>Ga0114931_10002696_pt1 | contig 22553 bp, 20 predicted proteins | sample 2SBtaG_FD_89579 | JGI IMG/M metagenome (GOLD analysis project Ga0114931, IMG submission 89579) | Deep subsurface microbial communities from Kolumbo volcano to uncover new lineages of life (NeLLi) - 2SBTROV14_V59a metaG | ecosystem: Environmental > Aquatic > Marine > Volcanic | place: Kolumbo... | reverse complement strand
TCGGGCTCATTGGCCAGCGCCATGGCGATCATCACCCGCTGGCGCTGGCCGCCCGACAACTCGTGGGGATAGGCCCCCAGCCGGTCCTCGATATTGTCCAGCCCGACCAGCCGCAACAGCTCGATGATGCGCCCGCGCGCCGCCGCCCGGCCCAGCCCCCGGTGCAGGAAAAGCACCTCGCCGATCTGTTTTTCCAGGCTGTGCAGCGGGTTGAGGGCGGTCATCGGTTCCTGAAAGATCATCGCGATACGATCGCCCCGCACCGCCTGAAGCGCGCGGCGCGGCGCACCGAGCAACTCGCGCCCCTCAAAGCGGATGGAGCCTGAACGATAGCGCGCTGAGCCGGGCAGAAGCTGCAAAATCGACAGCGCAGTGACCGATTTGCCCGAGCCCGATTCGCCAACCAGCGCCAGGGTTTCACCCCGGTTGATATCAAAGGATACGCCCTTGACGGCGTGAACATCATGCGTACCGGTGCGAAACTCAACCGCCAGATCGCGCACCTGCACCAGGGGGGGCTGCTCTCGTGGCGCGGTCATGTCAGAACCTTGCGCGGGTCAAAGGCGTCACGCACCGCCTCGCCGATGAACACCAACAGGCTGAGCATGACCGAGAGCACCACAAAGGCGGTGATCCCCAGCCAGGGCGCGTCCAGATTGGTCTTGCCCTGACGCAGCAGCTCGCCCAGCGACGGCGAGCCCGGCGGCAGGCCGAAGCCGAGGAAGTCGAGCGCGGTCAGGGTGGTGATCGCCCCCGACAGGATGAAGGGCAGAAAGCTCAAGGTGGCGACCATGGCGTTGGGCAGCACATGGCGGGCCATGATCGCCACGTCGGAGCGGCCCAGGGCGCGCGCGGCGCGCACATAGTCGAAATTGCGCGCCCGCAGAAATTCGGCGCGCACCACACCGACCAGCGCGGTCCAGGAAAACAGCAGCATGATCGCCAGCAGCCACCAGAAGCGGGGCTCGACGACGCTGGCCAGAATGATCAGCAGAAACAGCACCGGCAGGCCCTGCCAGATCTCGATAAAACGCTGGAACACCAGATCGATCCAGCCGCCGAAATAGCCCTGCACCGCGCCGGCGGCCACCCCGACGACCGAAGACAGCCCGGTCAGCACCAGGCCGAACAGCACCGAGAGGCGAAAGCCGTAAATCAGCCGGGCCATGACATCGCGCGCCTGATCATCGGTGCCCAGCCAGTTATGGGCGCTCGGCGGCGCCGGCGACGGGGTGTCGAGGTCGCGCACCACCGTCTGATAGGAATAGGGGATCGGCGGCCACAAGATCCAGCCGCCCTTTTGCGCGATCAGGTCGATGAAATAGGGGTCGCGGTAGTCCGGCTCGGTTTCGAAATCACCGCCGAAATCGGTTTCAATATAGTCCTCGATCACCGGGAAATAGAACTTCCCGTCAAGCCTGATCGCCAGCGGCCGGTCATTGGCGATCAACTCGGCGAACAGGGTGATGACAAACAGCGCCAGAAAGATCCACAGCGAATAATAGCCCCGCCGGTTAGCCTTGAAATTGCGCCAGCGCCGCCGGGTCAGGGGAGACAGCGCCATCACGCTCCCCGCTTTTCAAAATCAATCCGCGGGTCGACCCACATATAGGTGAGATCGCCAACCAGATTGAGCGCCAGCCCCAGCAGGGTGAAAATATAAAGCGTGCCGAACACCACCGGATAGTCGCGGTTGATCACCGCCTCGAAACCCAGCAGGCCAAGACCGTCGAGCGAGAAAATCACCTCGATCAGCAGCGCGCCGGTAAACAGAATGCCAATAAAGGCGCTGGGAAAACCGGCGATCACGATCAGCATGGCGTTGCGAAATATATGGCCATAGAGCACCCGCCGTTCGCTCGCCCCCTTGGCCCGCGCGGTGGTGACATATTGCTTGGAAATCTCCTCGAGAAAGGAGTTCTTGGTCAGGATGGTCAGACTGGCGAAACCGCCGATCACCATGGCCGCCACCGGCAGGGTGATATGCCAGAAATAATCGGTGATCCGCGCCGGCCACGACAGCTCGTGCCAGTTTTCCGAAACCAGGCCGCGCAAGGGGAAAATATCCCAGAACGAGCCGCCGGCGAACAGCACCACCAGCAGAATGGCGAACAGAAAGCCGGGCACCGCATTGCCCACCACGATCACGCCGCTGGTCCACATGTCGAAGCGCGAGCCGTCGCGCACCGCCTTGGCGATGCCCAGCGGAATGGAAATCAGATAGACCAGCAGCGTGGTCCACAGCCCCAGCGAGATCGACACCGGCATCTTGTCGATGATCAAATCGATCACCGAGCGGTCGCGGAAATAGCTGTCGCCGAAATCAAACCGCAGATAATTGCCGATCATCATGAAAAAACGCTCATGGGCCGGGCGGTCGAAGCCGAACTGCTTTTCGATTTGCTTGATGATTTCGGGAGGAAGCCCCTGGGCGCCGCGATATTTCGAGCCCCCCGCGGCCTCAGCCTGCCCGCCGCCGTTCGCCATATTGGCAACTGCGGCGGGGCTGCCGGAAAACCGCGCGGTCGCCCCCATGTCGTGGCCCTTGATGCGAGCGATCACCTGCTCCACCGGGCCACCGGGCGCCGCCTGGACGATGATGAAATTGACCACCATGATCCCGAACAGGGTCGGAATCATCAACAGCAGACGGCGCAGGACATAGGCGGCCATGCTAACCCTTTTGTTGCGACACCCAGCGCCGGACCAGCTCGCGCAGCACATCCAGCGGCACCGCGCCCGAGCCCAGCACCACGTCGTGATAGTCGCGCACATCGAAGCGATCGCCCAGCGTCCGCTGCGCCTCGGCGCGCAGGCGCTGGATTTCCATCATGCCGATCTTATAGGCGGTCGCCTGGCTGGGCATGACAAGATAGCGCTCGACCGCCTTAATCGCATCGGGCCGGGCGGTGGGAGTGTTTTCGGTCAGATAGTCGACCGCCCGCTCGTAGCTCCAACGATTATGGTGCAGGCCGGTGTCGACCACCAGCCGGGCGGCCCGCCACAACTCCATCGACAGCCGGCCGAAATCGTCGTAAGGGTCGCGGTAAAAGCCCATCTCCTTGCCGAGATATTCGGCGTAAAGCCCCCAGCCCTCGATATAGGCGGTATAGCCGCCATATTTACGGAAATCCGGAATGCCGGTCAGCTCCTGGGCGATCGCCAGTTGCATGTGATGGCCGGGAATGCCTTCGTGAAAGGCCAGCGCCTCCATCTCATATTTCGGCGTCGCCTTCATGTTGTAGGTATTGACGTAATAGATGCCCGGGCGACGGCCGTCTTTCGAGGGCCGCTGATAAAACGCCCGGCCGGCGGATTTTTCACGAAACGGCTCGACCGCCTTGACGATCAGATCGGCCTTTGGCTTGGTACGAAATTCGCTGTCGAGGCGGGCTTTCATCGCCGCAATGATCTCTTTCGCGCGCGCCAGATAGGCGGCTTTCCCCTTCGCCGTCTGGGGATAATAGAATCGCTCGTCGGTTTTCATAAAAGCAAAAAAGTCTTGCAGGCTTCCGGCAAAGCCGACCTTGGCCATGATCTGGCGCATCTCGCCGTGGATGCGCGCCACCTCGCGCAGGCCGATGGCGTGAATCTCGTCGGCCGACAGATCGGTGGTGGTGATGCTGCGCAGGCGCCAGGCATAATAGGCCTCGCCATCCGGCAGCGCCCAGACGCCGTTATTGCCCGGCGATTTGGCCTCCAGGTCTTTCATCACCGCGATCAGCACGCGGTAGGACGGCGCCACCGATTGCAGCATGGCGCGGCGCGCCGCGGTGATCAGCGCGTTTCTTTGCTTGTCGTCAATGTCCAGCGCCGCGACCTTGGCCTTGAAGTCGGCCAGCAGGGGGCTATCCCCGCCTGCCGCGTTGAACGGCGCGCCGGTGATGATGTTGCGGGCGTCGACCAGCGCGTGGGTGAAGGCGAATTTAGGCGCGATAATGCCGCGCGCCTCGCTTTCGCGCAGCTTGGCGATGATCTGGCCGAACAGGGTTTTCATCGCCTTGAGACGGGCGATATAGGCCCTGGCGTCGGCAACGCTGGTGATGGCGTGAATATTGATCAGAAAGGCCGGGACTTCCGCCTGTTCGCCGAACATCTGGTTGACCGGATAATTGTGAAAGCGATATTTGAAGCCGTCGATCTTGCGCTGGGCAGCGCTCTCGAACAGCCGGTAGCTGAGCCGGTAGGCCGGGTTGAGCAGCGCCTTGGCGAAACGGGCGCGCAACTCTTTCAGATCGGCGCGCACCACCGCGATGTCAGCCTTGGCGCCGCGCTCGCTTTCATCGTCCCATTTGTCGTAATCGTCCTTGATCCCGAGATAGGACTGATAGACCGGATGGCGCGCCACGTCGCGATCGAAACTGTCCTGGAAAAAGCGGTTGATCTCGCGCGACAGCACCACGTTATCACCCGCCCGCGCGCCGGGGGAGGCCAGAATCACCAGCAGCGCCGCCACCGCAAAACGGCGGAGAAAACAAAAACTCGTTTCACATATCATGACGCGCTCCGTTGCAAACAGGGGCCGGGCAGACAAACGGCTCAGGGTGTGGCAGCGGCCTTGAGCCGGGCGGCCTTTTTTGGGTCGACCCACCAGACGTCGATCAACTTATATTCATAGGGGGCAATGGTCGCCGGATGGGCGAATTTGTCCCAATAGGCGACCCGCTGGCCGCTGAAATACCAGTTCGGGATCACATAGTGATTCCACAACAGCACCCGGTCGAGGGCATGGGTCGCAGTGATCAGCGCCGGCCGGTCGGCGGCATAGATCAGCTTGTTGATCAGGGTATCAACCGCCGGGTTTTCGATGCCGACCAGATTGCGGCTGCCCTGGCGCTCCGCCGCCGCCGAGCCCCAGAACTCGCGCTGCTCGTTGCCCGGCGACAGGGTCTCTCCCCAACTGGCGACAATCATGTCGAAATCGAAGCTGTCGAGGCGGCGGATATATTGCGCAGTGTCGACAATACGGATGCTCGCCTCAATGCCAAGCCGCTTCAGATTGCGCACAAACGGCGCCACCACCCGCTCGAACGCCGGCTGCACCAGCAATATCTCAAAAGCCATTGGCGCGCCGGTCTTGCGGTTGACCAGCTTGCCATCGCGGATCTGCCAGCCGGTTTGCTCGAGTAATTGCTTGGCGTGGCGCAAATTGGCGCGCAGGCCACCCTTGCCGTCAGTACGCGGCGGGGCATATTCCGCGGTGAAAACCCGGGGCGGGATCTGGTCGCGCAGCGGCTCGAGCAGGACGCGCTCGGCGGCGCTCGGCAGGCCGGTGCTGGCCAGCGGCGAGTTTTCATAATAGCTGCGGGTGCGGATATATTGCCCGAAAAACAGGTTTTTGTTGGTCCATTCGAAATCAAAGGCATAGCCCAGCGCCTCGCGCACCCGCGGGTCGGCGAAAATCGCCCGGCGGATATTGAAGGCAAAGCCCTGCATGCCCGCCGGATCGCGGGTTGGCAGCACCACTTTTTTCACCAGCCCGGCGCGCAGGGCGGGAAAATCATAGGACCGCGCCCAGGCGCGCGCGGTATTCTCGATGCGCAGGTCATATTGATGGGCCTTGAACGCCTCCAGCGCCACCGTGGCATCACGGTAATAGTCGAAACGGATGCGGTCGAAATTATGCAGCCCGCGCTTGATCGGCACATCCTTGGCCCAATAGTCCGCCACCCGCTCGAAGGTGATCGACGCCCCGGGATTGACCGCACTGATCAGGTAGGGCCCGCTGCCCAGCGGCGGGGTCAGGGTGGTCTTGGTGAAATCATGGTGCGCCCAATAATGCTTGGGCAGGATCGGCAGCTCGGCAATGATCATCGGCAACTCGCGATTGCCGGCCTGATCGAAGGTGAATTTTACTCGATAAGGGCCCAGCGCCTCGGCCTTGAGCACATTGGCGAAATAAAGCTTGTAGAATGGCCGGCCCTTTTGCTTGAGCAGATTGAAGCTGAACACCACGTCATCGGCGGTCAGCGCCACCCCGTCGTGCCAGCGCGCAGCCCGGCGCAGATTAAAAATAACCCAGGTCTGATCCTCGGCCACCTCGGCGCTTTTGGCCACCAGGCCATAGCTGGAAAAGGCCTCGTCGGAAGTGCGGCTGAACAGGCTGTCATAAAGGAAGCTGTCGAGGATGCGCCCGCCAACGCCGGCCGCCGGGGTGCCTTTCAGAATGAAGGGATTGAGCGAATCAAAGGTGCCGATGGCCGACAGGCGCAACGTACCGCCCTTGGGCGCATCCGGATTGACATAATCGACATGGGTGAAACCGGGCCCGTATTTGAGATCGCCGAAAATCGCCAGCCCGTGCTGCGGCGGGGCGGCGATCGCGGCCATGGTGGCGAAGGCCACCGCCAGACAGGCCAGCCCGGCCACCGCCAGCCGGCCCAAAATGGCAGGCAAGGCTTACTCCGTTCCCGCCAACGCCGCCGGCGCGCCGCCCAGGCTGATCAGATAGGCAATCACCGCCGCCCGGTCGCCGGGCTTTTTAAAGCCGCCAAAGGACATTTTGGTGCCCGGGGCGAAGGCTTTCGGCTTAGTCAGCCACTGGTCGAGCGTCTCGATTGTCCACACCCCGCCGTGGCCCTTGAGCGCGCCGGAATAGGAATAGCCCTCATGGCCGCCGATGGGATGACCGACCACACCATAAAGATTGGGGCCGATCTTGTTTTTGCCCCCCTGATCGGCGCTGTGGCAAACCTTGCATTTTTTCTTGAACAGTTTTTGGCCCGCCTCGGGAGAAGCGGCGGCGACCATCGCGGCCAGACCGGCCGGGGCCGCTGCTTCAGACACTGCCGGCTCAGACGCGGACGCCTCGGGCGCGGCCGGCGCTGACGCCACCGATTCTGACTTGGCCGGTGCGGCACCGGCCTGTTCCTCGTGCTCCGCACCGCCAAAAATCATGTTGGTCAAACCGTTCAGCCCGATCACCAGCAAAATGGTGGCCAGCAGGGCTCCGATAATTTTGTTGATTTCAAAGATGTTCAAGGCTCAATCCTCGTGCTCGGCGTGGGAATGAAGGGTCGGGGCGCAAGATTAGCCGCTTCCCCCACACCCGTGCAAGCCGTATAACCGGCCATGGAGGAGATTTCACCAAGCTTGCAAGAAGAGGTCGTGATGCCGACAGCACCCGAAAACACCATCGCCTTTCAGGGCGAACCGGGGGCCTATTCCGATTTGTCATGCCGCGAGGTTTTCCCCGCCATGACGCCGCTGGCCTGCGCGACCTTCGAGGACAGTTTCGCCGCGGTCGCCAGCGGGGCGGCGAAATACGCCATGATTCCGATCGAAAACTCCCTTGCCGGCCGGGTCGCCGACAATCACCACCTGCTGCCGGAATCGGGACTGTTCATCGTCGGCGAACATTTCCACCGGGTCAAACACCAGTTGCTCGGCGTGCCCGGTGCCACACTTGCGGGGCTGAAAAAGGTGCTCAGCCATCCCCAGGCCCTGGGCCAGTGCCGCAAGACATTGCGCGCCCTGGGGGTGGTGGCGGAAAGCTATGTCGACACCGCCGGCGCGGCGCGGCGCATCGCCGAACGGGGTGATCCGGCGATCGGCGCCATCGCCTCAGCCCTGGCCGGCGAGATCCACGGGCTGGCCGTGCTCAAGGCCGACCTCGAAGACGCCGCGCACAACACCACGCGCTTTTTGATCATGGCCCGCCAGACCGTCGATCCGCCGGCCGAGGTGCCCTGCATGACCACCTTTGTGTTCGAGGTGCGCAATGTGCCGGCCGCGCTGTACAAGGCGCTGGGCGGTTTCGCCACCAATGGCGTGAACATGACCAAGCTGGAAAGCTATCAGTTGGGCGGCAGTTTCACCGCCACCCAGTTCTATGCCGATGTCGAGGGCCGGCCAAGCGACCGCAATGTGCAACTGGCGCTCGAAGAACTCGACTTCTTTACCCACCGGGTCAAAATTTTAGGGGTTTATCCCCGCCATCCCGACCGCGGCAAATACGCCGTCGGCTAACCTTCTTTCTCGTCGCCGGCCCATAAATACAGCAGATGGTGGGCGACCGCCAGCGGCGGCGGCAGCATCAGGCTGGCGTCCGGCGCCCCGACAAGCGCGGCGCGCACCTGCGCCCGGCTCACCCAGCGGGCGTCGGCCAACTCGGCGTGGTCGATGTCCAGCGCCTCGGAGGTGGCCTCGGCAAGGCAGGCCAGCATCAGCGAGGAAGGGAAGGGCCAGGGCTGGCTTTTGACATAGCGCACCGCGCCAATGCCCACCCCGGTTTCCTCGCGCACTTCGCGGCGCACCGCCTCTTCCAGGGTCTCGCCCGGCTCGACAAAGCCGGCCAGGGCGGAATACATCGCCAGCGGAAAGCCCGCCTGACGGCCGACCAGACAATGCTCGCCGCGCACCGCCAGCATGATCGCTACCGGGTCGGTGCGGGGAAAATGCTCGGCGCCGCAGTCCGGGCTCACGCACAGACGCTGGCGGCCGCCCAGAGCTGGCCTGGTGGCCGCGCCGCAACAGGCGCAAAAGCCGTGGCGGGCGTGCCAGTCGAGCATCGAGCGCCCCTGCGCCACAATTCCCGCCTCGCCGCCGGCCAGTTGCGGCGCGATGGCCCGCGCATCGATGAATTTGTCATCGCCGGCCAGCGTCGCCGCCCCGGCCTTGTCCAATGTCGAAACATCGACCGCGAGCCGCGGCGCGCCATCAACGGTTGTGCCAAGATAGACCCAGGGGTCATGTCCCTCCAGCAGTGGCCGCCAGACCAGCCGCGGCGCATCGCCGGGCGCGATCAGCGGCTTGCCGCGCCAGAAAATCGCCGCCCGCGCCGCCGGGTCGGCCCGGGCCGCCTCATACCAGCCCTCGTCACGCCCGCCGCGGGTGGCGCGGTCGAGGGGATTGGCGGAAAAAATAATCGGATCGAGCATAAACCACGGAGCCTTTGCGAATGATTGCAGTGCGGGCAGCCACCCTGCCACAGCTCCCCCTTGCCATGGAAGCGCAAATGGCCGATATAAGCAGGCGGGAGCCCGGCGGCGGACAGACGCCTCGCCAACCCGGTCAGATCCGGAAGGAAGCAGCCGTAACGAGTTCCGTCTGGGTCGTTGTCCGGTCTCCCACCCGAAAATCAGCAAAGCGCCCCCGTGAATGACCGACGCGTCTCCCGATATGCCCCCGGCCGCTACAAGCCCCGCGAATAGCGCCGACGCGCCGGAATATCGCGTGCTGGCCCGCGCCTATCGGCCCGGCACCTTTGGCGAGCTGATCGGCCAGGACGCCATGGTGCGCACCCTGAAAAACGCCATCGAGAGCGGCCGGCTGGCCCATGCCTTCATCCTTACCGGGGTGCGCGGCATCGGCAAGACCACCACCGCGCGGCTGATCGCCAAGGCGCTCAATTGCGACGCCGGGCCAACGGTCGAGCCCTGCGGGCGCTGTCCGTCGTGCATCGCGATCGCCGAATCGCGTCATGTCGATGTGCTGGAGATGGACGCGGCCAGCCGCACCGGCGTCGATGATATCCGCGAGATCATCGACGGGGTGCGTTATGGCCCGGTCGAGGCGCGCTACAAGGTCTATATCATCGATGAAGTGCACATGCTGTCGCGCAATGCCTTTAACGCGCTGCTCAAGACCCTGGAAGAGCCGCCCGAGCACGTAAAGTTCATTTTCGCCACCACCGAGATTCGCAAGGTGCCGGTCACCGTGCTGTCGCGCTGCCAGCGCTTCGATCTGCGGCGCATCGAGGCCGGCGTGCTGGTCGATCATTTCGCCGCCATCGCGCGGCGCGAAGAGGCCGAGATCGCCCCCGAGGCGCTGCGCCTGATCGCCCGCGCCGCCGACGGCTCGGTGCGCGACGGGCTGTCGCTGCTCGACCAGGCGATCGCCCATGGCGCCGGCGCGGTGTCCGAGGCCCAGGTGCGCGACATGCTCGGCCTGGCTGACCGCACGGCGGTGTTCGATCTGTTCGATATGCTGATGAAGGGCGACATCGCCGGCGCGCTGGATAATGGCCGGGGGCAATATAACGCTGGCGCCGACCCGGTGGTGATCCTCCAGGACCTGCTGGAGCTGACCCATTGGATCACCCGCCTGAAGGCCGCGCCGGGCGCCGCCGGGGATGTCACCGTTCCCGAGGCTGAACGCGCGCGCGGCGCCGCCATGGCCGTAAAATTGTCGATGCCGGTGCTGACCCGGGCCTGGCAGATGCTGCTCAAGGGGCTCGAGGAGGTCCGCCTGGCGCCGGCGCCGCTGGCGGCGCTGGAAATGGTCATGGTGCGCCTTGCCTATGCCGCCGACCTGCCCGACCCGGCCACCTTGCTGGCCCGGCTTGAAAAACCGGCGGAGCCAGCCGCCCGGGGCGCGCCAGACAAGGCGCCGCCACCGCCATCCGCGGGGCCGGCGCAGGCCGCCGCCCCGGCGCCGCGCGAGGCCCCCGCGCCGCAAGGGCCGGGTGATGGGCCGCAAAGCTATCACGCGCTGGTCGAACTGGCCGGCCACAAGGGCGAAATTCTGCTCCAGACCTATCTGACGGAAAATGTCCATCTGGTGCGTTTCGCCCCCGGCCGGCTTGAAATCCGCCTCGGCCCGCACGCCCCGCTCGACCTGCCCCACACCCTGGGCGACAAATTGCGCGACTGGACCGGCGCGCGCTGGGTAGTCGCCCTGTCGCAGGAGGACGGCGAGCCCACCCTGGGCGAACAGCGCCGCGCCCATGAGGCCGAGGCCCGCTCATCGGCGATGGACGAGCCGCTGGTGCGCGCCGTGCTCGAACGCTTTCCCGGGGCCAAAATCAGCGCCGTGCGCGAGCGCACCCCCGACAATCGCACTGGCGCAACGGACGATGATCATGGAGAAGAGATGTGAAAAACCTCGGCCAGATGATGAAACAGGCCCAGCAGATGCAACAGAAAATGGCCGACATGCAAAGCCAGCTCGAGGCGGCGGAAATCACCGGCGCGTCGGGCGGCGGCATGGTGCGCGTCACCCTGTCGGGCAAGGGCGACCTGAAAGCGCTGAAAATCGATCCGGCGCTGCTCGCCGAAGATGAGGTCGAGGTGCTGGAAGACCTGATCATCGCCGCCCATGCCGACGCTCGCACCCGGGTCGAGGCCTATGAAGGACGAAATGGCCAAGATCACCGGCGGACTGTCGCTGCCCCCCGGCATCAATCTGCCATTCTGATGGGGGCCGGCTGATGAGCGCCGGCGTTATCGGCCCCGAGATCGACCGGCTGATCCGGCTGCTCGCCCGGCTGCCCGGGCTGGGGCCGCGCTCGGCGCGCCGCGCCGTGCTCGAGCTGATCAAAAAACGTGAAACCGTGATGACCCCGCTGGCCGAGGCGCTGATTGCCGCGGCCGAGCGGATCACTCCCTGTTCGGCCTGCGGCAATTTCGATACCACCGACCCTTGCGCGATCTGCCGCGACGCGCGGCGCGACGAGGCCAGCCTGTGCGTTGTCGAGGATGTCGCCGATTTGTGGGCGCTGGAGCGCGCGGCGGCCTGGCGCGGGCGCTATCATGTGCTGGGCGGCGTGCTGTCGGCGCTCGATGGCGTGGGCCCTGACGATCTGCGCATCGCCGGCCTGATCGAGCGCGCCGGCGATGACCGGGTCCGGGAGATCATTCTGGCCCTGCCGGCCACCGTCGACGGCCAGACCACCGCCCATTATCTCACCGACCGGCTGGCCGGTTGCGCGGTGATGGTCTCGGGCATCGCCCACGGCGTGCCGGTGGGCGGCGAGCTGGATTATCTCGACGACGGCACCCTGACCGCCGCCCTCAAGGCGCGCCGGCCGTTCTGATTCTTATCTCAGTCCCCCAGCAACTGGCTGGTCGGGATGTCGAGGCGGGTCTCGCCGCCCGCCTCACCCGCCCCGTCGTCCTTGAGCTGGACCTCTTCGATACGGCCGGCGCGGCGGGTGATCTTTCCGGTTGAAATATCGATCTCGCGCAAATCCTTTTCCGCCAGGCCGAAATGTTTGGCCAGGCTGGTGGCGCGTTTTTCGAGCCGGGCGATGTCGGCCATCAGCAGGCCGACCTCGGCCTGGATAAGCCCGGCCTGTTCGCGCATGCGCACATCCTTGAGCACCGCGCGCACCGTGTTTAGGGTGGCCATCAGGGTGGTCGGCGAGACGATCCACACCTTCTCGCGGTAGGATTTCTCGACCACCGCGGGAAAGCTGGCGTGCAGCTCGGCATAAACCGCCTCGGAGGGCAGAAACATCAGCGCCGACTCGGCGGTTTCGCCGGGCAGGATATATTTTTGCGCGATGTCGCGCACATGTTTGAGAATGTCGGCCGAAAACGCCCGGCCGGCCAGCACCCGCGCCGCCTCGTCCCTGGCGGCGCGCAAAGCATGAAAACTTTCCAGCGGAAACTTGGCGTCGATCACGATCGGCCCGGGCGGATTGGGCAGGACGATCAGGCAATCGGCCCGCTTGCCGTTGCCCAGGGTGGTCTGGAACGAATAGGCGCTGGGCGGCAGAGCGTTACGCACCAAATCGGCCAGTTGAATTTCGCCAAAGGCGCCGCGCGCCTGTTTGTTGGCGAGAATATCCTGCAAGCCGACCACCCGGCTGGACAGCTCGGCGATATTTTTCTGCGCCGCATCGATCACCCCGAGACGGGTGTGCAACTCGCCAATGGTCTTGGCGGTTTTTTCCGCCGTCTCCTTCATGCCGTCATCGAGCCGGGCCGACACCGCGTCGAGCCGCGTGCCCAGTTCCTGCTTGAGCGCCGCCTGGGCCGCCCGGCTGTCTTCGTTAAGCTGGGCCAGCCGGCCCAAAAGCTCGGTCAGCTCGCGCTTGCCGGCCGCGCCGCCGCGCAAGACCACGAACAGCGTGACCAGCAGAACGGCCAGCGCCGCAACCAGGGCGATAAGCGTAATGTCGGTCACCTAATCCCGCTCCTGCAAGCGCTGGCGCAGCACGAATTTCTGGATCTTGCCGGTCGAGGTTTTGGGCAACTCGGTGAAGATCACCGTGCGCGGCGCCTTGTAATGGGCCAGATTGTCGCGGCAAAAGGCGATGATCTCGGCCTCGCTGGCGCTCGCCCCCTCCTTGAGGGTGACAAAGTCGCATGGGGTCTCGCCCCATTTCTCGTCGGGCCGGGCGACCACCGCGGCCTCGCGCACCGCCGGGTGCTTGTAGAGCACGCCTTCAACTTCGATGGTCGAGATGTTCTCGCCGCCCGAGATGATAATATCCTTGGAGCGGTCCTTGAGCTCGATATAACCGTCCTCGTGCATCACCCCCAGATCGCCGGAATGAAACCAGCCGCCGGCGAAAGCCTCGGCGGTGGCAGTGGGGTTTTTCAGATAGCCCTTCATCACCACATTGCCGCGAAACATCACCTCGCCGATGGTCTCGCCATCGGCGGCCACCGGCTGCATGGTCTGCGGGTCGAGCACATCGAGGCGCTCGAGCACCGGGTATTCCACCCCCTGGCGCGCCTTGAGCGCCGCCCTCTCGTCCGCCGGCAAGCTGTCCCAGTCCTCGTTCCAGGCGCAGACCACCGCCGGACCATAGGTTTCGGTCAGGCCGTAGGCATGGGTGATCTCGAACCCGGCCGCCGCCATGCGCTCCAGCACCGCGGCCGGCGGCGCGGCGCCGGCGGTCATCATGCGCACGGTGTGGGGCAGCGGCTTTTTCTCGTGCTCCGGGGCATTGACGATCAGCCCCATGACGATCGGCGCGCCGCACAGATGGGTAACCCCGTGCTCGGCGATGGCGTCATAGATTGCGTCCGCCTCAACCCGGCGCAAACAGACATGAACCCCGGCCTGGGCGGTCACGGTCCAGGGAAAGCACCAGCCGTTGCAGTGGAACATCGGCAGCGTCCACAGATAGACCGGATGCAGCGGCATCTGCCAGGCCAGGGCGTTGCCTAGGGCATTCAGATAGGCCCCGCGGTGGTGATAGACCACCCCTTTGGGATTGCCGGTGGTCCCCGAGGTGTAATTGAGCGACAGCGCGCTCCATTCATCCTCGGGCATCGCCCAGTCGAACCTTGGGTCGCCGCCGGCCAGAAAGGCCTCATAGTCGATCTCGCCCAGCCGTTCGCCGCCCTCGGCCGCATCATCATCGATATCGATCACCAGGGGGCGGACTTTCGCCTGCACCAGTGCTTGCTTGACAACCTCGGAAAAGGCGCGGTCGGTGATCAGCACCCGCGCCGCGCTGTGATCGAGAATAAAGGCGATCATCGCCGCGTCGAGCCGGATGTTCAGGGCGTTGAGCACCGCACCCGCCATGGGAACCCCGAAATGGGCCTCGAACAGCGCCGGCACATTGGGCGCCATCACCGCCACCGTATCGCCGCGCCCCACCCCATGCGCCGCCAGCGCGCCGGCCAGCCGGACGCAACGTTCATGGGTTTGCCCCCAGCTATAGCGGGTGGCGCCATGAATGAGGGAAGGCCGCCGGGGGAACACCTTGGCGGCGCGGGTCAGAAACGACAGCGGCGTGAGCGGGATGAAATTGGCCTGGTTACGCTCAAGGTCGGTCTCATAAGGATTGGTGGTGGTCATCATCACCCTTTCCGGTTTTCAAATCGTCGCGATTTTGGCGAAGTCAAAGTAAAGTTCGCGGGCGCGGGCATAGACCGGCCCCGGCTCGAACACCCGGTCTTCCACCCCGATGCAGGGCATGACCTTGCCCAGATTGCCGGTGTTGAACACTTCATCGGCAGCCAGCACATCTTCAAAGCGCAGGCTGGCCTCCTCGACCGCAATCCCGTCGGCGCGGAGCAGCGCCATCACCCGCTGGCGGGTGATGCCATTGAGAAAAACCCCGGTCGGCGCCGGAGTGCGCACCACCCCGCCGCTTACGATCCACAGATTGGCGGTAGCGAATTCGGCGACATGATCGTCGCCGTCAAGCATCACCGCATTGGCAAAGCCGCGCGCCTGCGCCTCGCGGATCGCCCGGGCGACATTGGGATAAAGGCAGGCCGCCTTGGCCGCGGTGGGGGCCATGTCGACATTGGGGCGGCGATAGCTTGATTTGCCGGCGGTAAAGCCGTCCCACCCCGGCCAGGGAATATCGAGAATGGACAAAACGAATTTGGTCGACGCCGGGTCGGGGATGAGCAGCCCGTCGGTGGCGTAAAACGCCGGGCGCACATAATAGACCCGCTCGCGCGGCAACTGGCGGATGCCCTCCAGACAGATGTCGGTAATCTCATCGGCCGACAAGGGCGTGCCCAGGCCCAGCTCACGGGCCGATGCCACCAGCCGCGCGCAATGGCGGTCGAGATCGGGCGCCAGACCGTCGAAGGCCCGCGCCCCGTCGAACACCACCGAGGACATCCAGAACGCATGATCGCGGGGGCCGACGATCAGCGGATTGTCCGCGGACCACTGACCATCGACATAATAAAGCTCAGGTTTACCCGTGGAAACATGATGCGACATGGACTTTCCTGATTTTAAGAACAGCGCAAGATTATGCGGCCATCATTGTACATAGGCGGCAAGGAAAGCCAATTATCTTGTTTGACGCCAGCAGCCGACCCGCACGATATAGCGCACCGCCGCGGCCAGCAGGCTGTCATCGTCATGCGACACCCCGGTGGACACCGCCGCTTTCGCCCGACGCGGGGTGATCGCATGGCGGGCCAGAAACCGCGTTAGCGGGCCCAGGGCGATCGCATTGCCAATGTCGCGCACCGCAATGCCGGTGGCCGCATAGATGCGCACCGTATCGGCCTGTGACGAGATGATACCGAGCACCCGCCCCGCCCGGTCGAGCACCGGCCCGCCGCTGTTGCCGGGACGCACCGGGGCTTTGAGGCGAATACGGCTGCCATCGCCCAGGGCGCCGATATCGATGATCCGCCCCGGGGTCAGCATGGGGATGATCGGCGCCAGCCCGTGGTTGGGAAAACCGACAATCGCCACCATGCCCTGACGGGGCGCCTTTTCGCCGTCCAGAAAGGCGGCCACGGCGGGCGCCGGACCGGTGGTGCGCAGCAAGGCAAGATCGTTGATGGTATCGCGGCCGGCGCGCACCGCAGCAATCCGCGCACCATCATGGGGCGCCACGGTGATCGCGCCGCAGCCGTCAACGACATGATTATTGGTCACCACCGCGCCATCCGTGCTGACAAAGAACCCGGTGCCCAGACTGGCCAGCCGATACCCCGGCGCCGGCGCGCCGGCCGCCGGCTGCATCGAGCGGCGAACCTGTTCGCGCCGGCGCGCCCGGATGGCGTCGGCTTCCTGCGGGCCGACCACCTGGCCACGGCAGGCATCACGCCGCTTGAGGGTAACCATATCGCGCGCTGCGTCATAACAGGAAACCATGTCGAGCGGGGCGGCCAGCGCCCGGGACGGAGCGCCCGCAAGGGTGGCCAGCAGCGCCAACGCTGCGGCGAGGTGTGCTGTTTTGGTCTTCATCCGTCGTGTGCCGGCGCTGGAAACGCCAGCCCCCGTCAAGACGGCCGCGGCGCCTTGTTGCGGTCGCGCCGGCTTTGCGGAGTCTGATAGGCTTCGGCGGCATGGGCGGCGCAATAGGGCTGGCCCGGCTGCGACCGCCGGCCGCAAAAATGAAAATCCGGCTCGCCGGGGTGGCCAATCGGCCATTTGCAGATGCGATCGGTCAGGGTGAGCAGGGTAATTCGCTCCGGCTTGGCCGGCCGGGCCTTGGCCGCCCTGGGCCGGGCCGGTCGCTTGGCGGCGGGTTTCTTGCCGGTCTTGGCTGATTTGGCCGACTTGACCGGCGAGGGCCGCGAGGCCAGGCCCAGCCGGTGAGCCTTGCCGATCACCGCGTTGCGGGTCACCCCTTCGGCCAGCTTCTCGGCGATCTGGCTGGCGCTCAACCCCTGATCCCACAGCTCTTTCAAAAGTGCGATTCGTTCGTCCGTCCAGGCCATGTCCTGCTCATCTCGTTATCCGGGGCACTGTTTGAAAACAATCATACAGCGGGCGCGCGAGACTATCCAACTTGATTGCGCCCGTCAAATCTTGCTCTTGCGGCGCGAACCGGCTAGAACCCGGATCATGTCCCGCGCTCTGTCACAAATCCACCCCGATACCGCCCGCCCGCAGCCCGGTTTCGCCACCCGGCGGATCGGCACGGTCAACTGGCTGGGGGTCTATACGCTTTACGCCAAGGAAGTCCGCCGGTTCATCAAGGTCTTTTTGCAGACCATTCTGGCCCCGGCGGTAACCACCATCCTGTTTCTGGCGATTTTCATGGTGGCGCTGGGCGGGGCGCGGCGCACGGTGGGCGACATTGCGTTCAGCGCCTTTCTCGCCCCCGGCCTGATCATGATGTCGATCATCCAGAATTCCTTCGCCAACACCTCCTCCTCGCTGATGATCGCCAAGATCCAGGGCAATATCGTCGATGTGCTGATGCCGCCGCTGAGCGCCGGCGAGCTGACCGTCGCCTATGCCGCCGGCGGGGTGAGTCGCGGCGCGCTGGTGGCGCTGGCCGTGGCGGCGCCGATTTTCCCCTTTGTCGATCTGACGATCAATCATCCCTGGGCGGTGCTTTATTATGGTCTGTCCGCCTCGCTGATGCTGTCGCTGATCGGCGCGATGACCGGCATATGGTCGGACAAGTTCGATCATCTGTCGGCGGTGACCAATTTTGTCATCATGCCGCTGTCTTTTCTGTCCGGTACTTTTTATTCAATCGAGCGCTTGCCGGAGATCTGGCAAACGATCAGCCGCTTCAACCCGTTCTTTTATCTGATCGACGGTTTTCGCTATGGCTTTATCGGCCATGCCGACGGCGACCTGACCATTGGCGTGCTGACCACCCTGGCGGCCAATCTGGCGCTGACCATCGCCTGTTACCTCATGTTCCGGCGCGGCTACAAGCTCAAGGCCTGAGCGCGGGGCCTGAGCACCACCGGCCGGGTTTCGCCAGCCGGTCTTTTTCATTTCATTTGACAGCGCCCCTTTGGGTTCCGATACTCCGCGGCTTTCCGGGTTTTTTTAAGGAAAGATCATGATTGCGCCGGTGATGCCCACCTATGCGCGGGCGCCGATGACATTTGACAAGGGTGCGGGCCTCTGGCTAACCACGGCGGCCGGCGAGCGCTATCTCGACTTTGGCGCCGGCATCGCAGTGACCAGCCTGGGCCATTGCCACCCCCATCTGGTCAAGGCGCTGCAAGACCAGGCCGGGCGCTTGTGGCACACCTCCAATCTTTACCACATCGCCCAGCAGGAGCGGCTGGCCGAACGGCTGTGCGCCCACAGTTTCGCCGACACGGTGTTTTTCACCAATTCGGGCGCCGAGGCGGTGGAATGCGCGATCAAGATCGCCCGGCGCTATCAGTCGCAGAACGGCGCGCCGGGGCGCTATCGCATCCTGACCTTCGAGGGCGCCTTTCATGGCCGCACCCTGACCACTATCGCGGCCGCCGGCCAGGCCAAGCTGCTCGACGGTTTCGGCCCGCCGGTGGATGGTTTCGACCACGCCCCCTTTGGCGATATCGAGGCGGCGCGCGGCGCCATCGGCGCGCAAACGGCGGCGATCATGATCGAGCCGATCCAGGGCGAAGGTGGCATTCGCGCCGCCGATGACGCCTTTCTCGCCTCCCTGCGCGCGCTCGCCGACGAGCACGGCCTGTTGCTGATTTACGATGAAGTCCAGACCGGGGTGGGCCGCACCGGCCGGCTGTTCGCCTATGAACGCGCCGGCATCGCCCCCGACGTCATGGCGGTGGCCAAGGGTCTGGGCGGCGGCTTTCCGCTGGGCGCCTGTCTGGCCAGCGAACGCGCCGGCCGGGTGATGACGCCAGGCACCCATGGCTCAACCTATGGCGGCAACCCGCTGGCCTGCGCGGTAGGCAATGCGGTGCTCGACATCGTGCTGGCCGACGGCTTTCTCGGCCAGGTCGCCAAGCGCGCGGACTATCTTGAGGCCAAACTGAAGGCGCTGGGCGCGCGCTACAACAACACGGTGCTGGAAGGCGGGGTGCGCGGCGCCGGACTGATGCGCGGGCTGCGCTGCCGGGGGCCTGTCGCCGAGCTTATCGCCGCACTTTATGACCAGCGCCTGCTGGCGGTGCCGGCGGGCGAGAATGTGGTGCGGCTCATGCCGCCACTAATCGTCGAGGAAGCGGAGATCGACGAGGCGATCGCCCGGCTCGATGCCGCCTGCGCCACCCTGTCGTCACCATAGGCGCTACGCGCCGGGAGAGACCATGAGACATTTTCTCGATCTGAGTGATATTCCGGGCGAGGACTTGCGCGCCATCCTGACCCGCGCCCGCGCCCTCAAGGAGGCCCGCACCGGCCGGCCGCGCGGGGCCATCGACGACGGCGCGCCGCTGGCCGGGCGCATATTGGCGCTGATTTTTGAGCGCAACTCCACCCGCACCCGGGTGTCGTTCGAGGTCGGCATGCGCCAGCTGGGCGGCGAGGCGCTCACCCTGTCGGGCGACGCCATGCAGCTTGGCCGCGGCGAGACCATCGCCGACACCGCGCGGGTGATGTCGCGTTATGTCGACGCCATCATGATTCGCACCACCTCCCATGATAAATTGCTCGAGTTGGCGAAATTTTCCAGCGTGCCGGTGATCAACGGGCTGACCGACCATAACCACCCGTGCCAGATCATGGCCGACATCCTGACTTTCGAGGAGCGCCGCGGGCCGATCGCCGGCAAGACCATCGCCTGGTCGGGCGACGGCAATAATGTCGCGGTGAGCTGGGCCCATGCGGCGGCGAAATTCGGCTTCACCCTGCGGCTGGCCACCCCGCCTGGTTACGAGGCCCCGGCCGGGGTGCTCAAAAAGGCCGGCGCCCAGGGCGGCGCGATCGAGATCTGCCGCGATCCGCTCGACGCGGTGCAGGGCGCCGACTGCGTGGTCACCGATACCTGGGTGTCGATGGGCGCAAGCGACGCCGAGAGCCGCAAAAAGGCGCTGACCCCCTACCGGGTCACCCCCGCGCTGATGGCCGCGGCGGCCAGGGACGCCCTGTTCATGCACTGCCTGCCGGCGCATCGCGGCGACGAGGTGAGCGCTAAAGTGATCGACGGGCCGCAATCGGTGGTGTGGGACGAGGCGGAAAACCGTCTGCACGCGCAAAAGGCCGTGCTATTATGGTGCCTGGAGGCCTGATCAAACAACAGGGAGGCAGAAAGCCATGGCGACCTATTTGCTCGTTCACGGTGCGTTTCACGGTGGCTGGTGCTGGCGCCGGGTGGCGGACCGGCTGCGCGCCGCCGGCCATGACGTGCTCACCCCCACCCTGACCGGCTTGGGCGAGCGCCGCCACATGCTGCGCCCCGAGATCGATCTTGACTGGCATATTCGCGATATTCTCGGGGTGATCGAGGCCGAGGAACTGGCCGATTTCATTCTGGTCGGCCATTCCTATGGCGGCATGGTGGTCACCGGGGTGGCTGACAAGACCGCCGCGCCGCTGCGCGCCCTGGTTTATCTCGACGCCTTCCTGCCCGACGACGGCCAGGCGGTGGCCGATCTGGCGGGGCCGGAGTTCAAGATGCTGGAGGAAATGATCCGTCTTCAGGGCGAGGGCTGGCGCATCCCGGCCCTGCCGCCGGAGGCCTTTGGCGTCACCGCCCCGGATGATGTCGCCTGGCTCAACCGCCATCTCGGCCCCCATCCCGCCGCCAGCTTCACCCAGCCGATCCGCCTTAAGGGCCCGCAGGCGCCGCCGGGGGCGCGGGTTTACATCCCGTGCACCCAACCGGCCATGGGGCTCTATGACGCGCTCGCCGCGCGGCTGAAAGCCGACCCCGCTTGGGCGGTGCACCCCTTGGCCACCGGCCATGATGCCATGGTCACCGCCCCCGACGCCGTAGCGGAAATTCTGCTCGATCACGCCTGATCGGTTATTGCGGTGCAACATCTTGCCTTGCAGCGCGCCATGCCTATACTCGGGCGCAACGAACCTGAGGAGGATATTCCATGCTCACCACCGTCCGGCCACGCCGCAGCGTGCTCTATATGCCCGGGTCCAACACCCGGGCCCTTGAAAAAGCCAAAACCCTGCCCGCCGACGGCCTGATACTCGACCTCGAAGACGCCGTCGCCCCCGATGCCAAGGACGAGGCCCGTGACAATGTGTGCCGCGCGGTGAGCGGGGGCGGCTATGGCGGGCGCGAGTTGATCATCCGGATCAACGGTCTTGACACCCCCTGGGGCCGCGAGGACATCGCCGCCGCCGCCAAGGCCGGGCCCGATGCCATTTTGCTGCCCAAGGTGGAAAGCGCCGACATGGTGCTCGCCGCCGAGAGCCTGATGGCCGAGGCCGGCGCGCCGGCGCATTGCACCATCTGGTGCATGATGGAAACCCCGCGCGGCATTCTGCACGCCGAGGAAATCGCCGGCGCCTCGCCGTTGCTGGGCGCCTTCGTGATCGGCTCGTCGGATCTGACCAAGGATCTGCACGCCCACCACACCCCGATGCGCCTGCCGATCCTCACCAGCCTGTCGATCTGCCTACTGGCGGCGCGCGCCGCCGGCCTGGCGATTGTCGATGGCGTCTATCTCGACCTAGCCGACGAGGACGGCTTTCGCGCCGCCTGCCAGCAAGGACTGGAGCTCGGCTTTGACGGCAAGACCCTGATCCATCCCAAACAGTTGGCCGCCGCCAACGAGTTGTTCGCCCCCTCGCCCGACGAGGTGGCGCTGGCCCGGCGCATTATCGAGGCCTTTGCCGAGGCCGACAGTCAGGGCAAGGCGGTGGCGGTGGTCGACGGCAAGCTGGTGGAAAACCTCCATGCCGAAAACGCCCGCCGGCTGGTCGCTCTGGCCGACGCCATCGATAGCCTGGCGGAGCAAAACCAATGAGCAAGGCCGAAATTGGAAATTTTTTCGAGGATTTCACCCTCGACCAGGAAATCCGCCACGCTACCCCGCGCACCCTGTCCCGGGGCGAGACCGCGCTTTACACCGCGCTTTACGGCACCCGTTTCGTGCTTCAATCCTCGGATGAATTCGCCATGACGCTGGGGCTGCCCCAGGCCCCGATCGATGACCTTCTGGTGTTTCACATCGTGTTCGGCAAGACCGTGCCAGACATTTCGCTGAACGCGGTGGCCAATCTGAGCTATGCCGACTGCCGCTTTCTCGCCCCGGTCTATCCCGGCGACACCTTGAGCACCTCGTCACGGGTGATCGGCCTGAAACAGAATTCCAACGGCAAGACCGGGGTGGTCTATGTGCGCTCGACCGGCGTCAACCAGGCCGGCACGCCGGTGCTCGACTATGTGCGCTGGGTGATGGTGCGCAAGAACAACCTGGGCGCCCCGGCCCCCGAGCCGGTGGTGCCCACCCTGCCCGAGGTGGTGGCGCCGGAAAATCTGGTGGTGCCGGCGGATGTCGATTTCTCGCGCTTCGATGCCGGCCTCTCGGGCTCGCCTCATCTGTGGGACGATTATGAAAAGGGCGAGAAAATCGACCATATCAACGGCTTCACCATCGAGGAAGCCGAACACATGATGGCCACCCGCCTTTACCAGAATACCGCCAAGGTTCATTTCAACCAGTTCAATGAAAGCCAGGGCCGCTTTGGCCGCCGGCTGATCTATGGCGGCCACATTATTTCGCTTGCCCGGGCGATTAGTTTCAACGGCCTGGCCAACGCCTGTCTGATCGCCGCCATCAACG
>Ga0114931_10002695_pt1 | contig 22556 bp, 19 predicted proteins | sample 2SBtaG_FD_89579 | JGI IMG/M metagenome (GOLD analysis project Ga0114931, IMG submission 89579) | Deep subsurface microbial communities from Kolumbo volcano to uncover new lineages of life (NeLLi) - 2SBTROV14_V59a metaG | ecosystem: Environmental > Aquatic > Marine > Volcanic | place: Kolumbo... | reverse complement strand
TGCTCCTTATATTGGGTATGCTCAGGGTCAGATTCACAGGGTCAGATTCACAGGGCGGCCCTAGTCCCCTCCAGCCGGGGCAAAGGTCGTCAGGAGATCGTAGCCCGGTATGGGTTCGACACCAAGTTCGCAATGCACACCATTAGATTATTACAGACCGCTGAAGAGTTGCTACGTGAGGGGGTTTTGCGAGTACGTCGTCCCAACAGGGAATTCTTGCTTGACGTTCGCAACGGAAAGGCATTCAAGAACTATAGCGATTTCCACAAATATGCCTATGATCTGATCGAGAAGGTGCGTGCTCTTGAGGCAACCACTCCATTGCAGAAAGAACCTGATATGAAGGCAATCAATGATTTGATTATTGGTCTGCAAGAACAGTATTGGGCTGAAAATACAGACATGTAGCCTGTTTAGCAAAGGAAAAGAGCACTACTCTGTAGAAATATAGGGTGGTGCTATTTTTATTCAGGAGATGCAATGTCCGTTACTACAGGTTTGTCCGATCCTGTTTCAATCTTTCAATTCACTCTAAGGGATATCTAGTATGTCGTTGCCGAGAGAAAGACGAATATTCTTTACTGATTTCCTTGACTTCAAAGGCTATGATCCCACCATCGACTATGGTGGGACAGAACTGCCAGATTATTATGATGTCACGGGTAATGTCTTTAGCAAGCATGAAAAGTTTTTGACTGTCAGTGGTACGGGAAGTTTAGCCTACAACGATGAGTTTGAGCATGCCAACTTTGGGATTTATGCACTAGTACGCAGCACTGATGAGGCCGTTTTCTCTATTCAACCCAGATATACTCCTTCTCCATCAGTTCAGGCAACTTTTAATTTCGCAGATAGCACTATAACACTGGAAGAAATCGGGTCAAGCTCGACAGCCGTTGTATCAACGTTTAACTTTATGGACGACACGTTCTATTTGTTGGGTATGTGGGCATATGAAGACACGTTTTATGTCTGGATCAATGATTATCAGATCAGTAACCTTACAGTGCCTGGACTGACTGCCAAGACTTTTGCACTGGACTTCTTGTCCGGCGACATTCGGGTTTATCAAATCAAAATATATGAACTTGAAGCCCCAATTGCCCCCACTCTTGAGGGTGATTCCAGTAATTTGCTAGTAGCGTATCGTAAGTTCCTACAGGATAATCTAGCAACAATCACTCCAGGCGATTGGGACGCCTACCGAGAAGCACACAACCGCAACCGATGGAACCGAAATATAGGGCGTCATAATGTCAACTGGGATGAAGTTGGATACCCGGCCCCCAAACCCTCCACAGACGCATTCTTCAACTGATTCTTGATTCTTGACTTTTCCGGCTTTTCCACGTATAATAAGCGAGAAAAAAGGAGAGCAAGATGGATTGGTTTGTTGGAGATTACCACTTGGGTCATGCAAATATCATGCGATATTGTCATCGACCGTTCAAAACAGCAGAAGAAATGGATATTGCACTCCTCAAGAATACCAACGATAGGGTTGGTAGGGGGGATGTACTATACTTCTTGGGTGACTGGTCATTCAAGAATGCTGAGAAGTATCGAAAGCTAATCAACTGCCCTAACATTCACTTCATTCGTGGCAACCATGATAGAGAGCCTGACCGAGTTTACAGAGAATTGTTCACCACGGTCAGAGACCTGAATAACATCAAAGTACATCTAGACGGTCAGAAGATCAGCATTGTCTTATGCCACTATGCTATGCGGGTATGGAACAAGTCTCACCACGGTGCTTGGCACCTGTATGGTCATAGTCATGCAACTTTGCCCGATTGGTATAAGTCAACAGATGTTGGAGTTGATGCAATCGCTCAGAGGTTATCCGGCTTCACAGTTCCTGAATTAGAGGAACTAGAATGGCCTCTTAATCCTGATGATTATAGACCCATTAGCTTGCGTGAAGTTGCCGACATTATGGTATCTAAGGAACAAGGGGTTGTCGATCATCATGGAGCTATAAAGGATGAAAGTTAAGCGAATTCTGGTTACGGGTGGTCCAGTCCACGCTCACTTGGATGCCGTCAAGATTATCACCAACCGGTTCAAAGGCGGTCGGATGACCGAGCTTGCTTACAACTTGCAAAGCTACGGTCTACGCAAGAAATACGGCTGGGATAGAATTGACATAACCTATCTCACCGCCAAAGGTATTGATGTCAGTACATTCGGCCATTGGGATTTGAACACCATCTATCATGATGGCTTCAATGATTATATGGAGAAAGTCCTAGCCTTAGCACCTAAAATGGATGCAGTGGTTCTTGGCGCTGCCGTGGCTAATCTGATTCCAATGAATCCACTCAAAGGGAAATTCCCTAGTCACGACTATGAGCCTGGCGACGTGATTCCTATTGACTTTACTATCGCTCCCCGCATCATTGATGAAGTCAAAAAGGTTGCGCCTAAGACGCATTTGTTTGGCTTCAAGCTGCTTCAAGGTGTACCTCACGCAGAGTTGGTCAGGGCTGCTTATGAGATTGTCTTGGAATCGAAAGCAACAGCGGTCTTTGCTAATGATGCCAACGATCTAGATCAGATTTATATGGTCACTAAAGAGCGTGGTGAGCATCCCATGAAACGTGCTCAGCTTGAGTGGGTTATAAGGGAGATGCTTGCCGATGAGTATTATCATACGGGCAAGTTCGGAGTTGCAGAGTATGATCGAGCATTCAATGAAATGATTGAGAAGTGTGCTCCACGATTTACCGCAGTCGAAAACGGGTATGTCTTTGGCACAGTTGCAATGCGTGACCGATCTACTTCACACGGTTCTTTCAAGACGACAGGTCGAGGCAAGAAGGAAGCAGATACCGTAGTCGATGTATTGCAAGTCGATCACGATAATCGTGAAGTCATTGCCACAGATAAAGCATCACTCAATGCACCTTTGTTGCATCATATCTTTGCGACTAATCGTGATATAAATTGGATCATCCATTTTCACGAGCAAGTCCCTGGATTACCGACTTTGCCCTATGCTCCACCGGGTACGGTGCGAGATTCATTGAGGGATGTCAAATCGTCCTTCAACATCGAAGGTCACGGATGCTTCTTGCTGAAAACGCCGTGGACTGAATTGCACGAAAGCACAGGCAAACTCAAGGGCATGGATATGACCCTTGATGAATTCTTGGAGAAGCCCAATGGGAGCTAAGTATGTTGTAGACAACAAGTACCGTCTCTTGTACGCCAGGTACTTTGAACGCAAACCCGAAGAGATTCTGGTTCTGGCAGGGCCTTTGACTGGCAAAAAAGTACTTGACATCTGTGGTGGTAACGGCAGAGCATCTATAGCGGCCTTGTCAATGGGCGCTAGTGAATGCATGCTCGTGGACAGTTGCTTGGATATGATTCCCGATGACCTTGACCCGAAGATCAGGGTAGAAAATGTTGATGTATGTACTGCTTTCCAGTATCTTACCAGATACGACGTTGCTGTTTGCCAGCAGGCTATCAACTATTGGTTTAGTGAGGATACAATCCGGCTGTTGTATGAAGCAATGGTGCCTGGTGGTATTTTTGTATTCAACACCTTCAATAAGCGACCATCAACCAAACCGATGGTGAAAGAATATAAGTATAAAGACCTGAACTATGTTGAGATTAGTTGGAGGATAGGTGACCAAGTTCAACATGTGCAAGTCTGCCAAGGGATGGCACCTCATACTACAAAGTTCCAGTGGATACCATCCATAACATTCAAAACGGTCATGAAACCGTGGTTTGAAGTTACATCGACCAAGCACGGGACAACCACTATTTACAAGTGTATGAGGCGAAATGGCAAACTCAATTAATGAGAATACTCTGAGAGAACAGGTGTTGGGCTGCATTCTGGGCGTTGCCATTGGTGATGCCTTCGGACTTCCTATGGAGTGCAAATCACCTGCCATCATCAGGGAAATGCACGGTTACGTGGATGACTTCATATCTTGTAAAGGCCACAAATTCCCTTCTGTTGCCAAGCGTGGGTCTGGCACAATTTCAGATGATACTCAACTCACTCTGGCACTGATGGACTCATTTACCAAAGGATACTCTATTCCTGATTTGAAAAAGGCTCACGTTGAAGCCTATGAAGGAAAGTGGGGGACTCCTGTGGGATGGGGCAAGAGTACCCGTAAGGCAGTTGACAACATCAAGAAGGGTATCACACCTACTTATGTCGAGGATGGGGCAGGTAATGGCACGTGCATGAAGATTGCCCCACTGTCGATCCTGTACGTCTACAAATGCGTCTACACTCATCAGGGGCGATTTACCAACTCATATAACGCATCACTGCTGAAACGGTGTCGTGAGATTACCCAGATCACTCACGGTGACCCGAGATGCATCGTGGCTGCTTACTGTCAGTCTAGAATGGTAATTCGCGCACTACAAAATGAACTTCCAGAATTCACACGACAGATCGCTCGACTCTTCATAGCAGATGCCAGATATGCAGAGGGAAGGCTTCAATTACCGGATGATGTGGATTTGCTTAGTAATCGAATGTCTGAATTTCTCATCCCAGACAAGTTTAATCTTGATACCACAGTGGTCTCGGTACAAATTTGTCAAGAGCAAAGCTCTTTCGTGATGAATTCCTATCCGCTGGTTGCATACTGCATCTCTAAGTATATCCCTTACAAAAACTTCAAACATGCTATTGCTCAGACTGCTAATGCAGGGGCAGATGCCGATAGTAATGCTGCAATGGTAGGAGCAATCGTGGGGGCACAATTGGGCATAACAGGAGTGACCGATATGGTCAAAGGGGTACGAACCTGGAAGATGCTACTCAAACAGGCCCGACAATTCGAGGAAGCCATCAGGTAACCTCAAAATCTCAAAGGATTTTGGAGCACAGAACCGTTATAATTCGGTATGACAACGCTCCCATCAATTCAAGATACAAGCAGGTTACCTACTCGTCAAGAGTTTGAATGGGCTCTTCAATGGTTGTTCAATAGGTATAGCGACCATATCGCAGATTACTACGAAGAACCACCGAGAACCTGGACAGAGTGGGTCAATCTTGCTGATCCCGACGATATTGCACTACTCATGTCAAATGAATCTGACCTCTACTACAAGTTCTTTCGTAATTTACCCGAAAGCGTTGATGTATATGACCTTATAGGCATGTATCAAAGAGGAGGATTGTCAGATGTTGCAACTCCTATTAAACCCAATTTTCAAAAAATAGATATTGAACCGACAGGTAACGATGAGCAACAAACTGTGTTGCCGTGGCAACCTCAAGAATTGCCGTACTTTACTTCTCGAAAATTCAAGCGGATATTTGACTTAGCACGAAAACGGGTTAACAAGGACAATAGACAGGAAGTATACGAAGCACGCAAAGACTTGCTCTTCGCTTACAACAGACAACCACAATTAGCCGAAATTTCAGGCATCTCACAACGAGACCTAAATGATTGGATCAGAAACCACGCTGGACTTACTGTAGGAACCAGAAATCTTGAAAAAGCGCTTAATCATGAGGTTCCAGATGAACATCAGTGGATGGGTTTCAGCAATAGCAGCTGGATAAACCGACAAACTATCGATCCAGAAGATGTAGACCAATTTGTGGGAGGGGTTGACGTTACCAAACGAGGGGTTGACAGTTGGTATAGCAATCAGGGCGACATATTACGACGTTACATGATGAACACCTTCCTGTCTATTGATACCCGCATCTCATATGAAGACCTCAACTTCATGATCGGTAAATGTTCCAAAGATAGGTATAGGGGACAATACGTCGATAAGGGTTTTGACTTGCACGGTACAAAAATCAAGGACAGGAGCATTATTATCTCCAGCCTGAATCAGCATACTGTGGCACATGAGATTGGTCATTACCTTGACTGGAAGTGGGGAGCAGAGCTAGGCACGCCTGAGTCACCACTGACAGGAATGAATTATGAAGGGTCTGTACCTTCTTCACATAGAGAGTGGTTTAACAAGTTTCATGCTTTCTTAGGACAGATAGAAAACAAAGCAGATATCGCAAGAGAGTATACTCAACGCAGAAGCGAGATATTTGCTCGATTCATAGATAAATTTCAACAGTGGACTAGCCCTCGTGGTGACGTATTCACAAGAGATTACTACTTCGACCGATTCGATGATGGTGATTTCAGAATATTTGTAAGGTTACTCCAAGAGAAATCATTCTTGGATGCTCGTTACCCAACAGGTCAGTAACCCGGAGATTAAAGTGTCGTGGTTGTTGAAAATAGCGGGAGCCAAAGAATGGCTTGCCAGTCAAGGCATAGCAGTTGAGTTTATCAACTTCGCTATTGGCAACGATGATATTCCGCGCAAATTACAGAAGTGGATGGCAATCCAACTGAACAAAAACTACGAGATCGACCTCAAACAACATATGAAACTACAACAGTATGAATGGAGTTCTACAACTTCCCCTGAAGTGTTTATCTCTAACTCCAAATCTGATATTATTGCCATAAGCGACTGGTATAGATGGGTTCTTCGCAATGCACCTGTCGATATTAATCAATATGATTGGCATGAAGCCTTAGAACAGGTAGATCAATGGCAAGACTTTATGGAGGAGGATAGAGGAAAAGGACACCCGTCGTTTTACAAATACCCCAAAGGCAAAGGAGTAAACCCGAAAACGTGGAGAGAGCAAAAATCATACGAGGATATGGGTAATGGTTTCATTATGGTCGAAGTTCCTGACGAAGACCTGCCCAACGAAGGCGCAATCATGCAGCATTGCGTAGGAGATGAAGAACAAGAATATGCAGAGAAAGTTAATAATGGTGAGACAATCATATACTCCCTGCGTGATGCCAAAGGCTGGCCTCACGTCACTATCGAAGTCTCTGATGAGAATTATATAGACAAAGAGACAGCAGAGGAGATACAGGACATATGGGAGCAAGATGAAAGTCATCACATCTACGATGAAGTTGGTAATCTAGTAGATATTGATTATGAGGGACTTGGCGAGGACCGCCCTCAAGAAGAGAAATGGGTAGTAGAACAGATACAAGGCAAGCAGGATCAGCCACCTATCGACAAATACCGTCCATACATTTACCGGTGGTTGCAAAACCATCCAGAATATCAACACTCTGAAGATCAGATTCTCTCAGTTTCTCCAGAATCAGAACTACTTGCTTATATTAACGCAAATCGGATGAACAGTGAAAACTTCAATAAGGTTGTCAAACATCTATCAGAAGATACCAAGACAGCGCTGATGAACCAAATTATGGCAGATGGTGGGAAAGGATGGAGTGCTGGTGCCGTAGAGAGTATGATAATGGGTCTCACTCATAGACAAATTCCATTAGAACAGCAAAGACCACTCTTGAAAAGTTTTCTAAGTGAAGAATTCCCCGATGTGGTCAGGGCTGCTGCTGCTCGGAAACTCTCTACTGCTATGATTTATCCTGTACACCGCATTCCTGGCGAACGAGAGTGGGTAAAAGAACAACTAGAGCATGAGAGATACTCGCCCCAAGTAGCCGCTTATCTACTGGATTTACTCAAAGATACCAGCAAATATGATGCTAAGAAGCATAAGAATGTTGTTTATGATTACCCAGAGGATGTCCAAGACATTGCATTAGATTTGTCAGATCGGTTCTCAGACCCCGGCAAATTCCCAATGGCTGTGATGAAACTACACCAAGATATTCTAGGTGGTTTGGCTCAGTCTGTAGACCCTGATACTGGCGCTCGGTTGGTTGAGAGAGCCTGGCCTAGAGCAATGAATTCATCCTATGAAATGCGTATGCATCTTAGTAATCTTGATCCGCAGCATTTCTACAACATTTGGACTCGACTACCACAGAAAATCCAACGGAAACTATATCAAGACGACCTAACAGTAAGAGGGTATAGTAGTCCACCAATCTACTCACATCACTTGCTTACTCCGCATGAGAGGTCACTGGAACAATGGAACAAATACGACCAGGAGCGTGGACGGGTTGAAAATAACAACAAATTTCTTCACTATAACAAACTGACCGAACCCGAAGTTCCTCAGTGGCAGGAAGAGTGGCATCCCGAATGGGAATTGCCTACTCAGGCATCTTCCAACTGGCTTATCAAAATTGCTCAGACAGGGACTTGTTTCCGAGATGCGGCTTTGCGTGTCCGAGATACTGCTAAAACCCTAGTCCACGGTGAAGTTCAGCACCCATTATCTGGCAATAAGATGTGGCACGCCTGGGTAGAAGATGGGCAGATGGCAGAGGATTGTACTCTCGGACCTGTAAAAGAAGGTGATCTTTGCTTTATAGTTCCTATATCCAAGTATTATGAGATTTTTCAACCCAGCAACGTGCGTAAATACTCAGATGAACAAGCAATGGTTAATCTGCTCCGAGCAAAGCATTGGGGGCCATGGGAGGAAGTAGACCTAACAGTAGCACAACGACGCCTCAAACGAGCTGACGAAAATCTGGTACGTTTGTATTCTATGCATGCTGGGATGAAAATCCACTCTCTTAGTAACTTTTTGACAGGTTATTATCTGTATATAGACAATTATAATAAGTTTGGCGACCCTCAGTATCTTGAGGAAGCAGAGAGTAAGGAACGAGAAATGCGGCGACACCTGCGTAACAAGGGAATTGCCGCCCAATCGAATTGGTTGACTAAAATCATCAATTTATAATGAAGCGTCAATTCATCCCCTTGGTCTTTAGCCAAGGGGATGAATTGACGTAACTTTAATATTCTTTTAAAAAAAGTTAAATAAAAGGAGGAGTTCTTAAATAGTTTCCGTATCTATAACACATGGAAACTATCTACAGAGCATATAAATATAGAATCTATCCAAACAAAGAACAAGAAGTGCTTGTTAATAAGCACATCGGCTCCTGTAGATGGCTCTACAACTATGCTCTAGAGAAAAAAACAACAGCCTATAAAAAGGATAAAACAAAGCTTTCAAGATTTGATTTAAGTGCTGACTTGCCTAAACTAAAGAAACAAGAAGAAACACAGTGGTTAAAAGAAGTTAATTCTCAATCATTACAAATGTCTCTCAAAAATATGGATGAGGCTTTTGTAAGGTTCTTTAAGGAAAAGAAAGGCTTCCCTAAGTTCAAAAATAAACATTATTCAAGACAGTCTTTTGCTGTGCCTCAGAGTATTAAAGTTGACTGGGAGAATAAGAGAGTTTCTATTCCTAAAATAAAGAACATTAAGCTTGTAGTAGATAGGGAGCCAAAAGGAGATATTAAATCAGCTACAGTGAGCAGAACTCCTACTAACAAGTATTTCATAAGTATTCTGGTAGATACAGGAAAGAAGACTCCTGAGAAGTACAAGATAAAAGATAAAACAAGTGTTGGAGTGGATTTGGGTATTAAGAATTTTTTGATAACCTCTGACGGAGAGAAAGTAGATAACCCCAAGCACTTGAAAAACAACTTGTTTAGATTAAAAAAATTACAACGTAAAGCAAGTAAGAAACAAAAAGGCAGTAGTAACGGAAAGAAGGCAAATTTAAGAGTAGCAAAATTACATGAACGTATTCACAATCTTAGAACGGACTTTTTACATAAAGTATCAACTAAACTTATAAGCGAGAACCAAACTGTATGTTTAGAAGATTTAAATGTAAAAGGTATGTTAAAAAATCACTGTTTGGCTCAGAGTATATCAGATTGTAGTTGGAGTAAGTTTAATGAGTTTCTGGAGTACAAGGCTGAGTGGAGTGGAGTTAATATAGTAAGGATAGGAAGATTTGAGCCAAGTAGTAAGATGTGTTCTAAGTGTGGTTATATAAAGGGTGATTTAACGCTTAAAGACAGAAGGTGGCAATGTATCTCTTGTCATGCAAAGCATGACAGAGACATCAATGCTGCTAATAATATCCTTCAAATAGGATTGAAGGAACAAAAATTTCTAGGGGCGGGACGCCCCGAAGCAAAGCCTCTGGAGAATACCTTGAGTAAGCGGGATTCTGTGAAGGAGGAAACCCAACCATCTTTAGTGGTTGGGTAGTTCATAGAGGATGTGTGCACAAAATTAACGAATGAACCTTGAGGTATCTATAAGGAGTTAACTCTAATGGAACGTATGACAAAGACAGGCAACAACAATAGCAAGCTTTTGGACTCACTCGTCAAGGCAGCGACGAAGCAGCCAGCGAAGCCAGAAGTCGAATTCGATATCAATACGATACTGAAGAACAACCCCACAGAGCCAACTCTTCAAGAAATCTTCGCAGATGTCGTGGGAAAGAGTGGCAAGAATATCACACGCATTGCCCAAGTTGGCGGCTTTGGTGGTGGCATGGCAGCAAAGCCAATGCCAGAACCAGCAGCCGAAGAAGATGCAATGTTTGATGAAGTCGGTGATATTGGCGAACCTCCTGTGGACGAAGAGTTTGATGAAGAATTAGGTGGCGAATTAGGTGGTGAATGCGATCAAGAAGCAGTGAAACAGAACCTAGTGGATGCTCTAGTGGCTCTGTGCGGCAGCCCAGAGGAAGCAGCGGAATGTGTGACGAACCAGACGACGATGCCGCCTGCGGAGGGGCTACCGGGAGAGGAAGCTCCGTTGGACGAACCTCTAGGGGACGGGGATGAACTGGGTGGAACACCGCACGATATGGCAGCAGAGATACCATCAGCGATGCCCAAAGCAATGCCATCCCCGATGGCTGAGCCTGCTCCAATGCCAGCCCCGATGTAATTCACTTTGGGATTGATTTCTACATTCATATCCGGTATAATGGAGTATGAATGAGGAATTGGAAGATATTGTAAAGGGTTCGATAATTGGCTTGCTGATCGGTGATGCTCTTGGTTACCCGTATTCGGGCAAGAAAGTACCACCACAGAAAATCAAATTCATCATAGGGCCAGATGGAGAAGAGCCAGGGGTTTATCAAGGCCCCTCGTCTCTCACCCTGTGTACGATGGCTAGTATCAACGAGTGTCAAGGCATCATGCTCGACGATATAGTTGAGAAATTCAATGATTTCCTCATTGCCGGATACCTCGGAGCGTCAGAAGATTGTTCTGATCTTAGCGAAATAACCATCGCAGCTATCAAAAACTATAACAACGGAATGCCGCCAGATAAATGTGGAATCCGTGAGAAAAACGATAACGAATGCTTGGTCAGGATGCTTCCTGTGGCGCTCGATTGTGTCTGTGATCCTCCTGAAGTGATGATCCAGAAGGCACATCAGGTTTGTGGGATAACGCACGCAGAGACGATCTCCAAAGTAACCTGTGCCATCTTTTGTCTGATCGTCAAAACACTTATTTCCCAAAAACCTAAAAAGGTCTTCGACTTGCTTGGGGACTATTACAAGACGCAGAAGATGGATGAGTATTTCCACGCCTTACAGGACTTGAAAGACTGGAGGAATGGAGATACAATAGTCAGAGAAAGCGCAGGCAGCAAAGACATAGCAGATTGCTTCTGGACCACTTGGGCTGCTTATAGCCAGTTCCAAACAGATTTTCGGCTCTGTGTTGCCTCAGCAATCTCTCTAGGAAACGACGCTAATTCTACCGGTGCTGTTGCTGGTAGCCTGGCAGGACTTGCAAATGGACTCTCAGAAATCCCGCCAGAGTGGCTAAACACGATTGTGCTTTCTTCGGAAGCAATGGAGGTAATCCAGTCGTTTACAGACTCGACCATTGGAAAAATCAATAGATGACCTTGCCATCCCTCTTGACTGTCCGATGATATGTCTCGTATCCCCTGCGATGACCGCTACTCGGGCAGTCATTTTATTTACTAAGGCCACGCTATTAAAGAGTTGACTTCCAGCAGGACTTATCCTATAATCTGGCATGAGACAAGAGATACCAAAAAAACGTGGAATAATTGATGCCGCAGTTCTTGCCGCTAATGCAGGCAACCTCAGTTTGATGGGGAAGCTGTACAATAAGGCACAAACCCGGCAACAAAAGGGCCATATTCTCGGACTTATTGCTGTAGAAATCGTTTTGATAGAGCCTGGAAACCCCTACAGATTGCCTGTATCGCTCCATATATTGAAAATGGCGAGGTCTTTGCTCGTTGATGAGTACAAACTCCTCTGCATCTGCCTTCGACAAGAATCCGTCATTCGACGGGCTTCAACCGATATTGAGTTCGCACACGGTATAATCGTGGGCAGAGCTGAGGCTGTCCAAAGCCGATATCGCCATTTGAAGGAATGAGCAGGAATATAAGTGTCCAATTCCGAATAAATAGAAATAGATAATGGACACATATATTTATAAGGAGATATCAATGGCCAAGGGTATAGTGAAATGGTTCTCTAGTGAGAAGAAGTTTGGTTTCATTACGTCCCCCGATTGTGATACAGACATTTTCGTTCACGAGAAGGACGTAGAAAAACCACCTATTATCGAGGATCAACATGTTGAGTTTGAACTGCATTTTGGTGAACAAGGACCAAAAGCAAGGAATGTCCGGGTAGTCCCAGAAGAGACAAAGACTGAGGAAAATTTCTGATGATTAAAATTGTCCCCAAGAGGTATGAAAACATTGCGATGACTTTGCGACGGTTACGAAAACTTTGTGAGCGCGAAGGTATTACCCGAGATTTACGTCGCAAAATGTTCTACGAGAAACCCTCCGAAGTACGTCGCAGAGAAAAAATGCGAGCCATCAAACGTCGTCAAAAAGAAGAAGAAGAGAAGAAGTCCTCCCAAAATAAAGGATAATTCCTCGCTTCATATGTATCTACATATATGAACTGGCTCCAGAAAATAGCTTCAAAAGCGGATTTCCTGTTTAATAAATACCGGAATAAAGCTCGTGCCTACTGGATGCAACATTTCGAGTCTGACAGATCAAATGACTGGTCACGAGCCCTTCTGCTAAACCTAAACAATAATGACACATTAGCAGAACGTATTTACGCTACGGCAGACCGGTATCTTAAGCGGCATATTCAGGCAGCCATCGAGTGGAATCCTAAATACGCTGACTGGCTTGTTGGGCGGATCATTGCAGAAAAGTATCCAGCGTATGTAGGTGGGTCGGGTATGTTTTACCCTTTCTCTATGAATACACCCAAAATGCAAGAATTGAACGATTATCTCACTGTCGGCCACGGACAAATCCCGTCTCTTAATACTACACTCGATGAAGCCTTTATCCTCTCAGATCGATGGCATAAGGAAATGGCCGAGAAAGCCCATCAATATAAAACTCATGAAGTAGTGTCAGAGTTGTCGGGTGGATATCAGTTAGTTAGAGTACCCAAAGAAGATGCCCAAGCAGAAGGTTATCACATGGGGCACTGCGTTGGCTCATACTGCCAACTAATAGCATCCGGCGTAACAGAGATAATGAGCATCCGAGATTCCAATAATCATCCACATGTTACAATAGAACTACAACCACAAACAGAAAATATAGGGACATCACACATACTTGGTGGCCCAAACTTCTATATCATAAACCAAATACAAGGCAAAGAAGATCAAGCACAACCCAAGTACGCTCCACAAGTAGATGAGGCAATCAATCAACTGGTGGAACACGGCATTACATTATCAAACTATGCTATTGAAGATTACTTCGCATTTCAGCAAGACCCAGATGCCCGCCGAGCGATGATAGATAAAATATATGCTCAACCCCATATACCACATGCCTCACCTATATTCCAGGTACACGACTATGCTAAACAAGGGTTGATACCGCAAGATGTTCTGTATGAATGGCTAGAAAATCACATCGACTACATGCTGACTAACTACGATATCGACAAATGGATTTTCTTCGACTCCTTAATGGAAGATACTATGGGACGAGATATGCTGCTAGAGAAGTTGGACGAGTGGCACCGCAAGTTTGTAGTTGATGATGAAGATCACATCGAAGAAGATGATGACACCATGACTCAGGATCAATATGATAAATTCTATGAGGCAATCCAAAGAGGCAAAGTTTCGCACTATGATATCCCAGAGGCTCTTGAAGGCGTGATTGAGGAATACATTTACGATCAAGAGCGAAACAATGATGAGGCAATCGCAGAATACTACTGGCAAGAGGAACAAGATGGGATACAGGACGGCTATTTGAACAGTTTATCACACGGAACGGATATGGATATTGCAGAAGAGTATCATGCTTGGGATTCATATTACAGAAATCAGAAAGAGAAGGTGTCACATGATCATCTCGCACAGCTGGTAATTGATGCTATTCAGAAGCATGATATCCGATGGACAAATCGAACGATTGGTGGCCCTTATGGTGGTGAGGAACCTGCTTATACAATCGAGAAGATAGTCAACGTGATAGAAGGATTTGCACCTAGTACGGACTGGACTAAGCTGGCGACTATTGAGCCATATGAAGTGGAGCGAGCGTTAGTAAGACTGGAAGAACAAGCCAATACTTGGTGGTTTAAGCATAATGAGTACAAAGAGTGGGCAGCACAAATGACTCATCAGTTCCCTATATTTCAACAATTGAATCCGATGGATCAGTGGAGATTTTATAACATAAAAGGTCAGGCCCCCTTAGATGATCGGACTCATCAAGAACTTCAGTCATTCGTCGGACAGCAGCAGCTTCAACAATCCGATCAAGCCATGATGTAGCATAGCCCGGATTCATTCCTCCTCCAATCGCAGGATTGCTGGCGGGCATGCCAGTCGTATTCTGCCGTTTTTCATTACTTGATCGCTCAACTTCTGGTCTTATCTCCCTCCATATCGCTACAGCTTGGCTATTCAGTTTATCTATCCACGCCAAAAACTCGCTATTATAACCAACCTGTATTAATTTTTCACGAGTGTCATGCATAATCTCGGCACTAGACACAAATCGGTCCATAGCAAATGTGTCTAACTTATTGAATGGAAGCATCAACCAATTACCCCGGCTCACAGCATCCTGATGTTTTGGATAGGCGGCAATAATCTTGTTGGGTATTTCATCAAAACTCTTTGCATAAGTAAGTGGATGTAAAATATCCTTGATTGCTTGTTCCATTGCTTCCTGAATGTCAGGATCAGATTTTAAGTGGTCGGGTATTGACAACCATACGGCAGTGGCAGCCTGTGAATACCAGGTCTCCCTTTGGTTAGACTGATATAGCGCAGCACTCTCAAAACGACCTGACGATAAAGTTCTAACCCAAATCTCTTTCTCTTGCTCCTTGAAACCTTCTTGCTCCCACAAATGACGTGGTACACTAAATGGAGAGCGTAAACTTGTACGACCCGTTGGGTATGACACGGATTGCTCTAAATCTCCACGGAAACGATCATCGAAGAACTTCTGTATCTCTGGATCATCTTGCAAGTCTGGTGACAATGAAGTGAAATTTTCTCGCTTGCTCTCACGACGGACCTGACCTTTAGACATTTCCATCCCTTGTTGTTCAATAAGTGTCATAATATCAAGGCCAGGCGAGAAATCGCCAGTACGCCGTCGGTGTACAGACAGATCGGCTACTGGAATTTTGTCTAAGAATTTTTTAGCTTCCTCTTTACGGAATGTTTGTACAGCCTCCGCAATAGCAGGATCATTCGGTATTGGGAGATTAGGCATGCTAATCAACTTCATCGCTTCTTCTAACGTTTTTGCTTTACTATAAAGATACCCTCCTACTTTTCTAACCACCTGATACAAAAATTGTGGATTACGATAGAACGATTCTATGCCTTGTTGAATGCGAGGATCACTTGATAAACCCATAACATCTAAAGTAAGAGCTTCTTCATATCTGAAGTTCATTTTCATCATATCAACGTTATTAATCGAATATGGGTTGTATGGCTGTCCCTCTTTTGGTGGTTCCATTATAGTATCAATCGACTTCTGCCATACGGGAACCACTAGACTAATTATGCGATCTACAATACGAGGTTCTGTCCATAACTCTTTAGGCATCTGATCCAATGCCCTCATCAGACCCAAGGGACGATTGAGAGGCCACATAGGATGAGATAATAACATTTGTTTCATACTACCAGACGGCTGCTGACTCAACAAATCAATGTGCTGTTTCTCAGTATGCTCTGATAAGTCAGGCAGATCGGTATCCCATTGTTCCGCCAGATCATGCTGATTGTACATGCCTATAGTATGGTAGTGTTTACCATTCTGTCTGGGATGATTAGGAGATAGTAGCCACAACCAGTTGTCTACATTGCCCTGAATTGCTGCGTATTCAGCTTCTTCGACAGGTAAAGGAATGTCATTATTTCTAGCGTGATATCCGTCCATCTCAATCTTGGTTATGCGAGCCAAGTCAGGATTGTTTTTGCAGTAATACAGAGTCTTTTGTCGAACAGCCTCAATCACTTCAGGTGAAGATGCAACTAATGAGTTATTCTCGACCTGTATAAACATTGATTCGTTTGGTGATACCTTGCTTCCTTCCATCGTATTAACCAGGCCAATACGTGCCAACAGTACATCTTTAGCAGCCTCGAAGAATTCAGGGTCTTCTTGTAGCCATTTGTCCAGCAATGCTGAATTATCAGATTGTCCCTGTCCTGTTGTGTGATATTGCTCTTCCTGTTTCTTGACCAAGTATTGTTGCTTAACATGAGCTATAACGTCTGGATCAGCAGCCAACTTGAGTATGACTCTGTTCTGTTTGTCGGGATTAAGTATGTTATCTACCAGATCGAACCAAGTTCCAAAACTCATAACGGCTGCCTTGGCCGCCTCGAAAAACTGTGGTTCATATTCTTGAAGTATGCTATTATCAACACTCTCTATTACTGCAATAATCGCCCTGCTACGATGCGCAGACAGCGATTCTAACATTGCTTCAGCATATGCCGCACGATATTCGGGGACTTTCTTATACTCAGGTTTCAGGTAATCAAATAAACCAGGATCTCCTCTGATCTCATCAGGAAAACCTCTGGCGTAATCCTCGTTGTATTCAAGCTTGCTGTTGATCTCTAGGGCAGTCTGTAGCCCTTCATACCCTTGGGTTTGCCTATCAATCACAATGTTATTCGCTTCAGCATACTCTATAACTTCAGATGCATAGGCAGATACAGGCCGATTAAACCGCTCAAATATTTCTCTGGCTTGAGTACGGAAATTTCCCCCACCACCGCCATCAGTATGCATCGACACCCGAGCTTTACCATCGAAGTATATATGAATGTCTCCACGACTTAGATAATCTTCAGCATAGTTAAGAGATGCAATACACCAACCCGATCCCTGAATAGCATTCTTCAACTTGTGAGGGTTGCTATCCTGCGGATATTTAATCCATCCATTACCAGTAAAACTCTCCGACGATTGAACAGCCATCGTAGCAGATTGCCACAAATCCCAGAACTGGACAACATTGCCATCCTCTTGCATACCATTACCAGTGTAAATAATCTCTGATACCTTAGCCAAAATCTCAGCATCTACTTCAGGCGGTGGCATCAACTTGTCTTTTCCATATCTCTTAACAAGCTGCTGTATTACCACATACTTGAATGTTGGCTCATTCTCGGCATCATAAAGCTCGTTCATCCAATCACCGAGGTTTATATCCTTTTGCTCGTTTATTTTATGAAGTGCTTCTTCTGGAGTTTGATACTCAGTATGTCGCTGAATGCGAGCCCAATTCTTCTGGATGATTTTTTCAGTAGCATGTATTCTTTGTTGTGCTGTTTGCTCTATCGCTTTGTAGGCGTGATGCATTTCAAGTTGTAGTCGCTTATCAAAATCTCTGCGAACTAATTCATCAAGTGCATTATCTTGAACTCCACGAGCTTGATATGCTGCTTTGTCTGCCTGAACACCGTCATAGATTTTATCCCACATACCGGGTCTCGACTTTTCCAGTTCGTGGTAATACATCCTAATCAAATATACATTAATGTCCCAACTAGAACGATCTGGGTAGAATTCGTCTAGCATCTGTATGGGACTTGTTGCAATCTTGGTCAACCAGTTAATCAATACCAGATTCCTCTTCTATCTTGATTAAACGTATATGGGAAGCGGTTCTCTTAGCAATATTTGTATATCCTTGTGCTATTTTCTGTAACTCATCAGTAAAGTACCCTTCCATCTTTGGACGTGATCGGGCCAAGCTTTTGTTTGAGTTCAAACAATTCTTTTTCTACTTCGTCACCCAATGCGACCGGTAGTTGTAGACGGGTCTCATGTTCAAATAATCTTTTGTGGTTATATTGTTCTTCTGGAGACATTGACTCGCCTGGAGAATCGCCCAACTCTTCTAAAATTGAGTCATACATACTCATTGTTCTTGATTCCCATTGACGAACAACTTTCAACAAAGATCGTATCTGACTGTACTCTTGCCAATCTGCCGTAGGTATAAATGGGTCATCACGAATTAATTGTGTATCAGATTTCCAAGCCAATTGAGCAATCCTAGATGCAATTCTGCCATGCACGTTAGGATAGTAGCCTGCAACCCTGTCATGCATCAGGGAATATACAATACCATCATATAAGTCAGCAACCTCTATATCACGAACATTTAGTGGCAACCCATACTCATCTTCACCATCGCCAATAAACTCTACCATCTCAGCAATACGAGCAGGGTCATCACGAGCCTCCATAATATTCTCTAGAGTCTCGTATGTGTCATTATACCTGTCACTGTGCCATTGAACATCAGGAGCCTCATCTGCCGTGTTACCTAACTGAGACAACCAACTCATCGCACCTGGCGAATGCCAGAAGTTCCGCAGGAAATCTTTGTACTGATCTTTGGGCACGCTGTTCGAGTGACCCTGTATCTGCTTAACTCCACCATTAGCCTCTACTTCGATTGTAGCATGAGGCTCGTTGTCAGGCCCGCGCAGCGACAATATTTTGGAACCAAGATTCACATTATCATCACAATACGATCCTACGCAATGATTCATCTTGTGACCTTCAACCTTGAGATCATTTTCAGATGTCACGGTGACGACTGACCAACCATTAGCACTGTAGAGGGTTTCCTGAGTACCATCATATTCTCTGCCCGCCCCTTCTTCAGCCTTCGCTCGATGCCAGTCGTTAGTTGCTGCAACTGCTTGCTCCCAACTGTATGATGCAATCTCTGGTGTGGTAGCTCTATACCAATCAAAGATGGCTGACATTGTATTATCCATCACCACGGGAGCATCCATGTAATCATAGTCAAGACCCCAACTAAATTGCTGTGGAGGCCCCTTACGAGACTTGCGAAATTGTACCAGACCCCACCGCCAGAATTCAACTGATGGTTTGTAAGTCTCCATGCGTTCTAATTCACGGCTCGTAGATTCTGCACCCTGACTTGGTTCGACATTCAACGATTGCAGTTGCTCAATTGTAAGGTTGGGATTCTTCCGTAGCTCGTTCGTATACAGCCCCATTATCTGTGAATCATCTATATAGGACACCCATTGCACTACGTCTGGCGCAACACCCAAAGGAGCCAAGAAATCCTCAACAGCAGCAATTTTGGTTAGCCATCCAATCACAAATATAATCCGCCAAGACAGAATACCAGAAATCTAGTTGCCATAAAATAAACCTTATTCCACAAGGAATCTTCTTTCTATCTTACAGAAATCGCAGCGTTTTGTCCTGTAAGACTTGCTAGCCGTATGGAAGCTGCCGCTGCTGAGATTACTAGCCATATAGCCAAACTCAGAGGCTTGGCTTCACCTCAATCTCCTGATGACGCATATAATGCCAACGCAGCGGTGATGACGGGAACTAACCCAGGACCAGTATAATGCTTACAGTTTTGAACTTCCACCGGAGTTGTGATCCGGGGAGTAAACCAGGCTTGGCTTGTTCTACAATATCGACTCACTAATCATCTAGTGTCAACTTCTGCTCTCGTAAAGTGTTATGTAACATCTGCTGATGCTGTATCGCCTCATCGAGTTCACGACGAAGCATAGCAGAAATCAACTTCTTGACATACTCTATTTCTGGAGTCGGAGTCGGTAATCCTTCCAACACCGGCACTATCTGCTCAATAGCAGAAGTATCATTCGGACTCAACTCTCCTCGAAAATTCGAGGAATTCAAATTTCGCTGCAATCGAACGATCTTCTCATTGAGATATCCACGATCCCGATATTCCTGACAAAACTCACGAATAATATCACCAGCCGCCTCAATCAACCACGCAGTCACCGCACCTACCGATGTCTCAGCGTGACCACGAAGAGGGTTATGTTCCAAGTTGGAGTCCCAGTAAGTGCGGACTTCCTCCAGTTCTGGACGTAACCAACCTGCATGAACTCTGAACATAACTTACACCAATTCTATTACACCTGAATACCGGAATTATCTATCTACATTATCAAATGAAATAGTGTCATCTGAAATAGTGTCATCAATAATATTTCCTTCGCTATCCTTGGTTATGGTATTTGCATTGAGTACATAATAACTTTCGTAGGAATTGAGTGGACCACGACTTCCTAATGAACTCTCTTCTGACCATGCATGCCATGCTTCATTATAATATTGCCTAGTTCTGACTCGATATGTATGATATGGAGGAAGCCAAAGATCAATAGTTGACAATGTACTATTATCAACATTGTCTGCATCCTCAATGACACCTGAATTATTCGTAGTAAAATAAAAGTCATTATTCCAATGATCTACAAATTTCCATTGAACTTTACTTGTAATTGGAATCACTGTAGCAGAAAACCGAGTTGATCTTGATCCAAGAACAGAAGAAGATTTTGGATTCATTGTAGGAATTAGGTGTCCTGCATACGATCCGTCTGGGAAAATATAATACCCTACTCCCGGTACAGAAGACAGTTCTAATGAGTTTGCATCATTTACTGATCCAGAATCTAATACATCCCATTGAGTTCTTGCGGCATCTATGCTATCTACAAATGATCCAAATAACTGCTCAAGATGCGTGCCCTTGATGTACACATTGTAATCCACTAAATTCTCAAAATACTCATGAGGAGGCGTAAATCCCTCACCTCCTAACTTAAATGCTTCCGCACCGACGGCTCCATCCAATATATTATGATGAAACATACTGTCAATAATCCACTTTTGTAGTCTTCTGTCTAGTTGCAAAGAATAGCCCCCAGATAAAGCGGAAAAAGTATTGTGGTGTATATCCACTCCTGTAGCATCCGCTGTATGTCCTCCCTCTGACAAACAAACATTTTTTCCAACTCCAAAATTATGATGTAGTTCTATATTACCCAATCTTAATCGGTAGGCAAATCCTTTGTTTGTGTCATTAGTAATTACACTATTATAAGATATTACTCCACCTGCCATTTGGGAAAATGTACCAATACCAGTACCTGTGAATCCATCATTAGTGAACGTAAAATTATTCCGCAATATTTCAACAGTACCTGAGATAATAGTGTTAGAGCCATAGATATTCATTATTGTATTATCGCAATCAATCGTATTATTATTAATTGTTATGTCAGGCATTGGATACGGTCGGTTCCACATCCTAATAAATGTTGTGCCAATATTGGTTCCAACATTATCAGTAACAATCATTTCACCCATAGAAGTTGACTCGGTGCTGACATCAATTATAGCATCTGATGAGAAGCCTCCAGATGAACTATAGTTGCTAAAGTTATTATCAGTTATCGTAATTCCATTGGGAATATCACCATCGAAGGATATAAATGATTGATTAATATCCGCATAACCAGTTCCTATTGAACAACCATTCATCACAAGTTGACTCCAACCAGATATCACAATTGGCTCTACAGAAGATGTCGTCGCTGGTCCATTAAAGGTACAATTCTTAAACGTTACTACACGAGTTGGAGATGCTACAGCAACAGTAGAATTGAATAATCGTTTACTTGTTGCAGTCTGATTAAAAATACAGGTGTCAAACGTTGCACTTATATCTTGACTGCTAGAAAAATACTTAATCAAATCACTACCAGACGCATCTTGATTAAACTCTACTTTCTGAAACTCAATACTACCTATTGTCCAGTCTGAATGGATTTGAACAGTGTTATTCGTGTCTCCTGAACCTTGGGTGAATTCAACAGCCACATCATCCTGAGTATCATTGTATCCTGAGATCGTGAAATACTTATTATCACAATACTGAAAATTCATGTACCCTGCTTCTTCAGTATGAGGAACGCCTGTATTGTGGATATAGATAGTATGCGAACCTGTAGGTGCTGCATGAGCAGCTTGATTGCCGTTGGTGGTGCCACCTACATTTCGCTTGGGTAACGCCTTGGTGAGTCCATCATTAGTGTCATCACCGTTAATACTTACATAAATAGTTGCCATTTATACATCCCGTTAAATTTTTATAAACTGCTTTTAAAGGCTATTTTACTCGATTCCATTAGCTCCTTTGACATATTCAATGAAATGCCTCAAACGTACATCATCACTCCGTAAAGGAGATGGCTCAAATAATACTCCTTTAACTCGCTCATAAGGAGTGCGAATAAGAGGTTTACCTGGAATGATTTCTGGAGAATTAGCATACCAAGGATCGTTGAGTTCTGCTCCTAATCTCCAACTTATTTGAGGATCATATTCATATCCTGCGTTGAAGTTATAACTATGAAATTCTT
>Ga0114931_10002694_pt1 | contig 22556 bp, 23 predicted proteins | sample 2SBtaG_FD_89579 | JGI IMG/M metagenome (GOLD analysis project Ga0114931, IMG submission 89579) | Deep subsurface microbial communities from Kolumbo volcano to uncover new lineages of life (NeLLi) - 2SBTROV14_V59a metaG | ecosystem: Environmental > Aquatic > Marine > Volcanic | place: Kolumbo... | reverse complement strand
TGCAGGTCGACGGCAACATCATACCGGTGCGCGCGTAGCTCGCCGGTAAACCTGCGCAATTCCGCCAGCGCCGTCCGCCCTCCGGAGCCCAGCGCGCGCCGATCGAGAACGTGGAAACGATCGACGTTCGGATTTCCGGCAAGCACCGGGTACACCCAATCTTCGACCGCCCATCCGATGTGCACTTCCGGACGATCCAGCCGCAGCCGCCGCACCGCCGGGAGCACCCGCAGAGCGTCACCGATCGCCCCCAGACGTACCAGAAGAATCCGTTGCGAACCGGCCACGGCTCAGCCGGAAAGAGCTGTGAGCGAGGTCGCGACATCGGGCCACAGCCACACATCGAAACCCACTTGCGCGAGGGCCGAGGCAGCGACCAGCCAGGTCCGCCACGCGACAGTGCCAGCACCCAGCGAGGCAACCGCTAGCATCGTCAGCGGGGCCGCCAGTAAGCTCGCGGCGCCCGCTCCAGCAGCAAAGACGACCACCGAGAAGGCGAGCACACTGGCCACCAACAGGACATCAACGAGGCGGCGATGGCGGGGCCAGGGCCGCACCAATGCCGGGCCAAGCAGCCCGACCGGAACCAACCTCCAACTCCAGGGGGCCGAAAAGGTATTCACTGGCGACGTGTGGGGATGCACCAGGCTGAACACCAGCCAGCCGGCACCCACACCCAAAACCACCGCCGTCGCCGACGCCCGCACGACGCGAGAGCCGAGCTCGAGACGCAGTGGATGGGTCGCGCGCCAAGCTGCGCCAGCCATCGCCACACCGGCCATCGCCGCCCCTACCGGCAACGCCGTCGCCGCCAAGCCGCCGGTCGCCCCGGCGGTCAGACACCCCATCAACGTCGGATCCGGAACCAATCGCATCGTCCGCGACAAGACCCAGGCGACCACAACCACGGCGACCTGCAAGCGCCAGTGTCCCAGCGACTCCAACCACAGTGGACAGGTGGCGACCAGCACCGACGCCCACAGGCCAGCACGATTGCCATACACGGCCTCGGCCCACATCTGTGTCGACGAGCACAAGGCGACGAATGCGACGACCGACACCGCTGCTCCGGCAGACGTCTGGCCGCTCGCCACCGCTGCGAGCAGGGCGCAGGCCAGCGCAACCGCCACGCCCGCCATCATCGACCGCGAGACCATAAGGAGCCCGACTTAAGCGACTGAACCCGCTCTATGCAACCGCAGCTTTGCGCGACAATAGCCATCGTCGGGCCAGCATGGCGTTGCGAACCGCGCGGCGGCACTCGTCGGACCTGTGGCGGCAGCCGCCGGTCACCTCGTGTCGGCCACGGCTTTACAAGTCCCCACGCTTTGCGTACCTCCGGCCGGAGGCGGCCGAGCGCGACGCGCTCCAACGAGTACCGGCCCGGCTCATACGATGCAGAGGAGGCTCCGATGAAGGTCAGCGGGTTCACATTCGTCCGCAACGCGATCGCCCTTTACTACCCTGTCACAGAGGCGATCCGCTCAGCGCTGCCGCTGTGTGACGAGTTCATCGTCGCCGCCGGGGACTCGACCGACGCCACCACCGATCTCATCAGGGCGATCGACGACCCGAGGATCAAGATCATCGAGACCGTCTGGGACCGCGCCCAGTTCGTCGGCGGGGCCACCAACGCCCACCAAACCAATATCGCTCTCAACGCCTGCAGCGGAGATTGGGCAATCTACGTACAGGCTGACGAAGTTCTCCACGAGGACGACTACGACACTCTGCGCGACCGCATGACGACGTACCTGGACGATCGGCGGGTCGATGGGTTGCTCTTCGAGTACCGACACTTCTTCGCCGACTACGACCACTACATGGACTGCCATCCCTGGTACCGGCGCGAGGTGCGGCTGGTGCGCAACCACACCGGCGTACAGTCGTGGCACAGCGCCCAGGGATTCCGGCGCGGCAAGACGAAGATTCAAGTGGTCCCCGCCGACGCCCGAATTCACCACTACGGATGGGTGCGACCGCCGCTACAGATGTCGAACAAGACCCGCGCCCTGGCCACCGTCCATATCGGTGCCGCCGCGGCGGCCAAGCAACACCCCTCCGGCGCCTACGACTACGGCAGGCTATTCGGGCGTGTCCCGTTCGAGGGCACCCACCCCGCCGTCATGAAAGACAGAGTCGCAGAATGTGACTGGCAGGTACGACCAACCCCGACCCGGCGGCGCCACGACCGGGTTGCCAATCGCATTCACTCCTGGATCGAGAACAATGTCCTCGGCTTTCGCGTCGGCGAACACCGCAACTACGTCCTGATACCATCCTGACTCGGGCTTTCTCGCCAGCGACGATCATCCGAGCTGCGACGCGCCGCTACGTCGAGACGGGTTCTTGGATCTGACGCAACGCCCGCACACAATCGTAGGTGACAATCGCCGACTCAGGGTCGAGGCGGCGGATCGAGCGACACAGCCGTGCGAAAGCGGCGCGACGGTCGGCCGCGGTCACCGCGCGCAGCGCAATCTTATCACAGTCTATGATGAGAACCTGATGATCGCCCCTGCTGCGACGCACCAGGTAGTTCTGCAAGTTGAGATCCGGATGCACACCACCGGCATCGTGCAGCGTACGCGTAGCACGGGCGACGACCTCACACGCTCGGGCACGGTCTTGCGGGGGCGCGGCACGCAAGTATTCCCACAGATTCACCGCACCAACGGCGTAGGCACTGGCGACCACGGCGCGGTAGCATCCGGGGGCGACCAGGTGCACGCAGCAGCCCAACACCTGCACCGTCGGAACACCGCGCTGCAGCAGGATCTCGGTATGCCGTACTTCGCGGAAGGGCCGGTAGCGAAAACCGAAGTACAGATCCCGATTGACCGAAGCCATCAACCCGCCGCGTCGCGACGGACGCAGCACCACATCTCGCAGCTGCCCGGTGTCGTACAGGCCCACCCCACCGCGTCCGCCAAGCAGTGGCCGCGCCGGCGGCAGCTCGCCGCGGGCCCAGGCCTCGAACAGGGGCCGCAGGTCGGCGGCGATGTCGCTTCGCAACAGGAAGCGCGACAGGCGTCGACGTTGAAATTCGAAGCCCTCTCCAGCGGCCATCGGTGTCTCGCTACCAACCGCGCGCCGCGCCGTTATGCCAGACTCTCGGCCTCGTCGATCAGCATCACCGGGATGTCATCCTTGATCGCGTAGCGGAGCGCACAGGCTTCGCACGTCAAGCCGTCTCCGGCATCGGTCAATACAACCTCTCCCTTGCACTTCGGGCAGACGAGGATCTCGAGCAAATCTTCAGGGATTGCCATGACTCCAAACTCCTTCCGTAACCCCTCGCTATCCGAGCGCGCCGCAGCTTGCAACGTCAGTCGGCCACCGCGATCCTCTCCTCGATCAACGCGAGCATCCGCTCCTCATCGTCCAAGCTCGGTTCCACTCGCAACGCCATGAGCTTGCCACGAGCGAACGGAAACGCCTGCAACTTGACGAGGTCCTTCTCGGTCGTCACCAGGAGGTCGCAGTCCTGGCTGCGGCGTGAGACCTTCTGCCAATCGGCGCGCGTGTAGGGATGATGGTCCGGATACTCGAAGACCTCCTCAATGGTAGCATCCCACCTGTGGATCGAGTCGTAGAACCGCTCGGGATGGGCGATCCCGACGACGGCCACGACCCGCTTGCCGGCGAGACAGGCCAGGCTTCTCGCCTGCCACTCGCCGCCAACCGATTCGACCAATCCGGTGAGTTCGGTGGTCATACGGAAGGTTGGCACGTCCCTGCCTATCGAACGCGGCAGATCTCCCGCCGCCGACGTCAGGACCACGGCGTCGGCGCGGCGCAGAGCACGCGGACTCTCGCGCATCGGCCCCGCCGGCAGTAACGGACCGCGCAGCCCATCGTAGATCACGATATCGAAATCGCGCGCCAGGCGACGGTGCTGGAAACCATCGTCGAGAACGGCGACGTCGCAACCGAGCTCGGCGGCGCGGCGAACTCCATCGATGCGGCGCCGCGCGGTTACCACGACCCCATCGAAACTCCTCGCCATCATCACCGGCTCATCGCCGACGACCGCCGCATCGACGATCGGTCCATCGCCCCCCGAAACGACCGTGACGTCGCCCGAGGAGCCACCGTAACCACGCGACACGATCGCCGCGCGCGATCCGCGGCCGCACAGTCGTCGCGCCAACCAAAGGGTCAACGGAGTCTTGCCGGTGCCGCCGACACTCAGGTTGCCGACGCTGACAACCGCGATCGGTGCCTTCCGCGGACTCACCAGACCAGTACCGTAGACCACCGATCGCGCGCCGACCCCGGCTCGGAACAACCAGCTCAAGGGCCGCAGGCCGACCACCAGACAACGGGCCCAGGGATCCGTGCGCGTCCAAACCCGACCACGAACGAAGCTGACCAGGCTCACCTCAGTCCTCCGAGCAAGGTCTGGACCTGCTCGATCGTCGCCACGACGGCTCCAGCCCGGTCGGCCGCCACTCCGGCGGCTCGCTGCCCGACAGCTCGAGCGATCTCGGCATCGTCGAGCATCTCCTTCCAGTGCACAGCCAACTCGCCCGCATCGCGCACCTCCACCGCACCGCCGGCAGCCACCAATGCCCGCGCCGCCGCCCGGACATTGTCGAGATTCGGACCGAAGCTGACCGGCACCGCCGACGCCGCCGGTTCCAATACATTGTGGCCACCCACCGGGGCAATCGTACCACCGACGAACACCGCACGCGCCGCGCCAATGTATCCGGCTAGCTCGCCAAGAGTATCGAGCAGAAACACACGGGTGTGCGGTCGAACCTCCGTCTCCGCTTCGGATCGGCGTTGAAACGGCACTCCGGTCCGTTCGAGCAACGCCGCCACCCCATCGAATCGCTCGGGCCGGCGCGGGGCCAACACCAACATGACCTCTGGCGCTTCGTGCCACAGTTGGCTGCACGCTTCGATCACGAGATCCTCTTCGCCCGGCTGCGTGCTCGCCGCGACGAACACCGGGCGAGGTTCCAACCCACCCAGCGACGGCCTCTCGGTAGGCGACCGGGCCGCCTTCAGATTTCCGGTAACCCGCACCCGATCGGCAGCGATCCCCAGCGAGAGCACCCGCCGCGCGTCGGCTTCGCTCTGCATGCAAAATGTATCGACGAACCCCAACGCAGTACGAAACAACGGGCCCAGCAGACGGTATCGACGCACGCTCCGCTCGCTCATCCGGCCACTGACAACCGCCACTGGTGCACCGGCCCGGTGCGCCGCACGCAACAACCCGGGCCAGATTTCCGTTTCAACGACGATCAACATCCGCGGTCGTGCTGTGGCAAAGACCCGATCCACGATACGCAGTGCATCCATCGGCAGTAGCGTCGAAACCTCCGGCGCGATCTCGCGACGCGCTACCGTGCGCCCGGTCATCGTGGTGTTCGAGACAACCAGGGGGAAGGCGCCCGCATCCCGCTGGCGAAGCGCCTCGACGAGCGGCACCGCAGCGAGTGTCTCGCCAACCGAGGCGGCGTGCAACCACACCGGGCGCTCGATACCCGGCGTCGGCGGGGTCCATCCAAGCCGTTGCGCTGCGCCAGCAGTGCGCCCCGTATACCAGAGCCACGGAAAGATCGGCACGGCCAACGCCGCCAGCGCAACACCCGCCAGGTCGTAGGCAGCGTAAGCAACACCGCCGGTACCGGCGGTGTAGGGAGGATTTCGCCTATTCCGCGATGCGGCCATGCGATCGACGGACCTCATGCTGGGGCGACACTTTTCTCGGCGCGTTCGGTCAGTTCGTCGAGGTCGTGCCCGAGCCCGACGAGAGCCCGGTCCAGCTCAACTTGCCCGGCGTCCTTGGCAATCCGCAGCGGGACCCCGATGGTGATGACGATCCGGGCAAACGGCTTGGGGATGACCGCCGCATCCCAACTGTCGAGGCGCCAGGTACGGTCGGCGGCAAAGCTGACCGGCACCAACTCGGCACCGGTCGCCCGGGCCAAGCGAAGGACCCCCGGCTTGGCCACGCGGTTCGGTCCCTTCGGCCCGTCAGGCACCATCGCCAAGTTCGTCCCCGCGCGGTACACGCGCACCATGTTGAGAAAGCCCGCGGCTCCGCCGCGCGTCGCCGACCCACGCACGGCGCCAACTCCCCAGCGCCGCAGCACCCGGGTCGCGATTTCGCCGTCGCGATGTTGGCTGACCAGGATACAAAACGGCTGGTCCAAGATCCGTGCGGCAAACGCCATCGCCGCCTGCCGGCCGTGCCAAAACGTCAGGATCACTCTCTCGCCCCGCCGCCAGCGTTCGAGTAGCACTTCGAGGCCGTCGAACTCCACCCGCAGTGAGAAGTCGAGCAGACGCATGACGACGTAGATCAACAGTGGGCCGACACTACCCACGAGCCCCTGCAGGGCTGTCGCCATCGGCGACTTGCGATGCTGCGATCGCGTCGTCATTGCGCAACCGCCCGGTCCGAAAACTGCAGATCATAGAGCTTGCGGTACTCGGCATCGAGTGCCAAGAGCTCCTCGTGCGTCCCCTGCTCGACGATCTCCCCCTTGACGACGACGGCGATGCGATCCGCGGAACGAATCGTTGATAGTCGGTGTGCAATGACGAGGGTCGTACGCCCCCGCATCAACTCCTGCAGCGCCACTTGCACCAGGCGCTCAGACTCATTGTCGAGGGAGGAAGTCGCCTCGTCGAGGACCAGGATCGGGGCATTCTTGAGTAGCGCGCGGGCAATGGCGATGCGCTGTCGCTGGCCACCGGAGAGCCTCAATCCGAGCTCGCCGATCTCGGTATCGTAGCCATCGGGAAGCTCGCTGATGAACTCGTGCGCGTGGGCCGCGCGCGCGGCCGCGATGATCGCATCTTCGGATGTCCCCGCCCGTCCATAGCCAATATTGTTGCGGACCGTGTCGTTGAACAGGAAGGTGAACTGCGTCACCAGCGCGATCTGTGAGCGCAGGCTGGCAAAGGTCGCAGCGCGAATATCCGTGCCATCGATGCGGACCGCACCATCGACGACATCATAAAAGCGGAGCAACAAATCCGCGAGCGTGCTCTTGCCGCCACCACTCGGCCCGATCAGCGCCACCACCTCGCCGCGCCCGATCCGCAGCGAGACGTTGCACAGAACGAGATCGGTCTCGTAGGAGAAGGAGACGGCATCGAACAGAATCTCGTTCCTGATCTCAGCAATCTCGGTCGCATCAGGCCGTTCCTCGACCTCCGATTTGGTATCGAGTAGCTCGAAGACACGGTCGGCTGCCGCCAACCCCTGCTGCATCGTGCTGTTGGCCCGCCCCAACTTTTTGAAGGGATCGTACAGCAGGAACAGCGCCGTCAGGAACGCGAGAAACGAGCCTTGCGTCCGGTTGCCTTCGATCACACTCAATCCACCGTACAGAACCACACCGGCGATCCCGAACGCGGCAAGAATCTCCATCATGGGCGAGGTGAACGCGCGAATCTTGACCACGCGCATCGCCAGCGACCTGAGACTCTCAGTCTCTTCGTCGAAGCGGAAACGCTCATAAGACTCCATGCCGAAGGCTTTTACGACGCGGCCACCCTGAACCGTTTCCTGGACCAGCGCCGTCAGCCGCCCGAGCGATACCTGAAGCCCTCGAGCGTGATTACGCAGGCGCTTCGAAAGGCCCAGCACCGGCAGCACCGACGCGGGAAAGGCCACGAACGCAATCAGCGCGAGAAACCAATCTTGCCAGAACGCCACCCCGATCAGCACGACCAGGGATACGCTGTCGCGAAGAATCGCCGCCACAGTCGTCGTCAGCGAGCTGCCGACGACAAATACGTCGCTGGCGACACGTTACACCACCGACCCGGTCGAGTTGCGGTCGAAGTAGCTCTGCGACAGCCGCTGGATGTGCGCGTTCAATGCCCCACGCAGGTCGGCGACAATCTTTTGACCGACGTACTCGCTGAGGTAGGTACTCCCGAAAGCGAACAGCCCGCGCGCGACGAACACGCCAATAATGACGAAGGGTAGCCCCCACAGTACGGCAACCTTCTTTTCGGTAAAAATGTCGTCGAAAATAAAGCGGACGAGAAACGGCATGATGCCATTGGTCGCACCGAACAAGACCATGCAAACAACCGCTCCGACAAAGTGCGGCCAGACATACGGCCGCAGATAGCCGAGCAACCGCCAGGCCATCGATCCGCTGCTGCGTTTTTCGATGCTCATCGCGTGACCGCCACTTGGCCAACACACTCGAGAGCGAGATCGGCGGCCCGAGCCGCGGCGCCAGGATTGCCTAGCGCCGCCCGCAACTCTTCCAGGGCCGCCCGCATCTCCGGCGCCCGCCCGCGCACCGATCGCACCGCCTCGGCAATCTTGTCAGCCGTCGCCTGCTCCTGGATGAGTTCGGGAAAAACCATGCGGCGCAGAATGATGTTGGGCATTCCAATCCAATCGACACGAATCAGTCGGCGCGCCAGCCAGTACGAAATCGATGCCATACGGTAGACGATGACCATCGGGCATCCAAGCAGGGCCGTCTCCACGGTCGCCGTCCCCGAGGCGACGATCGCCGCATCGGCACAGCCGAGAACGTTGTACGTGTCCTCACGCACGACGACCAACTGCGGACAGCGCGCACGCACGGACTCGATCCCGCTCTCGTCGCTGCCAGGAGCGGCCGCAAGAACCGGTTGCCACCCCTCGGTGGCCAACCGCGCCGCGGCGCCACCCAAACTCGGCCCGATCAAAGAAACCTCTTTGCGGCGACTGCCCGGCAACAACGCCAGAACGGGCCGATCGCGATCGAGCCCGTAGCGATCGCGAGTCTCTTCCGAGCCGCGCGTCGTTCGCACGACATCCAGCAACGGGTGACCGACGAATTCCGCGAAATGCGAACCGTTCCGGTTGTAGAGCTCCGCCTCGAACGGGAATACCACGCCCATGCGGTCGACGCGCTCGCGAATCTTTTCGATGCGGCCACTGCGCCAAGCCCAGACCTGTGGTCCGATGAAATAGAAAACCGGGACACCCAGTCGTTTCGCCCGCCGCGCCAACAGGAGATTGAACTCGGGGTAGTCTACCAGGACCAGCAGATTCGGCGGATCGTCGCGCAACATCTTTGACAACGTGCGATAGAGTCGAAGGTGCCGGCCGAGAGTGCCGAAGGTCTCGACAAAACCCATCGTCCCAACCTGCTCGCTGTCCACCAGCGTCACCATCCCGGCGGCCCGCAGGTGGGAGCCGCCGACGCCAACCACTTCAACCTCGGGGCGCCGGCGGCGCAGCTCGCGAACAAATGCCGCCGCGTGCAGATCGCCGGACGCTTCGCCCGCAACCAACATGACCTTGAGCGAGGCCGTCACTCCGACTCCAGCGCATCGCGCAATCGCTCGGCGAGATCGAGCACGCGCACCGCCGTGGCGCCATCGACCATGGGCTGCTCGCGCGTGCGCACCGAGTGGACGAACGCCTCGACATCGTCGAAGAGCGGGTCCGCATCGTCGAAATTCTCCTCTTGGATGTCGATGCGAGGAAGACCGCCCGGTTCATCCGGAGCGAGACGGCGGTAGACGCGAATGATGCGCTCGCCGTAGTCGACCGACACGTACGCATCGGACTGAAAGAAGCGAATCTTGCGCTCGCGCTTGAGTGCTACCCGGCTCGCCGTCACGTTGGCGATCGTGCCATTGGAAAAGCGAAGTCGCGCATTCGCGATATCCACCTTCTCGGAAAGCACCGGCACGCCCACCGCCTCGGCACTTTCGACCTCGCCGTCGACGATACTCAAAATGATATCGAGATCGTGGATCATCAGATCGAGGATCACGTCGACTTCGGTACCGCGCTCGACGAACGGAGCAAGACGGTGGCATTCAATGAAACGCGGATGCGCGATCACCCCCGCAAGGGACCGAATCGCAGGATTGAAGCGCTCGAGATGCCCAACCTGGAGAATGCGTCCGCCCCGCTGCGCCAACTCGACCAACTCGCGCCCCTCCGCCGCCGACGGCGTAATCGGCTTTTCAACCAGGAGGTCGACGCCAGCCCGCAACAGCCGCACAGCAAGGGCATGATGTTCCGTCGTGGGGACGGCTAGGCTCGCGCAGTCGATCTCCCCGGCAATCTCCGCGATATCGGTAACCGACGGAGCCCCCACCATCCGCCCCACCTCCACCGCACGAGCCGGATCTCGGTCGACGACCGCGACCAGGTCCACCCCCTCGAGGCTGGCATACTTCTGGGCATGAAACGCCCCGAGGTAACCGACCCCAACGACCGCAGCTCGCAACATGCGTCTCCCATCAGCCGCCATGCGACCAGCGACGCCGTTGACCGCGCGCCCTTCCCATTGCCACGGCACATCGCACGAGAAGCGGCAGGCGTCCTGGCACAACGGGATTCGATCCGATCATCACACGATCCATGAGCCGCGGAGGCTAGAAGCGCACCCCGACGACGACTAAGCCCGCGTCCTCGGCAGCTTGCATCATACCCCTCCGATCGAACATCAACGTCTTGCCAGCCTCCAGCGCTAGCAACGCGATCCCCACCTCTCCACACACAGCGATCGTCTCGATCCCGACAGCCGGCACATCGAATCGCAGATCCTGCGACGGCTTGCTCGCCTTGACCGCGATCGCCCCACCGCGAGCCAGTTCGCCGCCGCGCCGCAGCGCGGCATCCGTCCCCTCGATCGCTTCGACCGCCAATACCATCCCCGATTTCACAACCACGGTTTGGCCGATGTCGAAGGTTCCAATCCCCTTCACGACCTCCATGCCGAAGCGAACGTCGCGCCACTGCGCCTGGTCTGGCTCGGTGCTGGTCAAAACCCCTTCCGGCGTGAGAATCGATTCGAGGAACAGGGTCGACTCGACGACCTCGATCCCCTCGTGTTCGAGCTCCATCGCCAGCTCGCGCAACAGCGCATCGTCGCTCCACTGCGTGAGCCGCTCGAGCAGCCGCAGACCACGTGCATCAGGAGCAAAATCCTCCATCAAACCAGCTTTGTGGATCCCCCCGGCCATCACCGCCCGGCGCACACCATGCTCGCGAAAGACGCTGATCATCGTGTCGAGCTGACCGACCTTGATCCAAGTCAGGTGCTCGACGAAAGGATCCAGGCCGGGAAGGCTCTCCCCGGTATGCGCCACCGCGACCACGCGCACCCCAGCCAGCTTCGCGGTTTCGGCGAACAGCTTGGGGAACTGGCCGTTACCAGCGATGAGCCCGATGGTTTCGACGCTCATGTGCGAACGATCTCCGCCATCCATCAGCGACACAGGCCGCGTTCGGAAGACTCGACAAACCGAAGCATCCTGCCGACCTCGTCGCTCGCGGCACCATCCACGCGGATTTGCGCCAATGCATCCGCCAGCCTGAGGCCGGACCGAAAGAGAGTCTTATAGGCGCGCTTCACCGCGGCACTCGACGTCGCCGACACCCCCCGGCGTTTGAGACCGATGACGTTCAGCCCGTGAAGCCGGGCACGGTCGCCGGTTGCGGTGCAAAACGGAACCACGTCCTGCGACACCATCGAACCGGCTCCGATCATTACCGACTCGCCGATACGGACGAACTGGTGGACGCCGCTGAGGGCACCGACGACGGCCCAGTCTTCGATGGTCACGTGACCACCTAGCTGTACCCCATTGGCCAGTACGTTGCGATCGCCCAGGGCGCAGTCGTGCGCGACGTGGGTATAATTCATCAGTACGTTGTCGTCGCCGACGCGGGTCGTCATGCCGCCGCTCTCGGTTCCCAAATGAAGCGTAGCGAACTCACGGACCCGATTGCGGTCCCCGACGATCAGCTCACTCGGCTCGCCGTGGAACTTGAGATCCTGCGGCGCAGCACCGAGCGACGCGTGGTGAAAGATCACGTTGTCCTCGCCCAAGGTGGTGCGCCCGATGACGACGGCATGGGGGCCCACCGTCGTCCGCGCCCCCAGCCGCACGTTCGCACCGATCAGCGCGTACGGACCAACCTCGACATCGGCCCCCAATTCCGCCCCTTTGTCGACGATGGCGGATGCGTGGACGCGCTCGCTCACAGTGGCCCCAGCGAACCAATCAGTGCTTCTGGTTGAACTCCGCAATGATCGCGTCAGTCACATCGATCTGCGCAGCGCCGTATAGAAGCGCACCGCCCGCCTGTTCGAGAATCACCGTGTAGCCACCGCGCCGGCCATAGTCCTGAATGATTACCTGCAGATCCTTCATGAGATCGCGAGTCAGCTCCGCGTCCTTCGCCTGGAGCTCCCCCTGGGAGTCTTCATAAGCTCGCTCGAACGCGCGCTGCTTGCGCTGGTACTCTCTCTCGAGATTGCGGCGCTCCTCGTCCTTCATCACCAGCCCCTTCTTCGCCAGCTGGTCTTTGAGCGAGTCCACTTCGCTCTTCTGCTTCTCGAGATCCTTCTGCAGGCGATCGAGCTGAACCTTGAAGCGCTTCTTGGCCTCCGCGCCAGCCGTCGACTCGTTCAGCGCCTTCTGCAAGTTGATCGTACCAATCCTGATTTCCTGCGCCGAAACGGCGGTCGCAGCAACAACGAACGCACCCACGAGCGCCGACACAAACCAGATCCTCATCTTTTGAAACCTCCTGTCGGGCAACGTATCCTTGCACCGCCGCCGTTGGCAAACAGAGCCTGCCCTGGAACCCGCCCTCTCGAAGCCAGGCGATCCTACCCGGACAGACGCAGTTTCACAGTCCACCCGCAGCAACGGGCTGTTGTTACCGCGGCGCCCCGCCGAACGCGAACTGGATCGTCTGGGTATCATCGCCGGGTCGCTTGTTGAGCGGGATGCCAACCTCGATGCGCAGCGGCCCGATCGGCGACCTCCAGCGGATCCCCCCCCCGGCCGACAACCGCATCTCGCCGAAATCGATCCCGCGAGCCGCGGAAAACGCATTACCAGCATCGAAGAAAATCACTCCCTTCAACCCAAGCGACTTGACCAACGGAAAAATCAGCTCGTTGTTGATGATCAACTGGTGGCTGCCGCCAATAAAGTCCCGGCGGATGATTCGACCGCAGTTCTTCTGCTCGTCCGGGCACTTGCTGCCGCCGGCGAGGAACTGGTCGCGAACCGGAATCTGCGGCCCCATCGTCCGCACTCGAAAGCCGCGCACCGAGTTGATGCCTCCCGGAAAGTATCGTTCGAACAGCGGCAACTCCCGTCGGCCCGAGAAGCCAATGCCATAGCCGAAGTTCCAACCGGTCGAGTAGGTCAGGTCGCCGAACGTTTCGCTCTTCCAGATCGGAATGTACCAACGCGCCCGCGACTCGATTTTGATGAAGCTGGTGTTACCACCCAATCCAGCAATCTTGATCGACAGGTCTTGCGTCGACCCCGAGGTCGGGTCGAACGGGTGGTTGCGCGTGTCGCGAAACAGACGCGGCGTAAGCGAGCTGATCAAGCTCGTGCCCTGCTCGGCACGGATCGCCGACGACGCCGCCGAGCTGACACCCGTAATCTTCGCCTGCTCGATGTGGTATTCGAGTCCGAGGCGGGTATCGATGAGCGGAGCACGCAGCGGCCCCAGTCGAAACTCCTCGATGCCCAGCGCTGCGAAGGGATACAGCAACCGAATGCCTCCACCGGTACCGCCGCGGGTAAACTCATCGAACTGAAGCTGCCAATTGAAGAGGTCGATGCCAACACTGAGCGGGCTATCGAGGAAATACGGCTCGGTCAGACTCAGCGTGAGATTGCGCCGGATGGTCCCGAGGTCCAACTGCAGCAGCAACCGCTGACCGCGGCCGAAGAGATTGATCTCGGACAGACTGACGTTGAACAGGATCTGGTTGGCGGAGCTGATACCGGCGCCGGCCGAGAACGTGCCGGTATTTCCCTCGCGCACGTCGACGAGAACGTCGAGCCGATCTTCACGGTCCGCTTTTCGCGTGGTGATGTTGACATCCTGAAAAAAGCCCAACCTCTGAATCCGCTCTTGGGACCGGCGCAGCTTGGCGCCCGAGAAGCGACCTTGCTCGACCAGCTCCATCTCGCGCCGTACGACCTTGTCCCGGGTCTTCGTGTTACCGGTGATCTCGATCCGGTCTATGTACACCTCCGGCCCACGGACGACCCGGAACCCGAGATCGACGGTATGATCGGTCGGGTCGATCCGGGTGTCCGGGGTCACGTTGACGAAGGCGTACCCTCGATCGCCGTACAACTCGGTGATCAAGTTCATGTCCCGCCTCAACTTACTCGGGCGAAACACGTCGCCGGCCTCGGATTGTAACTTGAAGTCGGCCGTCTCGAGGGACTCGAGCGTCTCGCCGACGATCGTTACCTTACCGAACCGGTAGACATCCCCCTCCTCGATCTTGAACGTGACATCCAAGCCATCTTCGCTGCGCTTGATCTGGGGTTCGTCGACGCGAACGTCGATGTAGCCCTTCTCATAATAATAGGCAGTGAGGCGCTCGGCGTCGGTTTTCAGAACCTCGCGGTCGAGATTTCCCGCTCCAGTGATGAACGACAGCAGCCCGCTTTCCGAAGTCACCAGGATCGACTTCAACTCGCGATCGCCGATCCCATGATTTCCCTCGAGCAGGATCTTGTCGATGCGAACCGGTTCGTGTTCCACGATCCGAAAAGTGACCACCACCTCGTCAGAGTCGCCCGAACCTACGGCGACCGTGTCGTAGGTGACTTCGGCATCGAGATAGCCTTTCTGTTCGTACGCTTTCTTGACCTCGGCGATTCCGGCACGCGCCTTCTGGGGATCCAGAATCGTGTTGGGACGGACCCGGATCATACCCTGGATCTCTTTCGCGTCGATCTCCTCGGCACCGAGAATCTCCACGTCCCGGACGAATGGACGCTCTTCGACATCGTAGATCAGCGTCCACCCACCGCCCTCGCGCTCCAGCCGTGCCGTGACGTTGCGAAAGAAGCCCATCGAGTAGATCGAGCGGATGTCCTCGTCGACGACCGCCTCGTCCAATTCGCTGCCAGGTTGGGCCTCGAGACGCACCCGGATCGCCTCTTCCGCCACCCGCCGATTTCCACTGACGCGAATCGTCTCGACGATCGCGATCTCGGGCTCGCCGGGCTCCGGGGCTTCTGGCGGCAACAATTGTGCGCCAACCGTCGAAGCCGCTGAAGCCGCAAGGGCGGCGACTAGCGTGAGCGTACTTGCAATTCGCATGAATCTTGGCATCTACCAGCCGAAAGACCGGATCCCTACCAGAGCCGCCAGTTGCGACCAACCCCGAGCCACCGCCGCCGCGGATCGCGACGCGAGATACTAGGAATGAAGACGGCCATCCTCGAGCGTCATCGTGCGATCTGCGAGAGCTGCCAGATGATCATTGTGGGTGACGATCACCAGAGTGGCACCGATCCTCTGGTTGAGATCCCCCAGCAATCGGTGGACGCCCTCGGCGGTCGTAGGGTCCAGATTTCCGGTCGGCTCGTCGGCGAGAATGGCCCGGGGTTCGAGAACGACGGCACGGGCGATGGCGACCCGCTGCTGCTCGCCGCCCGACAGCTCGCCAGGCTTGTGGTGCAAACGAGCCGACAACCCCACCACCTCGAGGATCACCCGCGCCCGATCCGCCGCCCGGTCGCGACTCTCGCCGAAGATGAGCGCCGGCATCATGACGTTCTCGATTGCCGAAAAGTCCGGCAGTAGATTATGGAACTGAAACACAAAACCGATCTCATGGTTGCGCAGCGCCGCCAGTGCGCGTTCATCGAGATCACCAAGCAGCGTGCCATCGAACCAGACACTACCCGAAGTGGGCCGGTCGAGGGCACCCAGCACGTGCAGTAGCGTGCTCTTGCCGACACCCGACTGGCCCACAATGACCAGCTTCTCACCAGCCTGAACGGTGAGCGACAGGTGGTCCAAGACAGCAACACGGCGATCGGCCGAGCCGTACTCCTTGCACAGGCCCTCGGCGCGAATCAGCTCACTCATAACGAAGCACATCCACCGGTGCGAGCCGCGCAGCCTTCCCGGCGGGGTAAACACTAGCCAGTACGCAGATCACCAGCGCCACCGCCAGCACGCCCACAAAGTACGACGATCGGATCTCGACCGGCAGGGTCGACACATAGAAGACATCCGGTGGCAGCTCGATGAACTCGTATCGGCGCAATGCCCAACAGATCCCCCAGCCCGCCAGCGAGCCCACCGTCGAGCCGACGATCCCGATCGCCAGCCCGCTCCACACGAAGATGCTGGCTATTGCACGGCTGTTCGCCCCCATCGATTTGAGTACGGCAATGTCCTTTCTCTTGTTCATGACAATCATGATGAGAGTCGCCACGATATTGAACGCAGCGACCAGAACGATCAGCAACAAGACAACGAAATAGACTGTTTTCTCGAGTCGCAGGGCGGAAAAGAGCGTGCGGTTGCTCATCTTCCAGTCGCTGATGCGCATGCCGATGTCGAGCAGCGGCACGATCCGCGCCGCCACCGTATCGGACAAGTCCGGATCGCTTACCGCGACCTCGACCCCCGAGACCTCGTCGCCGAGGCGAAAGAAACGCTGCGCATCGGGCAAATGTACGAATGCCCGGGAAGAGTCATATTCGGCCATTCCCGAGTGAAACACACCGACCACTACGAAGCGCTTCACCCGCGGCACCATCCCGACGACAGTCGGGATTCCCTGCGGCGACACCACGGCGACGGGGTCGCCAAGACCGACCCGGAGCTGACGCGCAACCTCCCGACCGAGCACGATACCCGGCAGCTCGACACCAGGTGATTCCCCATCCGCGAGCGGGTGATCCATCGCCAGGTCAGCAAGCGTTCCGCCATCGATGTGCCGCCAGAGATCCGTCGCTCCGCCCTTGGTAGTAACGCCGCGCAGCTCGACACCAGCGAGATCGTCGCCAGCCGAAAGCAGCACCTGGCCGACGACATAAGGTGCGGCCGCCACCACCCCGCGCACCGCCATCAAGTCGGCAAGCATATGCTCGCCAAGCTGGATTCGGCCGGACGGCGAGTCGATCGTGACATGCGGCGTCAACCCGAGGATGCGATCGCGCAGATCGCGTTCGAATCCACTCATGACGCTGAGCACGACGTCGAGCGTCAATACGCCCAAGATGATGCCAATCGTCGCAATCGCACCAATCAACGAAAAGGACGCTTCGCGCTTCCTCGCCCGCAGGTACCGCAATCCAATGAACAGCGGAAAACTCAAGTCAGCTCCTCGCCGGGGCGACCACCCTCGAGACGACGGCCCGACCGCACCAGTTGCACACCGGGCCCGATGGCAGATTCCGGCACGGCAACGCCTACGCCGCGGACGGGTCTTTTTCCGGGCGCATGTGGGGAAACAAAATCACGTCGCGGATCGAGGAAGCATCGGTCAACATCATGACCAGCCGATCCACGCCGATTCCCTCGCCCGCCGCCGGCGGCATGCCGTGTTCGAGCGCACGCAGAAAATCTTCGTCCATGGCATGCGCCTCGTCGTCGCCGGCCGCCCGATGTCGCAGCTGGGCCTCCAGCCGCTGCCGCTGGTCTTCGGGATCGTTCAATTCCGAAAACGCATTGGCCATCTCGCGACCGCCGACGAATAGCTCGAAGCGGTCGACGAAGTTCGGCGAGACAGAATTGCGGCGAGCGAGCGGCGAAACGGCCACCGGGTACTCTTCGACGAAGGTCGGCTGGATCAGCTCCGGCTCGGCGATCGTCTCGAACAAGTCCATCAAGAGGTAGCCGGCCGCCGCTTCTCCGTACTTTTTCTCGTAGTCCTGTCGCAAAGCGCCGCCAACCGTATCGGCCGCCTTGCGCAGCACACCGACATCGAGCGAGCGAACCGCATCTTCCGACAGCTTCAGCTCATCGGCAACGTAGCGTGGAATCGAGACCCGGCGCCACGGCGGGCTGAGGTCGAGGTCGTGCTCGCCCCACCGCAGCTGACGCGCGCCGACAATACTGTCTGCCAGCTCGACGAACAACGTCTCGGTCAGCTCCATGAGGTCGTCGCAAGTCGAGTAGGCTTGGTAGAACTCGAGGAGCGTAAATTCGGGATTGTGCCGCGTCGATACGCCTTCGTTACGAAAGACACGGCTCAGCTCGAACACCCGATCAAAGCCGCCAACCAGCAACCGCTTCAAGTAGAGCTCCGGCGCGATGCGCAAGTAGAGATCCATATCGAGCGCATTGTGGTGGGTGACGAACGGGCGCGCCGCAGCCCCCCCGGCCACCGTCTGCATCATCGGAGTCTCCGCTTCGAAGAACCCCCTTTCGACGAAGAAACGACGCAACGACTGAATGATTCGGGCACGCTTGCGAAACGTGTCGCGTACTTCCGGGTTGGCGATGGTGTCGAGGTAGCGCTGGCGGTATCTCGCCTCGACGTCGGTCAAACCGTGCCACTTCTCCGGTAACGGCCGCAGCGCCTTACCGAGGAGTCGGACACCGCGAGCCTGGAGTGTAAGCTCACCGGTCTTGGTGCGGAAAGGCCGCCCTCGAACGCCGAGGAAGTCGCCAATATCCATCTGTTTGAACAGAGCAAAGGCATCCTCGCCTACGACGTTGCGTTTGACGTACACCTGTAGTCGGCCACACCGATCTTGCAGGTGAAGAAACGATGCCTTACCGAAATCACGGCGCGACACGATCCGCCCGGCAAGGCTCAACTCGCCGTCGAAGGTCTCTAAGTCGGCCGCCGCGGTGTCGCCAAAGCGACCTACGACATCTTCGGTCGTATGCTCGGGACTGAAGTCGTTCGGGTACGGGTTGACCCCGGAGTCCCGCAGCGCTGCCAGCTTCTGCCGGTGTGATTACCTCTCGTCACCCTCCACTGCGTACTCTCCCCGCGGTCGACGCGATCAACACCACAGCCTCAACCGGGTACTGGAGGCCCGAGAACGAGTCAAGCCGACGGATCCGCCGATCTCCGCAGCGTGGTATCTCCCGGCGGTTACCTCGCCGCTCCGGCGCCCGGTCGGCGCCACGCCCCCGCCCAACCCGGGTCCGTGCTACCGCCTCCAGGGTCACTGCGAACAGGGTCACTGCGAAATTGACAGCACCGTTCACAAACCATAGGCTTCAGCGGCTCGATGCAAATTACCATTCTGCCCGAAAAGAAGCAGCTCGTGCTCAGCGGCAGGCGCCGAGTCAGCGATGTGCTGCAAGAGCTCGGCTACCTCCCCGGCACCGCCATGGTCATCCGTGGCGATGAGCTGATCCCGGAGGGAGAAATGATCGAGGCGGATGACGAAATCGAAGTTCGTTCCGTCATCTCCGGCGGATGAGGTTCTCCCGATCGCCCGGTAGCGGCGCTGGTGGCAGACGGCTCGAGCAGCCCCAGAACCACATGGATCGAGCAGGCTCGTCATGAAATGTACCCGTTGCGGCGGTCACGCCGAGGTCAAACTCCGCCAACACAACGCTTCGTTTTGCCGCGATTGCTTCGTGCCCTTTTTACACAAGCAAGTCGAGCGCAGCATCGAGAAGCAGAAAATGATGACGCGCGAGGAGGCGATCCTGGTCGGGGTTTCGGGAGGCAAGGACAGCCTCGCCTTGTGGGACATCCTGATCGCGCTCGGCTTCGAAACGACCGGTCTCCACCTGTCTCTGGGCATCGGCGAATACTCCGATCATTCGACCGAGAAGACGGTCGCCTTCGCCGAGTCTAGAGGTCTTTCCCTGATCACCGTTTCGCTGCGCGACGAGGGGCTCGCCGTCGAAGATGCGGTAGTGTTCACCAACCGCCCTGCATGTTCCGCCTGCGGCACGCTCAAGCGCTACTACTTCGACCGACTGGCCCACGATCGCGGATTCCCGGTCGTGGCCACCGGCCATAACCTGGACGACGAGGCAGCCAGGCTACTCGGAAACGTACTGCACTGGCAAATGGAATATCTGTCGCGCCAGCATCCAGTGCTACAGCCGACCCACGAGAAGTTCGTCCGCAAGGTCAAGCCACTGTACCGCACCACCGAGTTCGAGAGCGCAGCCTACTGCTTCTTCCGCAAGATCGATTACGTCATCGAGGAGTGCCCCAACAGCATCGGCGTAACGCAACTCGTACACAAAGAGGTCCTCAATCAATTGGAGGCGGCAAGTCCCGGCAGCAAGCTGTCGTTCGTCCAGGAATTTCTCAAAAAAGCACAACCCCAGCTTCGCGCGCGCGACACAGAGCCACCCCGCACCTGCGAAAGTTGCGGAATGCCCAGCTTCGCCAATCTGTGCTCGCGCTGCCGCCTGGTACGCGAAGTCGAGTCCAAGCGCGCACGCCGAGCGGCGTCCGGAACCTGACGGAGGTCGCCTCCCGGATCATGCAAGCGCTCGAAGACAGGGGCTCGGCACTGCGGCCGGGCGAAGACGTACTGCTCATCGACGGCAAGGCGCGCGAGTATCTGCGCAAGCTCAAGCCCGGAACATCCATCCATCTGCGCAGCGGCAACTTCGCAATGGACGACATCATCGGGCTGCCCGACGCCAGTGTCGTACAAAACAGCGGCGGCGAGTCCTTCCTGGTACTGCGGCCCACCTACGCTTCTCTCATTCCGCACCTGCCACGCAAGGCACAGGTCATCTACCCAAAAGACGTGGGCCTGATCCTCCTCTGGGGCGACATCTGTCCCGGCGCCAGGGTTCTCGAAGTCGGCACGGGCCCTGGCGCCCTGACAATGGCACTGCTACGGGCGATCGGGCCATCCGGCCATCTGTACTCCTACGAGCTGCGAGAAGACTTTGCCGACATGGCGCGCGGCAACGTCGAGCGGTTCTTCGGTGCGACACCGAACTGGACCCTTCGGCTGGCCGACATCCGCGACGGCATCCAAGAGGAAGGCCTGGACCGGGTGATCATCGACCTACCAGAGCCGTGGCGCGTTCTACCCGACGCGTGGCGGGCCCTGCAGCCGGGGGGGGTACTAGTTGCCTACGTGCCGACGGTCTTGCAGGTCAAGCACGTCGTCGATCGCGCGCGGCTGGAGGGATTCGCCAACGTAGAGGCAATGGAAAGCCTGGTGCGCAATTGGCACATCGAGGGCCAGAGCATTCGGCCCGAGCACCGCATGGTCGCCCATACCGGCTTCGTCATCACGGCGAGACGGCTCGCCGTCTTCGATCCGCCCGCGGATTGACTCGCGGAGCCGCGCCGTAGTACCACGCTGGTTCCGCAGCAGTTCGCAACACGATGAGGATGAGTAAGGATACAATTCGACGCCGCGTTCGGTCGCGGCTCACCCGTGCAGGAGTGAGCCGTTTCCCAGACGAGCAGCGGCGGGTTCCCAACTTCCGGGGAGCCGAGACCGCAGCATCTTTGCTACGGCGACTGAGCATCTGGCACCGTGCGAAATCCATCCGTTGTGATTCGAGCGCTCCCCAGATCTGGCTCCGTCGCGCCGCGCTCGCCGAGGGCAAAATAGTTTACGTAGCGGTCGGAAACATGCGCTGTGAGCGGTGCTTCATCGAAATCGACCCCGAGCGGCTCCGCACCCAAAGCTGGCGAGCCGCGAGCACCCGGGGCGCGCGCAACCTCGGCCGCCCGTTGACCCCCGACCAGTTACCCACTCTAGACTTGGTGGTAGCGGGAGCAGTCGCGATCAATCGCCAGGGAGCCATGCTCGGCGGCGGTGGCGGTGGGTTCGATCTCGAGTACGGACTTCTGCGCCATCTCGGCAAGATTCGAGAATTCACTCCGGTCGTTACGACATTGCACTCCCTCCAGGTGGTCGACGATCGGATCCCGATGCATACCCACGACGTGCCAGTGGACTTCGCGGTCACGCCGGACCACGTAATCGCTGCGCCGAACCTGTACCCCCGCCCGCGCGGTGTACTCTGGAACCTGCTCGGAGACGACCGGGCGAAAGCCATCCCCACGTTCCTGCGCGGGCGTCGAGAGCGCTCCTCGGGTTGACCGACGTCGGGGGCTCCACGGCACCAGCCGCTCATCCGGGTCAGATGGGTCCAGCCCGAATTCCACAGAACCGGCAGCACCCGGGCGTCACCCGTGAGCGCGGGTTGCGGTGACAGAGACGGTTGGGTAGATCTTACCGTTCGGCTCCGGCCCAACAACACTTCATCAGGTGAGAGGAACAGCAATGGCAAATGCGGAAGAACCCAAGAATGAAGGCTCTGCGGTAGGAGCTATCATCGGATGGGGCGGATTACTTGTCTTCATGGGCCTCTTCGCCTGGCTGATCATCACCCAGATCCGCTCCGCCGAGATCTGGAACGGCAGGGAATCGGAGGCGATCGCAGCCGTGCGCGACTGGAAGCCGCCAGAGGGCAACGGAAAAATTACCCTCGGCGACATGCTGAAGAGCTACTCTCTCAAAGTGCGCGATCTGAAGACCGATGCGGGAGAACGGGCATACGTCGGCGAGTTCAGCTGGGACGCGAGTCAGAAAAACGGCCCCGAGTTCGAGGTTCAGCTGCGGTGGAAGGAAAACCAGCGCACGCGCGTCGCCCTATGGCGGGTACAGCTCGAAAAGGGAGAGATCCGACCGCAGGGGACTGAGGCAACCTCCCTGCCGCGCCGCGCGGCCGAGGGCAAGATCGGCGACGACTAGTCAGCCGTTGGGATAGGGAGGTAAGGGCCCCGTGTAGGTGCAATCTTGGCAGTATCCTGCGTTTCCGCTTGTCGTGCCCGTGTAGATTGTGCCATGCGACGCTC
>Ga0114931_10002693_pt1 | contig 22558 bp, 16 predicted proteins | sample 2SBtaG_FD_89579 | JGI IMG/M metagenome (GOLD analysis project Ga0114931, IMG submission 89579) | Deep subsurface microbial communities from Kolumbo volcano to uncover new lineages of life (NeLLi) - 2SBTROV14_V59a metaG | ecosystem: Environmental > Aquatic > Marine > Volcanic | place: Kolumbo... | reverse complement strand
GCGATCTCCGGGGCGGCCGTGGCGTTTCGGCTCGGGGACTCGGCGCTCTGGCGCGGAACCGCGATGGGCGGTGGGGCTGACTCGATCACTCGGGCCTTCGAGCACGCGCGGGCGCGGGCGCGCCTGCCAGTCCCCAGGGATGCGCTCTACGAGCAGGGCGTGCACGAAGCCGCCGCGAGAATACGACTGAGCCTCGAACTGGCCGGCCCGCTCGAGGAGGTCTGGCCCGAGTCGTTCAAGGAACTGGCGCTCTCGGGTCAACCCGGGCTCGACGGCGTGGCGGTCGGGCTGGCTGAACGCACCGAGGCGGTCTTTCCCGAGGCGATGCTCTCGCTGGGCATGGATTCGGCCGCGGCTGCCCGGTCGCTCGTGTCGCGGTTGACAGACGATCCGGCTTCCGCGTTGGGAACTCTTGCCCAGATCCGCGATCGCCTCGGCGTGCGCTTCTACCGCTTCAGGACTATCCACCTGGCCCAGGCGACCCCGGGGGATCCACCCATATTCCTCCACCGCGGCTCGCAGGTCGTTCCGATCGGGGCTATCTCGACGCCGATGCTGCGGCAACTGGCCAGCGGGATCGTCGAGCACCTGGATCGGCGGCGCTGGCCGGGGCCGGAGCCCCTGGGATTGATGGGGACGCTCGACGCCGCCACCGGTCGCTTCGATCCGCCCATCGCGCCCCCGTTTGAGCAGGCGCTGACGTCCTTTGCCCTGGAACGAGCCTCACGATGTGCGTCGCTGGATCAGGACGTGCGGCGCCGGGCGCTCAACGCGGCCCGGGAGATCCTCCGGGATCTGGGCGACGTGAGTGGCGATGAGCGCGAGCCTTGGGGCGACCCGGTCGTCGCAGCGCTGTGCTGGATCGCGCTCCAGGAAATGGGCATCGACGCCCAGTCCCCCGCTGCGGGCATGCTCAAGGACCGATGCGCCCATCGGCTCGCGCAACCCGATGCCGGGGCGGTGCCGATCGCATCGGGCCGACGTGCCCTGGTCGCCTGGGCACTGCTGCGCCTCGGGCAGCGCGAGCGGGCCGAGGCGATGATCCTGGACATCCATCTGGGCTCGGACGCCGGTCGGCTCGTGGCGCAGATGCCCTGGTTGGGGTGGGCCGACATGGACCGAACGCGTGCGGGCCGACCCATCGCGGGGGCCGCGGCACTTGAGCAGATGCGTCAGGACCTCTGGGCGCACCAGATCACGGCCGCGGACGTCGGAACCGACGGGCGAGACCTCATCGGCGGGATCGTCTTCACAGCGGGGCCCCGGCCGTTGCCGGACTGGCGGGCCGCTCGCCCGCTGTGCTTTGTGGCGACGATGCTCGGCGAGCCGAGCCTGACGGATCCGGGGCGGTCGAGCCGACCGATCACCGATCTGATGCGTTCGATCCGCTTCCTGCGGCAGTTGGCCGGGGACGAGGCGAGCGGGTCGCTCTTTGCCGATCCCCGGCGGGCGCGGTGGGGCATCCGCGATGCGCCGTGGTCGGCGAAGATGTCCCCGCACGCCTCGGCGATGACCCTGCTGACACTGACCGAGGCGCTCAACAGCCTCGACCGGATCACGGCCCAAACGGCGCGAGGCAGGGCTCCGGGTGGCCCGAAAAACAAGTGAATCGGCCCTCCCGGAAGCCCATTTTTGAGGCCGAACCGGGCCTGACGCGCTAGTATCAATCGTGGCTGGATCGACCCGAGGATCCGGGGCGATTGTCAGTTGAAATCAGCCGTTGAGCCGACGCTCCGAGGTCGCGGGCTCGCGGATCCGGGCCGGCGTCGGAGCCCTGAATCAGACGCGGAGCCAGCACGCATGGCAGGACAGGAGCCCGCCGAGGTGGCAGTCGGATCGATCCCTCCCCCCCCGCCCGACGAGCCGGGCGAGCCCGTCACGGGCGCCGGCGGGGGCGACGGGAACATCCAGGATCTGGACATCGAGCAGGAGCTTCGCGATGCGTACCTGACGTACGCGATGAGCACCATCATGGATCGGGCCCTGCCCGACGCCCGCGATGGTCTCAAGCCAAGCCAGCGGCGGATCCTGGTCGCCATGAACGACCTGAACCTCCGCCCCGGCAAGAAGCCGCTCAAGTGCGCCAAGATCGCCGGCGACACCTCCGGCAACTACCACCCCCACGGCGAGTCGGTGATCTATCCGACGCTGGTGGGAATGGCCCAGGCGTGGAAGATGCGGGTGCCGCTGATCGACCCGCAGGGCAACTTCGGCTCGATCGAGGGCGATCCGCCGGCGGCGATGCGATACACCGAGGCGCGGATGACCGCGGCCGCGCTGGACGTGCTCGCGGACCTCAAGCTCGATACGGTCGAGTACCAGCCCAACTACGACGACCGCCTCGAGGAGCCGACCGTCCTCCCGGGGATGTTCCCCAACCTGCTCATCAATGGCGGGATGGGAATCGCGGTGGGGATGGCCACGAGCCTGCCCCCGCACAATCCCGCCGAGATCCTCGACGCGATCGTGCGGGTGATCGAGCGTCCCGAGATCGACCTGTTCGAGTTGATGGAGGACGAGACGGACGAGCAGGGCGATGTCGTTCGCCGGGGTGTCAAGGGGCCGGACTTTCCGACCGGGGGTCGGATCCTGGGTCGCCGGGGGATCATCGAGGCCTACGCGACCGGTCGTGGCCGCGTCAAGGTCCGGGGCGAGTGCCACGTCGAGCAGCGTCGCGGTGGGCGGGAGTTGCTGGTGATCGACTCGATTCCCTACTCGCTGGGTCAGAACACGCTGGTGGAGCGGATCGTCGATGCGGTCAAGGCGGAGCGCATCCGGGACATCGCCGACGTCCGCAACGAGTCCGGGCGCCAAGCGCGGACGCGCATCGTGATCGACCTCAAGAAGGGGGCCGACCCGCGCGTCGTCGAGAACCAGCTGTACCAGTTCACCCCCTTCCAGCAGACGTTCTCGATCATCAACCTGGCGCTGGTGAATCGCCAGCCCAGAACGCTCCCGCTCAAGAGCCTGATCCAGTGCTACATCGACCACCGGCGGGACGTGATCCGTCGGCGGACCGCCCACCTGCTACGCGAGGCCAAGAAGAAGGCGCACCTGCTCGAGGGCATGATCCTGGCCGTGTGCGACATCGACGAGGTCATCGCGCTGATCCGCGCCAGCCGGACGCGTGAGGAGGCGATCCGTGCGCTGATGGCCCGTCGGTTCACGATCCGGGCCGACCACCCGCACGCGCCGCAGATCCCGGAGATGCTCATGGAGCGGGTGCGCGGGGGCGACGCGGCCGGGGGGCTGGCGCTGACCCGCGTCCAGGCGGATCAGATCGGCGCAATGCGGCTGATCCAGCTGGTCGGGCTGGAGATCGAGCGTCTCGTCAATGACTACGCCCAACTGGTTGCGCAGATCCTCGAGTACGAGGCGATCCTGGGCGACCCGGCCAGGGTTCTGGCGATCATCAAGGACGACTGCGCCAAGATGAGATCGCGCTACGCGACCGAGCGGCTCACCGAGATCGACTTCGACGCCCACGAGGACATCCAGATCGAGGCGTTGATCCAGGTCGAGGACATGGCCGTGACGATCTCGCATGAGGGCTACACCAAGCGCATCTCGGCCGGGACGTACCGGGCTCAGGGGCGGGGGGGCAAGGGGATCCGCGCCTCGGATTCCAAGGCCGACTACTTCATCGAGCACCTGTTCTTCGCGAGCACGCACGACGACCTGCTCTGCTTCACGGACACGGGTCGGGTGTTCAAGAAGAAGGTCTACGAGTTGCCGGAGATGGGGCGGACGGCTCGGGGGCGGGCGATCGTGAACCTGCTGGATCTGCGTCCGGGCGAGGGCGTTCGCGCCTTCCGCGCGATCAAAGATTTCGAGTCCGGATCCAACTACCTGACGTTCGTTTCCAAGGGGGGCGTCATCAAGCGAACCCCGCTCAAGGACTACCGCAACGTCAACCGCTCGGGCATCATCGCCGTCGGGCTTCGCGAGGGAGATCGCCTGCTGGACGTGCGACTCACCGATGGCACGGACGATCTGCTCTTGGTCACGGCCGCCGGGCAGGCTATCCGATTCAACGAGCAGGACGTGCGTCTGATGGGCCGGGGGGCGGCGGGGGTCAAGGGGATCGACCTGTCGCCGGGCGACGAGGTGATCGGGGTCGTGCGGATCCCCATGACCCCGGACGAGGACGGGGACCTGATGACCAGCGATCCGGACCTGTCCCTGCTGACGGTAACCCAGAGCGGGTACGGCAAGCGGACGCCCGTGGACGAGTACCGCGTCCAGCCCGAATCCGGCAAGCCCCGGTCGCAGTCCCGGGGCGGCAAGGGCCGAACCGATATCAGGACCAGTGCCCGAAACGGGCGTTCGGTCGCTGCCATTGGTGTCGGGCCCAGCGACGACGTGGCCGTCATCACCCGCCGGGGGTTGCTCGTGCGGATGGCCGCCGACTCGATCAGGCAGGTCGGGCGGGGGACGCAGGGCGTTCGCGTGATCGGGCTCAATCCCGGCGACGCGGTGGTCTCCGTGGCCCGGGTCGTCGAGACCGAGTCCGAGTAGCCCGAACCGATCCGCCCAATCCGGCGTACCAGACTCCCCCGAGAGCGGTTCCCACGCCGCTCGAATTGTGGTAAGATGGGCAAATCGTGAAGGGCGACTGGTCGGACGACATCGCGATCATCGAACTGGCGGACGAGCCATCGCTGTCGGATGAACTGACGGTGCTGGCCAAGCGGCTGCGGGACGGCCCGACGACGCACGTGGTTCTCAACTTCGCGGGCGTCACCTATGTCAACAGTTCGAACCTGGCCCAACTGCTGGAACTCAAGAAGATCGTCGGTGATACCGGGCGGACGCTCAAGCTCTGCTCCGTCGTCGACCAGGTCTGGTCGGTGATGCTGACCACCGGCCTGGACAAGGTCTTCCGCTTCGCCCCGGATCCGATGACCGCCCTGGCCGGGCTCCAGCTCGAGGATGCCCGCAGGGACCAGGCCGGGGATTGAACCGGCGGTGTTGCACAGCATTCCCCCGCCCGCCACCGGAACGATCCGAACCGGTAACGATTCACGCATGAGCCAAGTCGCCCCTAACGGAACCGACGCCCCCGTTGCCCGCTTAGAGGGCCTCGAGAAGACGTACTTCAAGCCCGACGGCTCGGTCATGGTCCAGGCCCTGCGAGGCGTGGACGTTCGGATCGAACGGGGACAGTACGTCGCCATCATGGGCGCCTCGGGCTCCGGCAAGTCCACGCTCATGAACATCCTCGGCTGCCTGGACAAGCCCTCGGCCGGGCGGTACTTCCTGGACGGTCGCGACGTGAGCGGGCTCTCGGATGAGGCCCTGTCGGCATACCGCGGGCAGAAGATCGGCTTCGTTTTCCAGGCGTTCAACCTGATCCCCCAACTGCGCATCGAAGAGAACGTCGAGATCCCCCTCTTTTACCAGCACGCGTCCCGCCGCGAACGCCGACAGCGGGCGATGCACGCCATCGAACTGGTCGGTCTGGCCGATCGCGTCGGGCACCGCCCGGCCGAACTCTCGGGGGGCCAGCAGCAGCGGGTCGCCATCGCCCGGGCCCTGGTGACCGATCCGGTCGTTCTCATGGCCGACGAGCCGACGGGGAACCTCGATTCCAAGACGGGTGAGCAGATCCTCGCGCTCATCACGCGCCTGCACGACGAGGGCATGACCATCATCATGGTCACGCACGACGAGGCCGTCGCCGAACGATGCCAGCGGGTCATCCACTTGGCCGACGGGTTGGTCGAGTCCGACGAGATGCAAGGCTCGAGTCCTCGCGAGCCGGTCCGCGCCTGAGTCCGCTTCCGAGGCCGATCCCGCGAGCCCCGGAGATGGAACCCGAAGAGTGCGAGGAAGAGCGCAAAGATGATCGCAGAGGTCGCGGGATGAGGGATTCGTTGATACTCATCCAGCACTTTCTTCTCCGCGTCCTTCGCGCCCACCTTTGCGATCTTCGCGTTCTTTGTCGGCCTGTCATTCTCGCACGGGTTTCATTGCTGAGCCGTAGGCTCGGCGTTCTCTCAGCACCCTCCGCGTTCATTCTTCTCTGCCCCGCGGTGGGAGGCGTTTCCACGGGTCGGGATTCATCCCGGACCCGTGCCGGCGGCCCTCATACACTCCAAGCGTGCGGATCCTCGGCGTCGATCCCGGGCTCAACATCACCGGCTACGGATGCGTGGACGGGTCGGGGGATCGGCCGAGCCTCATCGAGGCCGGCGTCATCCGCCCCGGTGCCGGGGGCACGGATCGAGCCCCGCTGGCAGATCGCCTGGCGGTGCTGCACGCGGACCTGACCGGGCTGCTCGGGTCGCTTCGCCCGGACCGCGTCGTCGTCGAGTCGCTGTTCTCGCACTACAAGCATCCGGCCACGGCGATCCAGATGGGGCACGCGCGGGGCGTGATCCTGCTGGCGATCCACGTCGCGGGGATCGAACTGATCGAGTACAAGCCCAACGAGATCAAGAAGTCGCTGACGGGCAACGGGCACGCGAGCAAGTCGCAGATGCAGGCCGCGGTGCAGGCGGTCTTCGGGTTGCCCGCGCCGCCGGAGCCACCGGACGTGGCCGACGCCTTGGCGATGGCCCTGTGCGCGACCAGGCGCCTGACTCGGAGTCCTGCGGAGGTGTAGGCGATGGGCGGAACGGGTGAGGCTCCGAATAGTCATCCTGTGATCCGGCCGGACCACCGTGCTGTCGGATGGTGGAGTATTGCTTCCTGGGCAGTCCTCGGTGCCATCGCCAGCATCTTTGTCAGCAATCTGTTGCTGGATCTAGTTCACTCTGATTGGGCGATGGCGCCGCGCCATTGGTTGTTGCAATTCGGCTTCTCAAGAACTGCGATCGTCTACGTTCTCGCGCTCATGCAGATCCCGGACGTCATCTGCGCCAGTGTTGGCGGAGCCGTGATTGGGCTTACCGTTCGGCGACGCTGGTTTTGTTGCGCGCTGTCATTCGCCACAGCCTACATTTTCGCGCAGCCCGTCCTTCTGGCTATCTCGGGCATGTTCGCGTACTCGGTTTTATCCGGTCCGGCACTCTCTGTGTCGATCTCCATCGCTGCTGTCGTTCTACCCACCTATGGGTTCGTGTGGCTTGGAAGAAGGTGGGGCCGCCGAGAGCGCTGGATGCTTGCGGACTCTGTCCATCCTGCGGCTACGACCTGAGCGGCAACGTGGGCGGGAAGTGCCCGGAATGTGGGAAAGAAGCCAATGGCTGAGGCCGGCTTTACCGCGCTCAAGAGGCTTATCGTCAGGATCAAGTGGACGACTCTCGCTGTATTCCTAGTCGTCTTGACACTGTACATTACCAGTGCCTGGTGGAGTGGAATCTGGCGAACTCGCAACAAGTGGGAGTTCTGGATCGAACATGGGCAGATCGGCCTGGCATGGTGGTCGAGAGAGGAAAAGTCCTATGTGCCGCTCGGGTTATTGATCACTCGTCACAATCATGGTCTGACATCGTCGTTTAGGTGGTCAACGCGAAGATCGCGGGGGATTCGTGAGATCCCATTCTGGGTCGTGCTGATTGTTGTGGGAATTCCAACGTCAGCGATGTGGCTTCCACGCCCGGTACGTTGGTCCGGCCTCCGTCTTTGGCATTGGTGGTGCAACATGCCACGCCACCGCCCGGACCATTGCAGCAAGTGCGGCTACGACCTGACCGGTAACGTGGGCGGGAAGTGCCCGGAATGTGGGCAGATCGACGCGCGGTGAGTACGTCGAGCCCACGCAGGCGACAACAGGTGAACCGGATAGGAACACGGGCCGATCAGGACGTGGACCCCGGCGGGGTCCGCTGCAGGGATCGGGCGCTTGGGTAGCGCGAGCCTGGCCAACCCCTTGCGGGGTTGGTGTATCCGGGACGCCGGTTCCCGGGGGCTGCGCCCCCGGCTATTGAAGATCAGCCCTTCGGACTGGATGGGGGCGGCGGCTAAACTCTCGGACAATGGCGGCCAACTCCAACACGCCCAGGGCCCAGGTGCTCATCGTTGACGACGAGCCCGAGCACGCCGAGGCGATGGCCGACGCCCTGCACCGGCCCGGGCACGTCTGCACGATCGTCACGTCGCTCCAGGATGCGATGGGCGAGCTGGAGGGCGGGTCGTTCGACGTGATCGTGACGGACCTGCGCATGCCCAACTCCGCCGGGTTCGAGGGCGTGGCGGGCGACGGGGCGGACGCGGGGCTGGCGATCCTGCGGGCGGTCCGTCGCCTCCAGCCAGAGGCCGAGACGATCATGGTGACGGCCCACGGGGACGTGCCCACGGCCCGGGTGGCGTTCAAGGAGGGAGCCTACGACTTCATCGAGAAGCCGCTGGATCTGGATCTGTTTCGCAACCTGGTCAATCGGGCGGCCGAGGCGGTCCTCCTCCGCCACGAGTCGGGTCCGCTGGGGGAACTGGTCCAGCACGACGGGTTCGAGGGGATCATCGCCGGCTCGGACGTGATGCGGCGGATCCTGCGGACGGTCAAGACCGTGGCCGGCTCGGACCTGCCGGTGCTGGTTACCGGAGAGAGCGGCACGGGCAAGGAACTGATCGCCCGCGCGATCCATCGTAACTCGCCCCGGTCGTCGAAGCGATTCGTGACGTTCAACTGCGCCGGGCAGAGCGAAAGCCTGCTCGAGGACCAACTCTTCGGGCACGTCAGGGGCGCCTATACGGGGGCGGACCGGGATCGCGAGGGGGTCTTCGAATATGCGCACGGCGGGACGCTGCTGCTCGACGAGATCGGCGACATGCCTGCGGCGATGCAGGCCAAACTGCTGCGGGTGCTGGAGACGGGCGAACTGGTCCGCCTCGGTTCCAACGAGCCGCGCCGGGCGGACGTGCGCCTGGTCAGCGCGACGAACAGGGACTTGGACACGGCGGTGGCCGACGGGACGTTCCGGGAGGATCTGTACTTCCGGATCAAGGGCTCGCACGTGCATCTTCCGCCGCTGCGCGATCGGCGCGAGGACATCCCCCGCATCGTCCACCATGCCATCGCCCGATTCGCGGGCCAGATGCTCCCGGGCGAGCCGATCCCCGAGATCTCCGATGCGGCGATGATGCGCCTGACGAGTTTCCGCTGGCCCGGCAACGTCCGGCAGCTGCTCTCGGTGGTGCAGAACATGGTCGTGATCGCCTCGGGCGAGGATCGACCCGCGGGCGGGGCGATCCGCCTGGACGTGCGCCACATCCCCGAGGACGTGACCGGGCATGCGGACGACGGGGGCGAAGCGGGCCCCGGATCGCTGGCCGGGACGAGCCTGGAGCGGATCGAGAAACGGGCCATCCGCGAGACGCTGCGCCTGACCGGGGGCAATCGCGAGCAGGCGGCCCGGATGCTGGGAATCGGTGAGCGAACGCTGTACCGCAAACTCAAGGAGTATGGGCTCAAGTAGGCGCAAGGTGTACCATTGGCGTGGAAGAAGAGGCCACGGGGAGAAGCGGACATGATCAGCGGGAGTCTGACGATCCAGCGTCTCTTGTCGGCAATGCGCAGGCTCGATGCATCCGATCTTCATCTGAAGGTGGGAATCCCGCCCACCTACCGGATCGGCGGCAAGCTCAAGCCGATCCAGTCCGAGCCGATCAGCGAGGACGAGTCGGACCACCTGCTCGATTCGATCCTGACCGAGGCCCAGCGCGAGCGGTACGAGGCCGTGGGCAACCTCGACTTTGCATGGCACCTGCCCGACGGCGACCGGTTCCGGATCAACGTCTTCCGCTCGGGGGGGCACACGCACGCGGCGATCCGGCGCGTCAACGCCCAGATCCCGACGTACGACTCGCTCCACCTGCCGGCGATCTACGGCGAGTTGATCTCGCACACGGGCGAGGGGCTCGTGCTCGTGGTGGGCGTTACCGGGTGCGGCAAGTCCAGCACGCTGGCAGCCATGATCGACCATGTCAACGCGACGCGGAGCGTGAACATCATCACGATCGAGGATCCCGTCGAGTACCGCTTCACGCCCAAGAAGTCCATCATCAGCCAGCGGGAGATCGGCATCGACGTGGACGGGTTCCGCAGCGCCCTGCGATCCGTCGTCCGCGAGGATCCGGACGTGATCTTCATCGGGGAGATGCGCGATCACGAGACGGTCCTGGCCGCCATCCAGGCCGCCGAGACCGGGCACCTGGTCTTTGCCACGCTCCACACCGCCGACACGATGCAGTCGTTCAGCCGGATGCTCGAGTTCTTCCCGCAGGACGAGCACGAGTTTGTCCGCAGCGCCTTGAGTTCGAGCCTCCGGGCGATCTGCGCCCAGCGGCTGCTGCCCGCGGTCGAGGGGTTCGAGGCCTCGGTCGTGCCCGCCACGGAGGTCCTGATCAACTCTCCGACCGTGCGGGAGAAGATCCGCGAGGGCTACGAGCAGGATCTGCCGGCCATCATCAACACCAGCGCGGGCGAGGGCATGCACTCGTTTACGAAGTCGCTGGCTCAGCTGGTGGAGAAGGAGTGGGTTGCGATGGCCACAGCCATGGACTACGCGCCCAACCGCGAGGCGCTGAGCAGCATGCTCAAGGGTGTCGAGGTCAAGGCCGAGAGTCTGGTGGGACGAATCCGGTCGGGGAACTGATCGACTCGGAGATGGAAGGCGGAAAGAACGCGGAAGGCGCTGAGAAGGACGCCGAGCACGCGGAGGGGGATCGGATATGAGAGAGAGCGCGTCTTTGACTTGGCATCCTCCGCGTCTGTCTCTGCGTCCTTTGCGTACCTCTCTGCGTGCTTTGCGTTCCTCTTCCTGCGCCCTTCGTGCTCCAACCGATCCGCGAGCGAACGCTAGTCGTGCCGCAGGGCGACGATGGGGTCCTGCATGGCGGCCTTGCGCGCCGGGTAGATCCCGAAGACCAATCCGGTCAGCGTTGCGACGGCGAAGGCCACGAGGATCGACCAGCCGGCCAGGTGGGTCGGGAGCGACACGTCGGCCGGGACGAGCCGACCGATGATCGGCGTTGCCGGCAGGTGCGGCACGACCCAGCCGAGCACGAGGCTCGCCGCGATGCCCACGGCCACGCCGATGAGCCCGCCGACGGCGCTGAGCACGCCCGTCTCGACGAGGAACTGCCAGATGATGTGCGCGCGCGTCGCCCCGAGCGCCCGACGGATTCCGATCTCCCGGGTCCGCTCGGTCACCGTTGCGAGCATGATGTTCATGATGCCGATTCCCCCGATCAGCAGCGAGATGCTCGCGATGGCGGCCAGGATCGCTCCATAGGTGACCGCCGTCTTGCGTGCGTTCTCGAGCAGCTCGTACGGGACGACGAGCCCGATGTCCACCAGATCCTTGTGCCGAACCGCCATGATGCGCCTGAGTCGGGCCGCGTCGGCGATGACCCGCTCTCGCCTGGGCGCCTGGAGGTACAACTCGGAGACCTGCACCTCGTACTGCTGGCTCGATCCGCTGGAGCGCCGGATCAGCACGTCCCCGAACTCGGCCCGGGCAGTCGTGATCGGCACGTGCACGTCAAGATTCAGGTCTCGCCCCACCAGGGCCGCCCCCGCTCCCCCGGAGAGCCCGACCGGCGCCAGCACACCGACGACGCGGAAGACCTTGTCGTCGATCCGGAACGTGTTGCCCAGCGGGTCCTCGAAGGGGAACAGTTCCTTGGCGACCTCCGAGCCGATCACCGCCACCGCCGCCCGGTCCTGCATGTCCGACTCGGTCAGGTAGCGTCCCCTGGCCACCGTTATCCGGGCCACCTTGCGAAGGTCCGGGGTCGTTCCAAACGCCTGGCTCGCCTTGATCCGGTTGCCGCGGACGATCTGGTTTCCGACCGCCTTGACCGGGACGATCTGCGGCGCGTCCGGGAAGTTCGCCTCGATGACCTTCACGTCCTCCTTGGTGATCCCGAACTTGCTGATCCAGCTGCTCTGCTGTCCCCCCTGGCGACGCGTCTGCTCGGGGGGCTGCTGCGAGCGAACGATGATGTTCAGCGCCCCGAGGCGTTCGATCTGGAGCAGCGCCGCACGCTTGGATCCTTCCCCGACGCTGACCATCGTGATGACCGCCGCGACGCCCAAGATGATCCCCAGCGCCGTCAGGATCGACCGCATCTTGTGCAGGCGGAGGTTGTTCAGCCCCAGGCGAATGGTCTCAAGCAGAAACGCCAACGGTCGTTCTCCCACCGGTCCGACGCGAGCGGGCCGATCGCCGGGCACGCACTGCCCGTGTCCGGCTGATCCTACACGTCAGAGCCGTTGCGGTGGCACCCCCCCCTCCCTTCCCCCCCCTCGGTCCTCCTCTCCCCCCCTCCGGTGCACGATCGTCATGAGCGTGGGCTGGCGCTACCGCCTCGGCGCGGCCGGGCGGTGCTCCCATGCCCAGTTCAGCGATGGATCCAGGACGGTCAGGCGCGTCTCGAAGACGAGGCGTCGGGCCAGATCCTCCATCGCCAGGCGATCGTGCCGGCTGCGCAGCTCGTCGCCGAGGCTCTGGCGGACCTCATCGATCGGCGGGCCCGATTCGGGGATGGGTCGTTCCATGTAGATCAGCGCGTACCCATTGTCCACCGCGATGACGGGGCTGACCTGTCCGGCTTCGAGGCGGGGCAGCAGACGCCGGACCTCCTCGGGATAGGACGGGTCCGCCGGGCTGATCGACTCGATCAATCCGCCCATCGCCGCGCTCGCATCGGTCGACTGTTCGGCGGCGAGTTCGGCGAACCGCACGAGCCCGGCATCGCCTGCGGCCCGCACCTGATCGAGGATCTGTGCCGCCTGACGCTCGCGGGGAACGAGGATCACGCGAACGCGATACATGGGCCCATAGCGGAGGCGATAGGCCTGCTCCACGGCCCCCTGGGGCAGCGTTACAGACGGGCGCACCATCGCCCGCAGCAGCGCGTTTCGCCGGAGCAGGGCGCGATATCGCCGCGGACCCAGGCCCCGGCTCGTCCGCAGCAGGTCAATGGCCCGGGCGGCGTCCTCGCCCTCGAGGCCCGAACCCAGACGCACCGACGCCCGGAGGTAGCGCCCCTCGGCGTCGATCTGTTCCCGCGAGAGCTTGATCCCCGCCTGTCGAGCCCGGGCCTCCAGGACCCGATCCAGCAGCAGTTCCTCGATCGCCTGGGCCCCGGCCGCCTCGGCCAGGAACGGGCGCAGATCCTGCCACGGGATCAGGTCGCCGTCGATCATCAGCGCCGCAGGTGATCGGACGTTGGGTTGGTCGGCCTGGCCCGGTGCGGGCGTCAGGCCGGCGTCGAACGGTTGGCTCGACTGGCAGGCCGACAATCCAAGGGCGATCGCCAGCAGGGTCGGCGCGAGTTGGAAACGTCCGGGCAGATCCGTCATGGGTGTGCTCGCGTATAGGATGTGCCGCGGGGTCCGCCGTGTCCGTGGTTCGTGCCCCGGGCGTTGAGGGGAAGGTTGGCGGGCCCGGCGATGGTTTCATGGGGAAGCGATCGTGGATGAGCCGTCCAGCCAGACCCCCCCTCCCCCCTCGCCGCCGGTGAGGCGGATCTTGTGCCCGTATTGCGGGGGTCTTTCGGAGGACTCTCGGCGGTGTCCGTCATGCGGGGGATTCTTCGCGCCGCTCTCGCGCCAGGCGACGACCAATGCGATGGGACCCTGGCAGATCCGGGATGAGTCCCAGCCGTACCTGCCCGGGTGCGATTTCCGAACGGTGCGGAAGCTGGTGCGGGCCAACCGGATCACGCGAGACACGATCATTCGCGGGCCGACGACCGGACAGTTCTGGGTCCGCGCCAGGAACGTGCCCGCGTTGGCCAATCTGCTCGGCGAGTGCCACTGCTGCCATGAGGAGGTGAGCCCGGGGGCCGAGTCGTGCCCGATCTGCGGGGCGGACTTTACACCCGCGGAGGATCGGCAGCGCCTGGGCCTGCTCCCGGTTCACCTGCTGCCGGGCCAGGCCGACCCGGAGCGGATCGCCGCCTCCGCCCGCGAGCCCGAGCCCCCCAGCGCCCGCTCCGATAGCGACGCGCAGGACTCGATCCACGCGAGGCGTGTCGGCCGCCTCGAACGCCGCCTCCAGGCCCAGCAGCGGACCGGTCGCTGGCTCGCAGGGATGCTGGTCCTGCTGGGGGCGACGCTTGCGTTGGGAGTGATTCTTCCGATCGTCGGCGTGGACTGGACCTAAGCCCTGACCGGCGGGCGTGAGGCGCAGACGCCCCGAATGCAACCGGACGCCGATCGCGACCGGGAATCAACCCCCGCGCCTGAGGCGCAGGGCGATTCTGTCCCGGGCGAGTCGCCCGCGCGGCCGATCCCCGATGAGTCCCAGCCCACGGAAGATCGCGCCCAGCCCGCGCCTGCCCAGCCGGCTGCCGAGCAGAAAGGGACGATCCAGGGCCGATCGGATCGCGCGGACGCGGGCTTCCCGGTCGCGCCGCCGAATCCCCTGGTCAAGACGATCTCGCTGGTGCGTCAAGGGACGCCCGAGAGCCTTGAGGGGGCGATTGGGCGGCTGGAGGGGCTCGCCGCCGATCGGGCGCAATCGCCGGCCTCGGCATGGCTTGCCGCAGCCCGGGGACGGCTGGAGCAGATCCCCCTCCGGACACTTCCGTGAGGTGTACCGGGTTGCATTCGCCCTATGATAGGTTTCCGTAAGGTCCGAGAGGCCGCGAGGATTGCTTGGGCAACCGCAGAAGTTGAGGGATCTGAGAGGGAAGGCTGGACCCGCGATCAGAGAATGTGTATAGACTGATGTGAGTCGGAAGGCTCGTGGGGTGGATCTGGGCCGGGCCTCGGCCCGTTCGCAAAGACGGAGGTTCGTTGTCATGCACGCACCGAGACATCGTTCGAGCGGGTTTACGCTCATTGAACTGCTCGTAGTCATCGCGATCATCGCGCTGCTGATCGGGATCCTTCTGCCCGCGCTGGGCGAGGCCCGCCGCGCCGGCAAGCTGGCGATCGCGATCAGCAACGAGAAGCAGTTCGGCGTCGCGACGGGCACCTACGCCGCCGACTTCGAGGACAAGATCTTCTCGTTCACCTGGAAGGGCGGCGAGCCAGCGCCGACGGAGTTCGACGATCTGCGCATGGCCGACACGGACCTTCAGGCAGCGGCCAACCAGGCGGTCCACATCCTCCGCAAGAGGGCCGACCGCGAGGACATCGCCCCGATCACGGGCTGGATTCCCCATGTGCTCTACACGCATCTGGTGCTCAATGACTACCTCGCCCAGCGTCTGCCCGAGAAGATGGTTGTCTCGCCGGAGGACAAGAACCGCCTACTGTGGCAGAGCGATCCGAGGGCGTACGACAACTGCGAGTTCACGCCCAACCCCGGGTGCGGCCAAGCAAACACCAAGCGCTGGCCGTACAGTTCCAGTTACCAGGTCATTCCCGCCTCGTACTCGGTGGACATGCTCCGAACCAGGGGCGGCAGGACGGAGCGCCCGGTGACTCAGGGGACGACCCACCGGTTCTACAGCCAAGGCTTCCCGTTGGGCAGGCGCAAGTTCAACGACGTCCAGTTCCCGTCGGGCAAGGTCCATATGTTCGACTCCGAGCAGCGCCACTTCACGAAGCGGAACCTGTACCACGCGTATCCGATCTCTCGCGTCCCCCTGCTCTTCTTCGACGGGGCCGTCAACGTGAAGGTCACCGGCGACGCCAACCAGGGCTTCAACCCGAATCGTCCCACGAGCGAACTGCCCACTCGCTATAGATATGTGCCCGATGCGTGGGAAGCGCCCACGCTCTCCGGGGAGCGAGCCGACATCGTGATCGGGTACTACAAGTTCACACGTGGCGGCCTGTCGGGCGTGGACTTCGGCGGCACCGAAATCAACACCGGCCAGCCCCGCACCGGCGGCGGGGGGTAAGAAAGGGCTGATGCTGGACCCGGCTCGCCGGTCCGGGTTCTGCACCCTGAACCCAGGGTTTGACTGGGTGCGGTCGAGCATGGCTTTTGGTGCCAATCTCCGCTGTGTGGGTGTTGGGGGAGATGGTTCATCTGGGGCCGCAACGCGGGTTCGACGGGTCAGCGTTGGGTCGATGCTGGCTCGCGGGGAGTGGAGGCGTGCGATGAACGTCAGGGCCCAGAGCGGTCCTCAGCGAGGCGCGTTCACGCTCATCGAGTTGCTGGTGGTGATCGCGATCATCGCCCTGCTGATCGGGATCCTGCTGCCGGCGCTGGGCGAGGCACGGCGCAGCGGCAAACTCGCGGTGAGCATCAACAACGAGAAGCAGCACGGGGTGGCGGCGGGCACCTACGCCGCCGACTTCGAGGACAAGATCTTCTCGTTCACGTGGATCCCGGGCGAGTACCCGCCCACGAAGTTCGACGATCTGGGAAGTGATGTGGCGGGGATGGATCCCGGTCGCCCGGGCGACTGGATCGCGGCGGCGGCCCGGCAGGCGGTGAGCATTCTGCGCGATCGCGCCGACCGGGAGGACATCAGCCGAATCACCGGCTGGATCCCACATGTGTTCTACACGCACCTGGTTCTCAACGACTATCTCCAGCAGCGACTGCCCGAGCCGATGGTCGTTTCGCCCGAGGACAAGTTCCGCCGCCTGTGGCAGACCGACCCGCATGCGTACGACAACTGCGAGTTCACGCCCAACGCGGGCTGCGGGACCAACCAGACCAAACGCTGGCCGTACAGTTCCAGTTATCAGGTCGTTCCTGCGTCGTATTCGGTGGACATGCTCCGGTCGTTCGGCGGGCGGATCCAGCGGCCGTTCGCCCAGGGCAGGTCGCACCTCCGGTACATCTCGGGAAGCCCGGTCGGCAAGCGCAAACTCGGCGATGTCGCGTTCCCGGCACAAAAGGTTCACATGTTCGACGTGGACCAGCGCCACTTCACCAAGCGCCGCGTCTACCACGCCTACCCCATCGCCCGCGTTCCCCTGCTGTTCTTCGACGGCGCCGTCAATGTCAAGCAGACAGGCGACGCGAACGTGGGGTTCAGACCGCTCATTCCCACGCTTGGGGAGCCGACGCTCTACCGTTATCAACCGGATGCGTGGGAGGCGCCCACGCTCTCCGGCGAACGGTTCGACATCGTGAAGGGGTACTACCGCTGGACGCGGGGTGGCTTGGCCGGGATCGACTTCGGCGGGACCGAGATCAACACGGGCCAGCCCCGCCCCGGCGGCTGAACCGGGACACCGCGATCGGTTCCAAACGGGTGATACACTTGCAATCCCGCCCCGCTGGTCGGGGGCCGCGAGTGTGGAGGCCCGTCTCGTGAGAGTGCTCATCGCAGACAAGATGGATCCGGGTGGACTCGAGGCGCTCGGGTGCGAGGTTTCCTTGGAGGCGGGGCTGGGGCCGCAGACGCTGCCAGAGGCGCTGGGGCGCATCGGGCCCGAGATCCTGATCGTTCGATCGACGAAGGTGCCGGCGAGCGTGATCGAGCGCGCCGCCACGCTCAAGGGGATCATCCGGGCCGGGGCGGGGACGGACAACATCGACGCCGAGGCGGCCGGCTCGCGCGGGATCGCCGTGTGCAACTGCCCGGGGATGAACGCGGTGGCGGTCGCGGAACTGGCCATCGGGCACCTGATCTGCTGCGATCGGCGGATCCCGGCCCAGACGGGCGACCTTGCCCGGGGGATCTGGAACAAGAAGAAGTACGCCTCGGCGCGGGGGCTCAAGGATTCGACGCTGGGCGTGGTGGGCGTCGGGGCGGTGGGGCGGGCGGTCGTTACGCGGGCCCTGGCCTTCGAGATGGACGTGATCGCCTGGGACCTGCCGATGGACGAGCCGCTGGCGCGGTTGCTGGGCGTTTCCAGTGGCGGGAATACGCGGGATTCGCTTCTGGAGATGGTGTCCCGCTGCGATGCGTTGACGATCCACGTGGCGTTGACAGATCAGACGCGGGGCATGTGCGACGACGAGTTTTTCGGGGCGATGCGTGACGGGGCGTACTTCATCAACACGGCCCGGGGACCGATCGTGGACGAGGCTGCCCTGGAGCGGGCGATCCGCCAGAAGAACATTCGCGCCGGGCTGGACGTCTATCAGGGTCAGCCGGGCACGCCGGAGGGATCGTTCGACTGCGCGCTGGCGAAGATCGACGGCGTCTCCTGCACGCACCACGTCGGCGCTTCGACAGCCCAAGCGCAGCGGGCGGTGGGCGAGGAGGCCGTGCGGATCGTGGCCCAGTACATCAAGACGGGTCGGTTCATCAACTGCGTGAACGAGGGGCTGATCCGGTGATGCCATTGAACGCGCGGATCGCAGAGGTTTGCGCAGAGAGCGCAAGACGAGAAGCAGTTGAACGCGAAGGTCTCGAAGGACTCGAAACACGATCGAACTACTGAATCCTCTCCGTGTTCTCGGTGTCCCCCGTTGGTGCGTTCTGGTTTCCTGTGTGTCGTCTTCGCGTTGATTCGACGGGCGAGTTTGAGCCGGAATCCGTAGACCAAGGAGCGGGTGAATGTCTGATCGGGTGTACAACTTCTCCGCGGGGCCGGCCGTCCTTCCCGAGCCCGTTCTGCGCGACGCCCAGCGGGACATCTGGGACATCGAGGGCTCGGGCGTGGGGATCCTCGAGCACAGCCACCGGGGAAAGGTCTTCGACGGCGTGATCGAGCGGGCCGAGGCCGACTGCCGGGCTATCGGGTCGATCCCGGACAACTACCGCGTCCTGTTCCTTCAGGGCGGGGCATCGAGCCAGTTTTTTATGGTCCCGGCCAACCTCCTGCCCGACGGCGCGACCGCCGATTACATCAACACCGGGAGCTGGTCTGCGAAGGCGATCAAGGAAGCCCGCCTCTACGGAACGGTCCACGTTGCGGCCTCGAGCGAGGACGACAACTTCGCGTTCATTCCCACCCCGGATCAGACGCGCTGCTCGCCCAACCCCGTCTACGTCCACTTCACCTCGAACAACACGATCTTTGGGACGCAGTTTCGTCAGGCGCCCGATACCCCCGACGGGGCGTTTCTCGTCTGCGACGCCTCCAGCGATATCTTCAGCCGGCGGATCGACGTATCCCGATACGGGCTGATCTACGCCGGGGCGCAGAAGAACCTGGGGCCGGCGGGCGTGACGCTGGTGATCCTGCGTGAGGATCTGCTCGAGCGCCCCGCGCGGGAGTTGCCGACGATGCTCCGGTACTCGACGCACGCGCAGAAGGGCTCGCGGTACAACACGCCACCGAGCTTCGGGATCTACCTGATGGGGCGGGTCTTCCGGTGGATCCTGGACCAGGGCGGGCTGGACGCGATCGAGCGGCGCAACCGGGCCAAGGCGCAGGTGCTCTACGACGTGCTGGACGGATCGGGCTTCTGGCATCCCACCGCGCAGGTTGAGAGCCGATCCATGATGAACGTCTGCTTCCGCACGCCGGGCGAGGATCTGGACCGGGCGTTCGTCGAGGCCGCGGCCCGCGAGGGGTTCATGTCGCTCAAGGGGCACCGGTCCGTGGGCGGGATGCGTGCGAGCATCTACAACGCCTTCCCGCCCGAAGGGTGCGACGCGCTGGCCCGATTCATGCGCGACTTCGAGGCGCGGCACGGGTAGGTTCGCCCGGCTCGCTCGCGTTCGGTGACGACAGGCGACGTTCAACGCCGGCCAGGACCTCCTCGACGCTGATCCGTTCCATGAGTGCCCGTCCGAGGGCATCGTTCTTGTGGTCGAGGCTGTCGCCGGGCTGGACGTGCTGGATCACGTCGCCCGGGCGTGCGTAGGGCCCGACCAGGTCCACGCGCGTCGGCCCGAACAGCCCCACCGTGGGACGCCCCAGGCCGACCGCCATGTGCAGCGCAGCCGAGTCGTTCGCCACCACGACCGAGGCGGCCTCGACGAGGGCCATGAGCCGACCGATCGATGTCCGACCGATCAGATCGACGATGCGCCGGTCCTGGCGGGCCAGTTCCAGCAGCGGGGCGCACTGGTCGCGTTCGTTGCCCGCCCCGACCAGTGCAACGCCCGGGACGCCCGTCGCCAGCAGGCCCCGGATCAGCGCGGCGAAACGCTCGGCGGGCCAGCGCTTGGCGGGCCAGCGGCTGGTCGGCGCGAGGAGGACAAACTGGCCCGGGTTCAGAGCGTCGATGCCGGCGACCCAGGCGCGATCCTCGGCACTCGTGTACAGGCGCATGTCCGCGACGGGCTCGACGCCGGCGCCGCGGACGAGTTCGAGCATTCGGTCCACCGTGTGCAGGTTCGGGGCGACCGGAACGCGTGTGTTGTACGCAAGCCAGCCCATCTCGCGGGCGTTCAGGTCGCCGACCCGGCACGGCGCCAGCGTGGCCGCCGTGAACAGGGCGCTGCGGGCCAGCCCCTGGCAGTCCAGGACCAGGTCGTATCGCCCGCGGCGAAGGCGCGCAAGGAACCCCAGGATCGGGCCGATATGCCCGGATTTCGCCAGCCGCCCCAGTTGTCGGCGAGGGAAGGGGATTGTGCTCGTCAGGGCCGGATGGTGCTCGATCGCGGGGGCGAACGTGTCCTGCACGAGCCAATCGATCCGGGCCTGCGGGTAGGCCCGGCGCAGGCTCGCCAGCACCGGCACGCTCCGGCAGACGTCGCCCAGGGCGCTGGGACGGACGATGAGGATTCGGCTCGGGTCGTTCACGGGCGCGCGATGATAGGGATCGGCCGCATGGGCGGTGGGACGGGCGTCCCGCCCGTCATATGGATTCCCCCTCGCGTCCGTGCGTCCAATCAACGCACAGGCGACGCCACGGGGAAACAGAACTCACCACGAAGAACTCACCACAGAGGAGACGGAGGAGACGGAGGACACGGAGAGGGAATCTCATGCTTCCATGTTGCTTCGGGCCCTTCGCGCCCTTCGAGTTCGACTGCATCTCTCCGCGTTCTCTGCATGAACCTCTGCGATCTCAGCGTTCATCCGCGTTCTGCGAGTCTTCGCGTTCCTTGCCGGTCTTTCGTCATAGTCTCTCCTGTGATCCGTATCATCGAGAACGCTCCATGCGACCACACCCGGAGAGGACTCATCATGGCACGCTCGACGACGCCGGCGCGACGATGGATGCGATGCGTACCAGTCGCGCTGTCGGCCGTGGTGCTGGCCGCTGTCGCGTCGGCCCGGGCGCAGGACGCGGCGCCCGGGCGAGCCGTCCCCGATCGGTTCTGGTCGTTCCCATCCGGGACGGTTGCGTACTGGGCGATGGATCCCTCGCGGTTTGGGCGCGGGCAGGGCGTTGATCCACAGCGACGGCTGGTCGAAAGCCTGCTGCGGGCGGCGGTCTCCAGCGGGATCGTCCAGGACGAACAGGCGGTGTCGGTGCTTTCGGCGGGGCTTGCGGCCAGCGTCGTGGGGGCTGTGCCCCACCGCCTCGTCGTGCTCGACTTCGCCGCCCATCGCCGGGACGACCCCGACGGTGGGATGGCCATCGATCGCCTCCAGATGGTGCTGGAACTGGAAACCGCGGCGGGGCACGCCGAGTACCTGCGAACGGTTCGCTCGATCGTGGTCGAGCCGGGCCGCGACGCCGAAGGCAGGGCCAAGGGTGTTCAGCGGGCGCTGACGCTCCCGGGCTCGGTCCGGGGCGTGGCCTACGCCGAGCCGGACTGGCCGCGCTGGCGCGAGGTCTCGTGGGCGTCGACGGACGGGGCGTTCCTGATCGGTCTGGGGCGCGACGCGCTGTCGGCGTGGTTGTCGCGCCGGGGGGAGGGCGATCCGCACGGACAGTGGCTCAATCACCGGCGCGTGGTTGAAGGTGGCAAGGGGGGCGACGCCGGCGCGTTCTTTGAGGCGTACGTGGACATCGACGCACTTCGCCGCGGCTTTCCCGAGGCGTTCGCCGATTCGCGGGCGGGGCGACTGTTCCGCGCGTGGAGCCTGATCAACGCGCGGTCGTTCATGGTCCACGGGCGATGGGTCGAGCCGGCGGACGTAACGCTGATCGACGGCGAGCCGGGGCAGGCGTACCAGGGCCCGCCCATGCTGGCGATGGACGTCTCGTGGTCGGCCAGATCCCGCCTGCCCGCGGACGTGCGGTCGATGCCCGTGAGTGTGCCGGCCTGGCCCGCGGGGGATCTGGCGATGGCGCCCCCGCCCGGGCGGTATGTCATCGCCATACCGATGGACTACGACCGGATCCTGTCGCTGGGGCTGAACAGTTACCAGGCCGGGCAGCGCCCGTGGGACGGGTTGTCGTTCGAGATCCGCCGGAAGCGCTGGTTCCGCGAGCACGGCGACGCGATGGAACATCTCCTGCGGTCGTTCAAGGGATGGGTGATCCTGTCGGACGTTCCCCGCCCGCCGGTGGCGGCGCCGGGCGTCACGACGATCTTCGCCGAACTGGATCAACCGGCCGACCGCGCACGCTTCACGCGGGACATGACCGGCGTGCTCACCAGTCTGAGCGATCACGTTTCGTATGACCGGGATCGCGGGCTCTGGATGTTCTCGGCCGGGTCGGATCCCAACGGCTGGCTGCGATTTCTGACGTGGGGTCTGGGCGGCCCGCGCGACGATCCGGTGCTGATCGGGGGGTGGTCGCCGACGGTGGTCCAGCAGAACCGCCGGCGCATGACGGGGGATGATGCGAAGAGGAAGTAGCCACGGACAGGGCGGCTCCCAGTGGGGCGGGACGCCCGCCCCACCAGCAAGATGCCCGTCCTGCCAGCGGGAGGCAGCGCCCGCTGCGAAGGCGGCGGGCCGCTACGCCTCGTTCAGGATTCTGATCTGCCCCGGTTCGCGGGCGGC
>Ga0114931_10002692_pt1 | contig 22563 bp, 18 predicted proteins | sample 2SBtaG_FD_89579 | JGI IMG/M metagenome (GOLD analysis project Ga0114931, IMG submission 89579) | Deep subsurface microbial communities from Kolumbo volcano to uncover new lineages of life (NeLLi) - 2SBTROV14_V59a metaG | ecosystem: Environmental > Aquatic > Marine > Volcanic | place: Kolumbo... | reverse complement strand
GAATAGCAGCCGCAATAAGCGTATTGTGGCGGCGCGCGCCAGCGCAAGCCACTATACGCGTGCGTGCTGCGTGGCTTGCCCGCAGGGCAAAAAGCCTTGAGTCGCAGCCGGCCGCCCGTGGGGCCGCCCGGCATCTGCCGGGCTCCGGTGAAATTCCGTGTGGCTTTCCGTCCGGCTTCGTCAGATCGGTGTCGGGGCTTACAAATTGCTTTCGACGAAGGATTCGAGTTGAGACTTCGACACCGCGCCGACTTTGGTGTCCTGCACGTCGCCGTTGGCAAACAGCATCAAAGTGGGGATGCCACGCACCCCGTATCGGCTTGGCGTGGTCTGGTTTTCCTCGATGTTCACTTTCGCCACGGTCAGACGATCAGCATAGGTATCGGCGATTTCGTGCACAATCGGCTCTATCATTTTGCAAGGACCGCACCAGGATGCCCAGAAATCTACCAGCACCGGGCCGTTCGCCTTTAGCACCTTGGCTTCAAATTCGTCGTCTGAGACGTGGACGATATTGTCGCTCACAATTATTCCTCGATTTTTAGTGAAGTTCCGTTCCGGTTGTTACCGAGAGCCTGCACGCGGAGCGCTCGTTTGGCCACAGACTCACATCCACTGTAGCAGCTTTGTCCTGGCTGCGTATAATGGGCCGCGAATGGTTTGATAGCGCCCGTCCAGGGAACGGCTGATGGATAATGGCCGCATGTCATCGTTAGACAACACACCCGAACCAACCACGCTTGTGTTTCGGCATCGTTTTTCGGACCGGAACTATATGGGAACGATTAGAGCGGCGTTCAAGCCCGCACATTCCCCGTGTCGAAAACCACAGCGAAAATATTATGACAACAACAGTGTTAACCGATGTGAACATGGCGGAACTCGGCTTGGACAAACGCTTGCTCCAGGCAGTGGTAGAAGTCGGGTTCCGGCGCTGCACCCCGATCCAGAGCCTCGCCCTGCCGGCGATATTGCGCGGCGAGGACATTGCCGGCCAGGCCAAAACCGGAACCGGAAAAACCGCCGCATTTCTACTCGGTACGATGCAGCGCCTGCTCACCACCCCCGTGGACGCGAAGCGCCGGCCGAATGACGTTCGGGCTGTGATTTTGGCGCCGACACGCGAACTGGCGATCCAGATTCACCATGATGCGGAGCAACTCGGTGCACATGCGGGATTGCGTCTCGGCCTGGCGTATGGCGGCGTCGATTACGAGAAACAGCGCAATCGGCTGGCCGACGGCGTGGACATTCTGATCGGCACACCGGGTCGTGTCATTGATTATTTCAAGCAACGCGTATTCGGCATGAAGTTTGTGGAAGTCGCTGTGCTCGACGAGGCCGACCGCATGTTTGACCTCGGTTTCATCAGCGACGTGCGTTACTTGCTGCGACGTATGCCGGAGGCGAAGAACCGCCTAAATCTGTTGTTTTCGGCCACCTTGTCGTTCCGGGTGTCGGAGCTGGCGTACGAGCATATGAACCAGCCGCGCGAGTTGACGGTGGCCTCTGAACGCGTGACGGCAGATCGCGTAAAGCAGGTGGTGTACTACCCTTCCAACGTGGAAAAAATCCCGCTGTTGATCGGCTTGATTCAGCGCCTGGAACCGACATGCAGCATTATTTTTGTCAACACCAAGCGTGCCGCCGAGGTGGTGAGCGGTTATATGCTCGCCAATGGGCTGGAAACGGCCGTGTTGTCGGGCGATGTACCACAACGCAAGCGGCAATCGCTGATTGGTCGGTTCAAGGCGGGTGAGTTGCGTTTCCTGGTAGCCACGGATGTAGCCGCGCGCGGTTTGCACATACCCAACGTCACGCATGTGTTCAACTTCGATTTGCCACATGAGGCCGAGGATTATGTTCACCGCATCGGCCGCACCGCACGTATGGATGCCGAAGGCGACGCCATCAGTTTCGCCGGCGAACACTATGCCGTTCACCTTCCGGAAATTGAGGACTTTATCGGCTACAAGATTCCCTTCCATGCGGTGTCCGAGGAGTTGCTGGCCAAAGATCTCAAGCGGCCCGTACACAGGCCGCGCAAGCCAGCTGGTCGATCGTCGGCCAATGACCGATCCCGCGGGCGTTCCAAACCGCGTCGGCGCCGTAATCGCTCCTGATCAGCAAAGTCCAAGCTGGTGATCCGCTTCGACCACGTACGCAAGAGTTATCCTGGTGGCCACGTTGCGCTCACGGACGTAAATTTCGCAATTGAATCGCATGAAATGGTGTTTCTTACCGGACATTCGGGTGCCGGCAAGAGCACCGTGCTACAACTCATTTCTTGCTTGCAGCGTCCAAATACCGGCCAGGTGCTGGTGGCCGGACGCAACATTGGCACCCTGCCGGACCGGCGCATTCCAACCCATCGGCGCCGGGTCGGATTAATTTTCCAGGATCATCGATTATTGATGGACCGGACCGTGTTCGACAATGTCGCCCTGCCACTGGTGATACAGGGCTATCAGCGTCGCGACCTGAATAAGCGCGTGCGCGCGTCTCTGGATCAAGTGGGCCTGCTCGGCAAGGAACGCCTGCAACCGATCGCCCTGTCCGGAGGTGAGCAACAACGGGTCGGCATTGCCCGCGCCATCGTGGCCAATCCGCCGTTGCTGCTGGCCGATGAACCCACCGGTAATCTCGATCCCAGATTGTCGTGGGAAATACTCAACTTGTTTGCACGCATCAATGCCCAAGGTACCTGCGTATTCATCGCCAGCCATGACTTGGATTTGGTTCGGCGCATGCGCCGCCGGGTGCTGGTATTGCGCCAGGGACAACTGGTGGACGACATCGCAGCAAACGACATGGATTTCACGCATGGCTGAGGCAAACCCCAACAGCCCCGCAACGAAACGCAGGCGCATCGCTGAAACACCCGGCCGACAGCCCGGTCGGGCCTTGTTCAGTTGGTTGCGCATGCATGGCTACAGCTTGCTCTCCAGCCTGGGTCGTATCAGCAGGCGTCCCGTCGCCAGCGCCATGACCATTGCCGTGCTGGGAATTGCCCTGAGCCTTCCGGCCGCTTTATACGTCGCCATCGATAACCTGCAACGAGCCACACAGGACATCACGTCGCGTGGCAGCATCGCGGTTTTTCTCAACACCGATGCGAATGCCGAATCAGCCGAACGATTGCGCGGCGTCTTAGCGCAAAACCGGCAATTGCAAAAAGCGCAGACCGTTAGCCCGCAGGCCGCGCTCGCCGAGTTCCGGAAATTGGCCGGGTTTGGGGAAGCGCTGGATGCCTTATCGGGGAACCCCTTGCCCTGGGTTGTAAACGTGGACCTGGCTGATGCTGATCTGCCGCTGGCCGAAGCCGAGCAGTTGATCAGCCACATCAAGACGCTGCCGGACGTCGATAGCGTGCAATTTGATCGCGACTGGCTGATTCGATTGCAAGCCGTTACCGATGCCATCCAGTCCGGTGTCGATGTGGTTACGTTGCTGTTTGCAGTGGCCGTGGTGCTGATCATCGGCAACACTATACGCATGGAGGTAGAAGCGCGCCGTGCCGAAATCGAGGTGGTCAAACTGGTGGGTGGCACGGATGCTTTTGTTGGCCGGCCCTTCCTCTACGCCGGAATGTGGTACGGGCTCGCCGCGGGCGGGCTAAGCGCCGGCTTGCTGCAGGCTGCCTTGCTCGCCCTGCAATCGCCGATCGCGCGAGTGGCTGCTGCCTACGCAAGCAGCTTTGTACTGCTGTCGCTGGACGCGCAAAGCACGGCATGGCTGGTTGGTGGGGGCGCTTGCCTTGGCTGGCTGGGGGCGATCATCACCGTGAAACGCGAGCTCATCATGATCCAGCCGCGCGAATGAGGCCATGCTCGACGATCCGTTTTCTTTTGCCGCCCACGCCGATCAAATGACGAATCTGTGAACCAGGTACCACAGGGTCCTCGAGCGGATGGTGATCATGGGCCTTGCGTATTGCACGCGGGTGGATTGGTGGGCTTTTTTTGCGGTCAGGCTGTCGCGTTGGGGCTTGGGTGATCGACAGAATCGATCAATAATAGAGCAGATCCAGGGATATTCGAGGCCCGCGCTGTATTGACCAGTGTTTCATGAATAACAGGGCCCATCCCATGCTCGGATTGAGCCTGTGGTTTTGAGACCGGAGTAAGCAAGTGCAAGGAACGAGCAACTGCGTGGCGGACATCGTTATTGTCGACGGCTCACGCGTGACGCGCAGCCTGGTGCGCAAGGTCTTGGCCGACCATGCCGCAAAGCCAACGGTACGCGAGTTCGACACGGCCGCCGAGGCGCGGGCCTTTTTAACCCTGCAAGAAGTGGACCTGGTTATTACGGCGCTGCGCCTACCGGACGAGGATGGCGTAGATTTCGCCCGCAGTCTGCGCGAGGCGGGTACGAGTCGCTACATGCCGGTGATCGCCGTCTCGGGTGACGTCACCCGGCGTTTGCACACTCAGGGTGGTCTGGATGGCGTCACAGACTATTTTGACAAACGCGATGGATTCACGGCCTTGTGCGACTTTGTATCGGGTTATCTGGAGCAGCCCGGAAGTCTCAGCGGACGCATCCTGCTGGTGGAGGACTCGAAGGTGGTGGCCCTGGCCATGTCGCGTATGCTCAAGGAAAAGGGCCTCGATGTCGAACACGCCACTTCCGCCACGGGGGCATTGGAAATCCTTGGGCTGGATGCATCCCACGCAAATGCGAACTGGTCGGATACGGACGTAGTTGTTACCGACAACTTGCTCGAGAATGGCGAGACCGGAGGCGATCTACTGCACCACCTGCGTATTGTCGAAGGCATTTCCCAAGCCAAGTTGCCGGCCCTGGTAGTGACCGGAGATGACAATCTCGAACATCGCGCCACGTTGCTGCGCGCCGGCGCCAATGACCTCATCGGCAAACCGGTGGAGGCGGCCAACCTGCTGGCTAAGTTGCGCTACCAGTTGCGCGTTGCCAAACACCATCGGACCTTACAGCGCGTGGCGACGGAAGACTCTTAGCCCGGCAAGCGATCTAGCTCTTGAGATGGGTCGTTTGCACGCTTGGGAGAGGCGCCGCCGGCGCCGTGGCGTTAAACCCGGTGTGTTGTGAATATTCGCTGGCTGTAATTCCAAACTGCGCCTTGAAACAGCGCGCGAAATAGGCCGGGCTGGAGAATCCCACCGTGTAGGCAACTTCATTCGGACGATCACCCGCGCACAGATGACGCTGGGCTTCATGGAGGCGATAAATGCGCAACAATTCTTTTGGACTATGCCCGGTCAACCCTTTGATTTTGCGCTGTAATTGCCGCACGCTCATGTTCATGCAGGCCGCCATTTCTTCCATTGAGAATTCGCAATTGCCATGTTGTTGCTCGAAAATTGCGGTTAGTCGTCCCAAAAAGGTCTGGTCGCGTGGTCCGAGGCCTAGCTTTGCGATGTCGGCCAGACCGTGGTGTTTGGTGAGACTGGCTCCAAACCGGGTTTGCAAAATTTTGCGAATGGCCAGCAAATTCGACACACGCAACAGCAATTCTTCTTCGTCAAACGGTTTGATCAGAAACTCGTCGGCGTATTCGCGCCAGCTTCGCAGGCGGCTTTGCCGATCGCCACGGGCCGTGAGCATGATAATGGGGATGTGGCAGGTGCGTTCGTCTTCCTTCAGCGTGCGGCTCAATTCAAAACCGTCCATCTCGGGCATCATGATATCGCTGACGATCAAATCGGGGATTTCACGCAGCGCCACCGCGACGCCTTCCCGGCCGTTCGCAGCGGCGATGCATTGGTACAATTCACTGAGGACTGCAACGATGAAACTGCGCAAATCGGGGTTATCATCGACTACCAGCAAGGTGTCGCCCGTTTCCGGGGTGGGCACGAAATGAGTAAACGCAGGCGTTTGATCGGCGACGTGCAATTGTGCCGCTTCGGCTTCCATATTTACCGGTTCGATGCTTGAGGGCGCCGCGGGCGCTCTATCCGGGGCAACGACTTCGGCAAATTCAATCGTCACGGTGGTACCCTCACCCGCATCGCTGTCGAGGGAAATTGAGCCAGCATGCGATTCAACCAATTCCTTGACCAGCGCCAGTCCGATACCGGCGCCGGTAATGTGCTCGGAATGCGCATCCTGTACCCGGTAAAAGCGCTCAAACACGGCGTCCTGGTCGGATTTGGGAATGCCACGGCCGCTGTCCTTGACGGCCAGGGAAACGCGACCGCAGCCACAGCGCTGCAAACTGACAAAAATCTCACCACCCGGGGGGGTGTACTTAACGCTGTTGGAAAGTAGATTGCCGATGATTTTCTCCAACGCATCGGTGCTGACCTCTACCCAAGTTTCCTCCACATTGCCCAGCTCCATTACGACCCCTTTGTCCGCCGCCAAATCGCCGAATGACGCCGCCAGCAGGGCCAATTCGCTATCCAGCCGTGTACGACGGTGCATCGCAATTTGCCGGGTACGGAGACGTTCCAGATCGAGCAGTTGATCTACCAATCTCAACAGCCGATAGGCGTTGCGGGCAACCACCTCAAGTTTTGCCTTCGCTGTTTGTCGAAGACGCGTTTTCAACAATGCACGAACGGGTCCAATGATCAGAGTCAAGGGGGTACGGAATTCATGCGAGACATCGGCAAACTCTTCGTTTTTTCTCGCCAGCAACTGCTCGACTACGCGTTTTTCAGTGGCCAATTGCGATGTGCGTGTGGCGACCAGGTCCGTGAGCTGTGCATTGCGGCGGCGAATCGTCATCGTGCGATAGCGGAACAGGGCAAAGCTCAAGCCAGCAATTAGGATCAGGTACGTGCTTCTGGCCCACCAAGTCATCCACCACGGTGGCAATACCGAGATTGCCAGTTGCGTGCCAGTTTGATTCCAAACTCCGTGTTCGTTGCTTGCTTTAACATGCAAAGTGTATTCACCGGCTGGCAAATTCGTGTACGTCGCCCTGGGATAGTCGGAATCGGTGTAATTCCATGCGGGGTCAAAGCCCTCCAGCTTGTAGGCGAAACGATTTCGAGCGGGATCGGCGAAATGCAAGGCCGCCATTTCGAAGGCCACTACATAGTCCTTGCTGGTCAGGGTCAAGTGTTGCAGGTAGTTGATTGGCATGGGGAGCAGGCGCATTCCCGTTGCTGTGTTCCGATCAGCGGGACGGTTGAAAAGATAAAACGCGCTCAAAGCGACCTGGGGTGGTGTTGGATCCCGAATGATCGATTGCGGTGCAAAGTTGTTTACGCCATTCACACCAGCAAAAAACAAATCTCCGTTTACGGAATCACGAAATGATGCGGATGTAAATTCGTTGCCTTGCAGGCCATCCTCGGCACGATAGTCGTCGAAACGTTGCGGGCCCGGGCGAAATCGCGACAGTCCATGCGATCCAGCGACCCAGATGTCTTGGTCCGCATCGACTTGTATGGAATAAAATTGTTCATTGCGCCGAAATTGAGTGCGCTGCGCCGTAACCGGGTCGAAGCGGTACAGGCCTCGATTGCTGGCTGCCCAAACCATTCCGGAAGCATTTGTGATTCCGTACACTCGCAACTGGCGGCCGCTAGCATCTTTTTGCAGCGCCGCATGCAAGGCCCCGGAAAAAGGATTCATGGCGTAAATGCCGTTTTGCGTACCCACCCATAACGTACGCTGCGAGTCGGCGCTAATGGAATAAACCTCCATGCCGCGCTCGCCGACCGCAGTCCACGGTTGTTCCGCCCGTTCGTTGTAATGAAACAATCCCGTGCCCAGCGTTCCGACCCAAAGTCCACCCCTATGGGCCGGTGCAAGCGCACTGATTCGCAGTGCACGCGGGAGCCCGGTCGGGCCGGGCACACGCGTCCACGTATCCTTGTCTTTGTCCAAGCGTGCAAGGCCATGCGCAAACGTGCCCACCCAGAGCCGTCGTTTGCCATCGGGCAACAGCGCAAACACATAGTTACCCGGGATGCTTTCCGGGTTCGCAGCGGTGCTAAAGCGACGGCAGGATCCATCTTTACGATCGATCCGCGCCAAACCTTCACCATAACTACCGAACCATAACCACTTTTCATCCCGGCTCACGGCATAAATGGCCGCGCCGTTCAGGCAAGGCGGTGTCGGAATTTTCCCAAATTGCGATTCGAGCGGGTTGGAAAACACCAGACCTGCATTGAACGTCCCGATCCAGACGACTCCGCTACGGTCCTGAAATAGGGCTTGAATATCGTCGTCGGGCAGCTTGCTGGCACCGCCGAAGCGCTGAAAACTCATCAAGTTTTGGGTGGCTGGATCGAATATCGAAATGCCTTGGTTTCGGTATCCGACCCAGACTCGGCCCCTACGATCACTCAACAGAGCGGTAATCCGGCCTCGGGTCGTGTCTTTCAGCATGGGAACGATTTTTCCGGTTCCTGGATCAAACCACAACAGGCCCTTTTCGGCAGTACCGAGCCACATGGACCCATTCGCACCCAGCGCAATGCGGGTCACCCAAGTGGAGACGGTGTTTGACTGGTCCGTAGCCAGAAAATGCGAGCGCAGGGTCGTATCAGGGTTGAATACCAGCACACCGTTTTCCGTACCCGCCCAGATTCGGCCGTGGATATCTCGCACCAGACTCGAAATATGGGCTGAGACTCGCCCTGCAAGCTGTGGGGTTGGCCAGATCCGGTTCCCCTGCCGGTGCGGTTTGCCGAGAACAAAAAGTCCGTCGTGGGTGCCGATCCAGGGGTTTCCAGCCGTATCCTCGCTAATGGCAAAAGCCGACCGGCGCGTCAGCCTATCGGGGTGGTTCGGATCGACCATGCGGTGCTGAAAATTCCCTTTTCGCGGATCGAAAAAACTCAAATCCCCGCCAAACGTGCCGATCCAAATTCGACCGTCGGAGGCTTCAAATAACGAAATGACGTTGTTGTCTGTCAGCGAGTTTGGGTCTTGGGGGTCGTTGACAAACGCCCGGACCCGGCTGCCGTCATATCGAAATAAACCGAAACGCGTGCCAACCCATAGAAAACCCTGACGATCCTGCAAGATCGTGTTAACCGTTCCCGAGGCAAATTCTGCTTGGATCGAGGTGTGAAAAACTGGAGCTGCGGCCACCGCTATGGGCAGTACGCAGGCCAGATACGCAATGGCAAGCCACGGCCGCGCTTTCCGCCCACCGCAGGCCGGCCAAACCGTGTGTATTGCAATCGGCGACGTACCGGTCATGCTAAGTGTTTAGTTGCCTTGAACTTTCATTCGTGATTGTTCCTTACGATCACGAATGAAGGCGACGGAGATAACATGTTTTCACCGCCCGCCCGTCCCTTTGCCCCGCTTCACCGCCAGTGGCAGTCCAGCTAGGCTTTCCCAGCTGCGGCGGTGCGGCCAACCTAGCCTCGCAGCCGGCCGCCCGTGCGGTCGGCCGGCATCCGCCGGGCTTCCTGGTCTGAACACGCGGCCAATGCGGGTTGCAGGACAAGCCGCGGGCACGAGCCGCTGAGGCGACTCGCTACCACGCATTGACAATCGGAAACGACTACAAGCCGGGGTCGTGTGGCTCGTAGTAATCTGGCGGCGGCCAAATGCCGCGAGCATCGAGATATGCGCAGGCTGCAGCATCGTTGAATTCCCAGCATAATTGCATCATCAAATCGTCACAGGTCGCCTGACTCATAGCACCCGCTTGGCAGATTGGCGGTTGCGTCACCGAGGCCGCGCGCACGCCGTTTGCCTCAAGAATGCCCCCAAGCAAGCCCCCCGATTCCCGTTTTACATAGGCGCATGCGGGCGCGGAGCCGTGGTCCAGGCACAGGTTGATCATGAGTGAATCGCAATGCTCGGCCTCGAGATTTCCGCATATCGAGGACGCGGCTGCTGCGGTTCCACTCGCGAGCACGAGCAAGGACGCTGAAAACATGTGTCGATATAGTGGTCCTGTCATGGTTTTCCTCCTCTCTTGAAAAAAATGATGTTGAAGACATCCGCTGTCGTGTTTGTTTTCAAGTTGCAGAAGCGTTGCGCCTTCCAAACATCGGGCCCAAGCCCCGCAATTTGTGTAATCAGCGTAAGTGAAACCCAGCCGTCTAAGGTAGCACTGAAACGCCATTCCCGTGCATTTTTGCGCCAACACCCGCTGCATGGGCCGGTTTTGCGGCACCTGCGCGTCCTTCAGACCCGACCCGCGGGGCTGGGACCATGGCGTAAACGGTTAAGCCTGGGTCGTTTCGGTACAACATCGGCAATCGGTCGGGTCGCGTTTTTACAAGCTTTTGTCCGCCTGTTACTAACGTAAGTCCGATCGGACCGCCAGACTGCGTACTCGGACACGCGGCGAACCTGCGCAGTCATTATGACCCGGACCCGGACTGAATCACAAACGGCTCGCAACACCCGCTACAGATGTCGCTTGGGTCGCGTTTTTTCGAGCTTGCCGCGCGGCCGAGTAGTTGTCGGTAACGATTGAAACGGCGTTTGCCAGGGAGTTTCCCCGGATAGGATTGGGCAGGCTCAGCCGCACTAGAATTCGTCGTTGTGTGCGACGAATACTTCACCGGTCATCGATCGGTGGCAATTCACTCTCAATCTAGAGGAGTACATCCAATGAAACTGAAAAAACTAACCCTGAAACGCGAAGTGCTTACCCAATTGACCGACACGGAAGCGGCCAAAATTGCCGGTGGCGCTACCGCATTTTGTACGGTCGTTTGTACCGAACCGAGCATCGATACACCCTGTCATTCTGACTACAACTGTGACCCCTACACACGCGGTGGTCCTGGCGGTAGCGCTGGCGTGGAGTGTTTTTCGCAAGTTTGTTGAGACCCCGGCGCCCGCTTCGGCGGGCGCCGTTTCTCGAATCTGTTCCGCTAGCCGATTACCGAGAAAATCGATGCATGAAATACAAGGTACAACCCCGGTCAGCCAGCACCCACCGATGGGCTACACCGATGTGGTGGGTGAGATCGCCACGGCCGTAGAGCGTTCGAGGCAATCACAGTCTGCTTGCCTGGCCGACGGACAGGCAGGGATCGCCTTGTTTCTTGCCTATTTCGAAAAGTATGCTCAGGTGCCCGAATTTCGTGATCTTGCCCTCGCACGGATGAACGCCGCAATTGATCAAATTACGCCCGCGTCAAAATTCGGCCTGTGGAGCGGGCTATGTGGCATCGCATGGTGCGCGGAGCATATCGGTGCTCTATTGGATCCTGGCGGTGAGGACGTCAACGCCGAAATTGACCAGATTGCGTGCGACCGGTTGGAGGAAAATCAGCCGGAGCCCGGAAATTACGACCTGATATCCGGTTTGGTGGGTGTCGGCGTGTTCGCTCTTTAGCGGGCGATCAATAACCGCGGTGAACAGCTGTTGCACCGAGTTGTGGATGGTTTATGGAGTTGCTCCGAGCGCCGGGGACGATTCGCAACTTGGTTTACGCCGCCGCGTCGACTGCCGGTTTTGCAGGCACGCATGTATCCGGAGGGATACTACAATTTGGGCTTGGCGCACGGTATTCCCGGTGTGATCGCATTCCTGGGTTCGGTGTTGGACAGAGGCTTTGTGCCGGATAAGGTGGACCCAATGTTGCGTGGCAGCGTCGATTGGTTAATGCAACAACGACGTGCTTTCGGGCCCGTCGACGTCCTGGACCATACCCTGCAGGTGCGCCCAAATGCGCGCCAACGCTTGGCGTGGTGCTACGGCGAAGCCGGTGTTGCGACGGCCTTGTTGATCGCTGCCCGCGCCCTGAGGGACGCCGCGCTGGAACGCCATGCGCTGACATCCGCGCGGGCTGCCGCACGCATGGAATCCGGAGCCACGGGTGTTGTCGATGCGTCGCTGTGCCACGGCAGTGGCGGCCTTGCGCACATATTTCGCCGTTTACATCGAGCTACGAATGAGCCCGAATTCGAGCGTGCGGCCAATGCGTGGATCGATCGGACACTGGCCTTTCGTGAGCCGAATACCGGGTTGGCCGGTTTCCAGTTTTATGATGCCACCCCGGAAGGGAAGCTTGCCTGGCAGGTCCGACCCGGGGTGTTGATGGGGGTCAGCGGCGTCGGTCTGGCACTGCTCGGGGCGCTGGATCCATCGCTGTCCGCCTGGGACCGAGCGCTACTGGTGAACATCGATCAGAGTCAGACACCATGTTGAGCGCCTATCAACACTCTGGCTTTTTTGTGCTACGCACTCCGTTGAAGCCATTTGCATACTTTCGGGCGCTTTCCAAAAACGGCAGAGCCGATCCGCTAGCAACGGATGCAAAATCCTGGGTGGAGTGCCGCGCCCAGGCGCGTCAGGCGCTGGCGGATTTGGCCGCGAACAGCGAAATGCGTGCTGCCGTGCGCGTCAGTTCGCCAAGTCTGTATGAACGTATGAACCGCATCTCAGAGGCCCCGGGAAGCAAGAAATCCAACAAGCTCGAACATGCTTTGTACAGCTATGTAGCCCGCATGTCGACGCGACCCACACCGTTCGGATTGATGGCGGCGTGCAGCATCGGAGAGATCAACGGCTCGCGCAGCATGCAAATGTGTGCCGCGGGTTCAGTACGCCGATACACGCGTTTGGATATGCAATTGCTTTCCGAGCTGAGCGACAAATTTCGGGCCGACCGCGACGCAATGTTCGGCATCGAAGTCCGGCCCAATTCCACGCTGTTCGGTATCGGTGATCGCCTACATTACACGCAACGCCTTACGACGCGTCTCGGCTGCGATTTTCAACTGTGTTCGGTCATTCGGGACGACTACCTGCAATTTTGTATCGACGGTTCCCGCCGCGGAATTACGCCAGCGGAATTGGTGACCGCTTTGTGCGGGCTGGATAAGGAAATCGATCGTGAGGAGGCGCAAGCATACGTTGTAGAACTTCTCGACGCTCAGGTGCTGGTAAGCCAACTCGACCCAAACCTGATCGGCACGGATCCGCTGCAGCGATTGGTTTCATTGCTCAAAATCTACCCGGAAACCAAAGCTTGGGCTGCATCCCTGAACGCCATTCAAAGTGGTTTGAAGGCCATGGATGGACACTCGGTTTGCGTGCCCGAGGCACAGTACGCGGCGTTTGAATCTCAGCTCGGGAAGTTGGCCGAAAGCGTATCGGTAAAAATTCGGCCGTCGCGCCTATATCAGGTCGACTGCATGCGGGCGATGCGGTCGTGCAGCTTGTCCGAGTTCGACATTGAAGAAGTTCGTCGAGCCATGCAAATCCTTATTGTCAGCACGAACCTCAACAAACAACGCCCTCTGGATCGGTTCCGTACCAGCTTTACCGATCGCTACGCCGACCGGATGGTGCCGCTGCTGGAGGTATTGGACGATGAAATTGGGGTAGGGTTTGAGGGCGGAGGCTGGGAAGCGATGGAGCCTCTGCTGCAAGGCATCGTTCTGCAAGCGAAGGAACCCGGTGCAATCGGAAATTCCGCGCCTCCCGTAGCCGCTGATCAAATTCATTTATTGGAGTCGGCATTGGCATCCGGTGCACAGGAAGTCGTGGTCGATGCTGAGGATTGCCTACAGCGCTCCTGTGATCACATCCTGCCAGATGCCTTTCATGCCATGGTCACGATTCGAGCCCGGTCCGAAGCGGCGTTCGTCGCCGGTGATTACCAATTGCTCATTGATCATGTGGCCGGGCCGTCCGGTGTAAACCTGTTGGGGCGGTTTTGTTACATGGATCCAGACATGACGGCCCGTGTACGTGCCCACATCAAGGCCGAAGAGCTACTGCGACCGGATGCGGTTTACGCGGAGCTGGTGCATGCGCCGAGTGCACGTATGGGGAACCTGATATTTCGCCCGCAATTGCGCGCGCATGAGTTGATTTATCTGGGGTGTTCAGGGAGTGAAAGCGCGCAGCGTATCGATATCGGCGAATTGCTGATCGGGGTTCGCAATCACAAGCTGGTGCTGTATTCACAGCGTCTCGACAAGCAGGTCATCCCGCGACTCACCTCAGCACACAACCTGTCTATGGCGAGCAACTCCCGGGTCTATAAATTCCTCGGCTTAATGCAACAGGAAGGATTGACATGCAACGGCTTCCAATGGGTGTGGCGCGGCTTGCAGGCGGCATCATTTCTGCCACGCGTCCGCGCCGGCAAAGTCATTCTCAGCCGTGCCCGCTGGTTGCTCAACAAGAAAAACGAGCCGGAGCTGTACTCCGTGCAGGGCGCCGAATTCTATGCCGCGCTGCAAACCTGGAGAGAAACACGGCACGCGCCACGCTGGCTTTGTTTGGCCGAAGGTGATCAAGAATTGGCGCTGGATCTTGACAATACTTTGAGTGTGGAGGTCCTGGAGGCGCATATGCGCAAACACGCGTTACGAAGCATCAAACTTACTGAGCCGTTGGCCGGTCCCGGTGATTTGTGGCTGGGCGGTGATGATCAGCCGTTCGTGAATCAGCTCATTATTCCTTTTGTACGTTCTCCGGAGGCGTGATGTATGGCTAAGGATCACGACCCACAGCCGACACGGGTGTTTACACCGGGTTCACCCTGGTTCTATGTAAAGCTCTATGCCCAGCCCGGAACCCTGGACGAGTTGCTGGGCCATTCACTGCACCCCATGCTCGAAAGTGTTGTGCGTTGTGGAATTTGCGATAAGTGGTTTTTTATCCGCTACGGGGATCCGCATTGGCACTTGCGGCTACGATTTCACGGACGGGCCGAGCGATTGTATTCCGGCTTGCTGCCGAATCTCCACGATCTGTTAACGCGGGAAATGCAGCAACGGCGGATTTGGCGTGTCAGCCTCGATACCTATGAGCAAGAAGTCGAGCGCTACGGTGGAGCGCGCAGTATGGCGTTGGCCGAGGACTATTTTTGCGCCGACAGTGCGGCAATGATAAGAATTTTGCACGATCGCGATGGCGCGGCCCGATTGGACGAACGATGGCGGTGGGCCATGCTTGGAATTCACCAGATGCTGGATGACTTCGCATACACCGCGGAACAAAAATCGCAGCTGCTAAGCCACTTATACGCCGGTTTCAGTGCAGAATTCAGGGTAAACAAAGGTGTGATCAAAGCCTTGTCCGATCGATTTCGGTGCGAACGGCCGCAGCTACAAGAATGCCTGGGCGGTGGTGCTAAGGGTCCGACGAGCGTAGCCGAACAGGCTTTTGCGGAGCGCACCCAAAGCACGCGCGCAATCATTTCCGAGCTCCGGTCCATACACGATACCCCGCGGCAACGGCACATCCTAAACAAAGTCGTGGGCAGCTTGATTCATATGCAAGTGAATCGCTTGCTGCGCTGTGCGCATCGTAAACAGGAGTTGGTGATGTACTGCATGCTCGACAAGTTGTATCACTCGCGCCTTGCGCAACAGCAAAAGCGCAGCGCGGCATGACTCGCTCCACGTCACCCTCCGCAGCAAGCGGTAACGACCCGGGCGTCGCCCAGCTCGGAGCTGCCATCGTGGCCGCACCGCTTGCTCCGAAGCTTGTCGCCACGGGTGTGTCCGTTGTGCTACTCATTGCTTTGGCTTTTTTGCTGTTGGGTAGCTATGCACGCAAGGTTACCGTACAGGGTTACCTCGTCCCTTCCAATGGCTTGGTCAAAGTATTCCCACCGCAGCGCAGTGTGATTGTGTCGCGGCGCGTGGACGTAGGTGATCGAGTGCGTAGCGGTGACGCGCTGTTCGAATTGCGTACGGTCGGCTCCAGCCGGGCCGCGAACAGCGCCATCTTGCGGGAAGCAGAAGCTGCCTTGGCGTTGCTCGAAGTTCAGTCATCGCGTTCTATCAGGCTTGCACAACACCGGCTTCAGACCTCCACGCAGCGCGAAGTCACCGTCCGAGACGAATTGACGGCGCTTGGGGATGAGTTGGCTCTGGCGAAGCGAAGCCTGGCGCTGGATCGTAAGCGTCAGCAGCGTTTGCAGGAATTGCGACGTTCGCAAAACGCATCCGAGGCAGAGCTGAATGAAGCCCTGCGCCAGGTGTTGGATCGGCAAGCGGCCATTCAGCGATTATTGCGTGACCGTCAGTCGTTGCAGCACCAGTTGGAAAATGTGGCCAACGAACGCACGGTCGTGCGGCTGGAACAGGCCAATAAAGTGGACGAATACCGTAAACAGCAACATGACTTGAAGAGACGCATACTTGAACTTCAGGCCGGCCAGGGCATTGTCTTGCGGGCAACGCTGTCCGGCCGCGTGGCAGTGCTGTCGGGTGATGTGGGTCAGACCGTCGGGCCGGCGTTCCCGCTACTCAGTATCACGCCGTCCGATGATGAGTTGCAAGCACGCGTACTCGTTCCGACGCGGGCGATCGGTTTCATCCACACGGGCCAGTCCACACACGTTCGTTTCCAGGCTTTTCCGTTTCAGCGCTTTGGTTTTTTTACCGGTCGCGTGAAAAGCGTCGCCACAGCGATCGTTTCGCCGGATGAACTGCATGCTCCAATCCGTTTGAACGAGCCGGTTTATCCGGCCCTAATTCGGCTTTCCAAACAAACCGTTTCGGCGTACGGAAAACACATCCCGTTACAGGCCGGCATGTTGCTCGACGCGGACATCCATCTCGAACGGCATTCCTTGATTCAACTGCTGCTCGATCCGCTGTATCGGGCATCGTCTGGAGAATAACCGTGTCGATATTGGACTTTTCCGGTTGCCGCCGCATCCCCGTGATACTACAAACGGAATCTGCAGAATGCGGCTTGGCGTGCCTGTGCATGGTGGCGCAATACTACGGGCATGACATCGATTTATCGGCGATGCGGCGCCGCTTCAGCATCTCGCAGATGGGATCCACGCTGCAACAATTGATGGATATCAGCGGACGCCTGGATTTGGTCGCGCGGGCGGTGAAGGCGGAACCGCAGCAGATTGGATTGCTGAATATGCCGGCCCTACTGCACTGGGATGAACGACATTTCGTGGTTCTCAAACAAGTGCGCGGTAAGCGTGTGGAAATTCTCGATCCCGGTGCGGGCCAGCAAACCTTGACCTGGCAAGAGCTTGCCAACCACTATTCCGGCGTGGCATTGGAACTCACGCCCTCGCCCGAATTTCAGGCCAGAAAAGAGCATCGACGTATTAACCTTTGGCGATTGTTCGGGCGCATCAGCGGGCTCAAGCGCGTGCTTTTGCAAATATTGGTGTTCTCCCTTGCCCTGCAATTGTTTGCGCTTGCGACACCTTTCTTCATGCAGCTCGTCGTCGACGAAGTGCTGATTTCGGAAGACCGTAAGCTGTTGTTCGTTTTGGGAACGGGATTTGCGCTGCTGGGTGCGATCAATGTTGTTGTAACGGCGGCGCGTTCCTGGCTGTTGATCTATGTCGGCAACACGCTGCGCTTCCAAATGTTGGGCAGCTTGTACCGGCACTTGCTGCGTTTGCCGTTGCAGTATTTTGAAAAACGTCAGATTGGTGACATCGTCTCGCGTTTCGATTCAATGCGAACGGTACAGGAAACGTTAACCGACAGTTCCGTGGAGGTTTTGATCGACGGCCTGATGGTCAGCGCAACTTTGGCATTGATGTACGTATATAGCCCCGTATTGGCGACCTTGACTGTGGTCGTAATTGGCATGTACGCATTTATTCGTGCAGCGATGTATCGCGTTCAGCGCACTGCTGCTGAAGCTGCCGTGGTGCGCATGGCGAAGGCCCGATCCAACTTCCTGGAATCCCTCAGAGGGATGGCGACGATCAAGGTTTTTGGCAAGGAAATCGTGCGCCATGCGGTTTGGCAAAACCTGTTTGCGGTAGGAATCAACGCGGAAATTCGCAGCGGCAGGTTGCAATTGTGGTCTACAGCGGCCAATGGTTTGGTGTTTGGCCTCGGAAACGTAGCGGTAATCTGGGTCGGCGCGGCCATCGTTCTCAGCGGCGCCATGTCGGTGGGCATGTTGTTTGCGTTCATGTCATACAAACAGCAATTTGTATCGCGAGCCGGTGCGCTCATCGACAAGAGCGTATCTTTTGCGATGCTTAGCCTGCATGCGGAACGAATCTCCGATATTGCCTTGAGTGACATTGAATCCAGCGGGGCACACCGGGCCGGTCAGGCTCCTGCACATCGCGCCCTGGAGCTCGAGAACGTCTGGTTTCGTTACGCGGATGGCGATCCCTGGGTCTTGCAGGGAAGCAATTTAGCGATTGAGTCCGGTGAATGCGTGGCCATCGTCGGGCCATCGGGGCGCGGCAAGACGACACTGGTCAAGATTATGCTGGGGTTATTGCGACCCGAGCGCGGCCGCGTGATGATGGATGGACGGGATCTTTGTGAATGGGATCTCGCCGACTACAGAAAGCAGGTTGCAGCGGTGATGCAGGAGGATCAGCTGTTTGCCGGATCGATCGCCGAAAACATCAGCTTTTTCGATCCCCAGGCCGATCTGGGTCGAATTGAAGAGTGCGCCGCACTGGCGGCGATTCACGACGATGTCATGCGCATGCCCATGGCCTACCACACCTTGGTTGGGGAAATGGGAAGCGTGCTATCCGGTGGACAAAAGCAGCGCGTGATCCTTGCGCGGGCGCTCTATCACCAGCCGCGGGTTCTGTTCATGGACGAAGCCACCAGCCATCTGGATGTCGAGTGCGAACGTTGTGTCAACGATGCCATCGCACATTTGCAAATGACGCGCGTGGTGATCGCCCATCGCGCGGAAACCATACGCAGCGCGACCCGCATCATTTCGCTTCCTGATTTTCAAACGCTGAATGAAAACCGCCGAAACCGGTCGCACGATGGGCGGTTGGAGCCCGCGCAACCGCATTCAGCGCTTGTGCCACCCGCCCGGTCGGCGTAACCCTGGTGGCCAGCCGATCATTTCCTTCCGTTCCGTTCGCGCTGTGCGACGGGCTTGCTGCAACAAGTTTTCGTGTAAGACTGTTATACTTCCACAGCTAAGGTAGGGCTGCAAATGCTAGTGCTACCGGCTGCATTTTTCTGCGGCGCCGTCCGAGAAATCCCATACACGGGATTTCGGCCTCGCTCAATTTGAGGAAATAAGATGGGAAAAGCCTTAGTACCGGCCAACCTTCCGTCCCCGACCGGGGCGGGAAGTCTGAATGCCTATATTCACGCCGTAAACCGGATTCCCGTGCTCAGTGTTGAGCAGGAACAGGAACTGGCGCGGCGGCTGCGTGACGAAGAGGATCTCGACGCGGCGCGGCAATTGGTGTTGGCCCATTTGCGCTTCGTCGTACACGTGGCGCGCGGATATGCGGGCTATGGGCTACCACTGGGCGATCTGATCCAGGAAGGCAATATCGGCCTGATGAAAGCGGTGAAACGCTTCGATCCAGACAAAGGGGTTCGCCTGGTGTCATTCGCCGTGCACTGGATCCGCGCCGAAATGCACGAATTCATCCTGCGCAATTGGCGCATCGTCAAAGTTGCGACCACCAAGGCACAGCGCAAGCTGTTTTTCAACCTGCGCAAGGCGAAGAAAGAACTGGGTTGGCTGAGCAGGAATGAAGTCCAGGATCTGGCCGAAAATCTCAATGTTGATACGAAAGTGGTCAACGAGATGGAAAAGCGCATGCGCGGCCAGGATGTTGCCTTTGATACACCGGTCGGTGATGAAGAAAAGGCACATCTTTCTCCAATGGCCTATCTCGAGGACCAAAGCGGGGACCCTTCCAGCGTCATGGAAACGGTGGACTTTGCAGCGTTTCGCCACGGCATGCTCTCATCCTCGCTGGAACAGCTCGACGCGCGCAGTCGGGATATCGTCGAAAGCCGCTGGCTGGCGGAAAAAAAGGCCACCCTGCACGAGCTTGGCGATCGGTACGGCGTCTCGGCGGAACGCATCCGCCAATTGGAAGTCAATGCGATCAAGAAATTGCGTAACACGATGCAGGCCGCGTGACCAAAAATCACCAACGCAAATAGTGGTCAAGCAGAAGGAAGCTGAACAAAGCCATGAGGTAGACCACTGAATACTTGAAGGTTCGCATGGCGTCCAGTTCGTTGCCATTGCGGTACAGCCTCAGTGCAAAATACAAAAACACCCCACTCAGCCCCATTGCACCGACCAAGTACAGCAGGCCGCTCATGCCCACCAAATAGGGGAAACCCGTCACCAAAACCAGAAGAATGGTGTACAAAAGGATGTGCAGCTTGGTATAGGCGACGCCGTGGGTCACCGGAAGCATGGGAATGTCGACTCGGGCGTAATCATCACGGCGGTATATCGCCAGTGCCCAAAAATGTGGGGGCGTCCACGCATATATGATCAGGAAAAGTAATAGGGCATGTGCATGCACGCTACCGGTCACGGCGCACCAACCCAACACTGGTGGGGCTGCCCCTGCGGCGCCGCCGATAACGATATTCTGTGGCGATGCGCGCTTGAGGAAAACCGTGTAAATCAGGGCGTAGCCGATCAATGACGCGAAGGTCAGCACCGCGGCCAAGGGGTTAACCCACATCACCAGCACAAGCATGGCCAAGCTGCCGAGCAGCACGGCAAAGACGAATGCCTGTTTGGTGCTGATCTGGCCTTGCGGCAGCGGCCGGTGCCGGGTGCGCTGCATAAACGCATCGGAACGGCGATCGATCAGATGGTTGAGCACCGCCGCGGAGGCAGCCGCCAGACCAATGCCCAGCGTGCCGTTCAGCAGTGCGCGCCAGGGCACCATGCCGGGCACGGCGAGAAACATGCCGACGATGGCGGTAAACACAATCAAGGTAACCACGCGGGGCTTGCACAGCTCAAGATATTGGCGAAATATCGCTGTTTGAGCAGATTCTGAGAGAGTTGAGTTCACGGTTTATACCGGGTTTTGCGGCCGGCGATTATGGCCGAGCCTGAAAAATGCGCAACTCCATGTTTTTTCGAAATATATTGTGTATGATTCTGGTTCGAAATCGCAAGGTTTCTGTGCGTTGCGCAGGCATTCAGGGCGGACCATTATAATCAAGCCTGAATTACCCATCCATCGGTTTCGCCCGGCAATTGCTGTCAATGGGCTTGCCAGAACAGGCGCGGATCGGGCAAGTCCGCGTCGCGCAGCAGTACCGATTCGGTGATTGCCGAGCCCGGCTCATCGGAGCTGCGAAAAATAGGTTGGGCGTAGCTGGACCCGGATGCCGAACAAATCGCGTGAACCTGGGCGTCGAGCGCAGTGTCCGGAGTTCGCGCGGTCACCACCGCCAATTCTCCGTTCGCTAAGCGCACGCAGCTCCCGGGTGGATACAAGCCCATGTGTTTTACGAATACGCTGCAAATATCTTTATCGGTGCTGCCGCCTTGGGTATAAATCTCGCGCAAGGCTTCGGGTGGCGCCAGCGGTGCCCGGTAGGCGCGTTGCGAAATCATGGCCAAATATGCGTCGACGACGCCCAGCGCGCGTGCCTCGGGGATGATTTCCGCGCCATGCAGTCCACGTGGATAGCCGCTCCCATCCCATCGCTCATGCGATTGCATAACCACGTTCAGCCACACGGCATCGGCGACGCCAACACTGCGCAATAGGTCCGCGCTGTCGCTGGCGTGTCGCCGCAAGCGTTCGCGATCCTCCTCGCTGAGTTCACCACGGCGTTCATTGATGGTGTTCTGGATCGGCATCAGGGCCACGTTGTTGGTTAACGCGGCACAGGTCAGGGAGTAACGTTGCCCCGCTGCATAGCCTAGCCAACGCGCCAGCAAATTGCTGAACAGACCGCTGAATAATTGATGCGCTGCCGCACCGTGTCCTCCGCCATGCAGGTGCGCCACTCCGATCACCGGGTCGATTGCGCGATCCAGCAGCCGGTTCATGTCCATGCTCAGTTGGTCGATGAAAGCCGGGGCATCGGCTAGTCCGTCGAGCAATGCGTCGAGACCGAGTTGCGTGCGTCGCCGCAACACGCGCAGGGCTTCAAAAGGGTCCAGTCGCACCGCACCAAAATCCACACTTTCCGCACCCGACAAACGGATCGTCCCGGGGTGGCGGAACAGACCTCCAGCGAACAGCCGCTGGCCTGTTTTCCGGGAAGCCAGAATCTGCCCGCGTGACAATAGCAGGCGACCGTTGCTGTCAAAAACTGCGTACGGCGCCGGTTCGCCGACCGGGAAATCATCCGGGTCGAGCGGGATCAATCGACTGTGGTTGCGTGCGGATTTCATTCAGCGGCTCGTCAATTTGATTTCAATACGGCGGTTCTGGGCGTAGGAGACGGCGTCGTCGCCGGCGGCAATCGGATGATATTGCGCGAACCCGGTGGCGGCCAGGCGTTTTGCTGGAATTCCATGGGCGATGAAGGTTTTTACCAGGGTAACCGCACGCGCGGTGGAAAGCTCCCAGTTGGATGCAAAGCGGGAATTCTTGATCGGCCGCCGGTCGGTGTGCCCATCAATCCGCAAGATCCAGTCGATGTTGGCGGGAATCTTCGCCGCGATATCCTTCAAGGTGGCGGCGATTTTGGTGACCTGGATCCGGCCTTGCGGGTCCAGCTCCGCCGATCCCGAGTCGAAGAACAATTCACTCGGCAGGATGAAACGGTCGCCGACAATGCGTATATCGGGTCGATCGGCCAGCACTTTGCGTAATTGCCCGAAAAACTCCGACCGGTAGGATTTGAGGCGATTCAATTCGTCCGCCAGCGCCAGATTGAGGCGGCGGCCCAGATCATCGATGGTAATTTTCTGCGACGCCAGGCGTTGCTCGCGGGCTTCAAGCGCCTTGTTGAGCACGG
>Ga0114931_10002691_pt1 | contig 22566 bp, 19 predicted proteins | sample 2SBtaG_FD_89579 | JGI IMG/M metagenome (GOLD analysis project Ga0114931, IMG submission 89579) | Deep subsurface microbial communities from Kolumbo volcano to uncover new lineages of life (NeLLi) - 2SBTROV14_V59a metaG | ecosystem: Environmental > Aquatic > Marine > Volcanic | place: Kolumbo... | reverse complement strand
CATAATCCGCGTGTCCGGGGTTCGAGTCCCTGCGCCGCTACCTCGAAAAGAAGCCCGAAACCTCGCGAAAACATTGGTTTCGGGCTTTCTTTGTGCGCGTTGGTTGAGGTCGCCCGGTTCACCGGATTGTCTGTTTTAATCTGTTTTGCGCCCCGCCGCTGTCAGAAAGTGGTGGGCGATCGCAGGCTCAGCCCCTGCCGGTTGACGGGCTTACAATCCACTCTGAGAATGGGGCGTCTCTTGGCGGGCTACTGTCTGCTTGGCTTTGCTTCCCTCTGAAGGTCTTGAGGCTGCTGAAACAGGGCCCGTTACGATCGTTGCTTGAAGTGAATACCCACAAGTGAATTTGGAGGCCATCGGTGATGAACTGGATCGAGCGCGAAGACCCGAAAGTTTGGTCCGCCATTTCCTCCGAGATCGATCGGCAGCAAGACGGCCTGGAAATGATCGCCAGTGAAAACTATGTCAGTCCCGCCATCCAACAGGCTGCCGGCAGTGTGCTGACCAACAAATACGCCGAAGGGTATCCGGGTCGTAGATACTATGGTGGCTGCAAGTTCGTCGATGAAGTGGAAGATCTGGCTCGCGATCGTGCGAAGCAACTTTTCGGTGCCGAACATGTGAACGTGCAGCCACACTCTGGCAGTCAAGCAAACATGGCCGTGTATTTGACGGTGCTCAAACCAGGAGACACCGTGTTGGGAATGGATTTGGCACACGGGGGGCATTTAACTCACGGGATGAAGCTCAATATTTCTGGCCAGCTTTATCAATTCAAGAGTTATGGCGTGACGGCCGATACGCAACGCATCGACTTCGATCAGCTAGCCAAATTGGCCCGCGAACACCGCCCCACGATGATCGTGGCGGGGGCCAGTGCCTATCCTCGCAAGATCGATCACGGCAAGTTCGCGGAGGTTGCCCGAGAGGTGGGCGCGAAGTTGATGGTCGACATGGCCCATTATGCGGGTCTCGTGGCGGCGGGTGTTCACGACAATCCGGTCCCTGTCGCCGACTTCGTAACGACGACGACACACAAGACGCTGCGAGGACCACGCTCGGGGATGGTCATGTGTCGAGCGGACGATGCCAAGGAGATCGATCGAAGTGTGTTTCCAGGCCTGCAAGGCGGACCGCTGATGCACATCGTGGCGGCTAAAGCGATTTGCTTCGGCGAGGCTTCGCGCGACGATTTCAAACGCTACGCTCGGCAAGTCATCGACAACGCCAAAACGCTCGGCGAATCGTTGCTTGGCGGAGGGCTCAAACTCTCCTCCGGTGGCACCGACAATCATCTGCTGCTGGTCGATGTAACGCCGCTGGGCATTGGCGGAAAACAGGCCGAAGCAGTGCTTGATTCCTGTGGCATCACCGTCAACAAGAACATGATCCCCTACGACCAGCGCAAACCGATGGATCCGTCTGGAATTCGAATCGGAACCCCCGCACTGACCACCCGGGGCATGGGCACCGACGAAATGCAGAAGGTGGGCCAGTGGATACTCTCCGTATTGAAAGCCCCGGAAGACCGTCCTCTGGTCGAACGGGTGCGGGGCGAAATTCGGGAGCTTTGTCGAGGGTTTCCTGTTCCGGCCATGCAATTGGCGGACAATGACATGGCCATCGGTGGTCCCGCGAAGGTGTGAGTCGATCGCCAACCGGGTAGGGAACGTGCAAGATATTGGGAGATCAAAGGAATCAAGCGTGGCTACATCGTTGAAGAACGTTCAGCCAACCGCCAACCATTCACGAAACGGCCGGACACAGCGGCTGGGGTGAGAAAGATGCCTGAAACGAAGAGCCGCATTCTGATCGCGGACGACAATCCGACAAACGTTGAATTGCTCGAAGCCTATCTCTCTAGCGTCGATGCCGACATGGCGATCGCCGTGGACGGTCTCGACACGCTTGAGAAAGTCAACGCATTCAAGCCGGACTTGATCCTGCTCGATATCATGATGCCGAAACTGAGCGGATTCGAGGTTTGCAAGAAACTCAAGGACAACCCCGCGACGAGCAAGATCATGATCTTGATGGTCACGGCGCTGAACGAATTGGGCGATATCGAGCGAGCGGTGAGCGCGGGGACCGACGATTTCCTGAGCAAGCCGGTGAACCAAGTTGAATTGGTCAAGCGTGTCGAGAACATGCTCCGACTACGCCATGTGACCGACGAACTCGAACGGCTACGGCGTTACATCGAAGGCATGGAAGATTCGGAAGGCCCCGAGAATTGAGCCGGGCAACTTGAATACTTCCGTGTCACAGTCAACAGCCACCACGCGGACTCCTGTTGTTTCAACATCCATATGTCAGAAAACGATGTCAACAGGGAGTGTCGTGACAAGTCTTTAGAGGGGGTTCAGGGGCGAGACCCTGATAGCCCCTCCGTTATCTGGAGCATTACCTTTTGTTGACAACTGTCGACACCCGATCTAGTGTACTGGTGGGAAGATGGCCGGCAGACAGCGACACCCCAACAAGCATATTGAGGCAGCACTTGCTTACGCCGAAGCTTTAGGTTGGAGAGTCCGGAAGTCGAGGGGTCATGCCCACGTGTGGGGGAAAATGTTCTGCCCTCACCACAATCGCGATGGCTGCAAGGTTTCTATCTTTTCCACGCCCCCGCAGCCAAGAGAATCACGCTAGGCACCTGCGCTGTGAGATTGATCTCTGTGACCACTGCTGATCGGAGATAGGCATTATGACTGAATTTGATTTCACGCTGATTCTGTCTGGTATCCGTGACTTTACGGATAAGCAAGTCGATGCGCTATACGAAGCGGGATGCGATGACGCGACGATTGCACAGCGATACGGTCGCGTCTACATGACCTTCTCGCGCGAGTCCGAGTCCATGCCCAAGGCCATTGTTAGCGCGATCGAAGACGTCAAGAAGGCACGGGTTGGTGCGAGTGTCAGGCGTGTGGACACGTGCAACCTAGTTACGAAGTCGGAAATTGCGCGCCGGATTGGGAAATCTCGCGAGCTAGTCGGGAAATATGTTTCCGGAGAACGCGGCCCTGGATCGTTTCCGGCCCCGGGCTGCAACATTGTCGAGGGACAGCCGCTGTGGTATTGGTGCGAGGTAACCTACTGGGCATCAGCGAATGACATCATCCGCGAAGAAGCCAATCAGGAGGCCCATCGGATTTCCGCCATTAATGCAATCCTCGAATTGGAAAATTTCAAACTGATTGCACCCGAGAATACTGCATCACTCCTCAGAAGTTCATGCCAGTGTTGTGGTCCGTCTCTTGAAGGCGAATCGCTGCAAGACGCATGAACCGTTCTAGAGCGCCGCTCGGGCCAAGGACGTGGCGATAATCTCTAGATGAAATCCAGCCCCACGGGCGTGGTCAATTCCCATCGCCATTTGATTCATCGTCTTCCGATTCATCGGGCTTCGCGCGCTCGGTGGCGACGATCAGGATCTCCACGATAAGCGCTTCCTTTTCGTTGCGTCGCCGACGCTGCTTCTGGTTGTTGGTCGCTTTCTTTTCGGCGACGCGCTGAATCATGATGTCGGTCGATTGATTCCATCCCGTGTCGAGCGATTGCACAAGATCAAGCCAACGGCCTTCGTTTTCCAAGAATCGGGTTTTCGCGCCCTTGAGTTGGCGTTGGTAATGGGTTGTTACCTTCGACAGAACATCTTCGCATTCGATCCGCACGTAACTCACTTCCAGCGGCGATAGTTTCTGATCCCCAATGCGGCTCTGGACATCCTCGGGCCAAAGAACATGATGCGTCGCCACGACATGCGCTCCGGCATGGAGCCCGAAGGGCAACTCGAAATCCGCCGGCAGTCCGTCGTCTCCCTCGGGAATCGCATCATCGGAAGTCGATGCATCCTCGGGCACGATCGCGGCGGCTTGCATACGGGCAGCGATTGTTTGAACGATTCGCTCCGATGTATCCATCCAGATGTATTTCGACTCTTCCTTGAGCTGCCGTGAATCCTTCGCATTGGCGGCAGTTGGTCGGGGCGGCTTTTGGCGAATATTCCTCCCTTGGCGTTCGGCACGAACCTTCGGATCGCGTCGTCGTGGGACCGACTTATAGACAAGCAGCAAACCAGGATCCCGCACGGCATCGGCTAGTTTCTCCGGCAACTGGCGATTGTTTAGCCGTGCCACTTCATCCCAATGATCATTCAAATAGGCTTGGGTACCTTGTCGGTTTTCATCGACGGGAATCGAGGCAACCAGATCGGCGAAATCCAGCACTCCCTGCAAGTCGCCAGTTTTTTGTATCTCCTTCGACACGGCGGCAAGAAACCGCAGCGACCATATCTCGCGCACCACTTCATAGGTCAGGTCGGTATCGCTCTCTTCGACCACCGATGGCTTGCGCGATGCCCCGCCACCGAAAAAGCTGAATCCCGATCCCGACGAAGTACGCGAGCGGGATTTCAGCTTGATGTCCGCGTCCACGGGTATGCCTAACAGGTCGTCAAGCACGCGTCTTGAGTGTTGCGTGAACAACTTACGTAGCAGCAGCGACTCTCGCTGTTGGAGCTTCGGGCTCATATACAACAACAACTGACCACGTAGATTGTCGGCTCGCGGCACAACCAACAGTCTCCAGATGCCTTGGAAAGCCGGATCCGCGGGGCCAGCTTCGGCGGCGAATTTCCCCAACTTCGTGCGTAGCTCATGCGTGGCAAGGGAAGGTAACTCTCGCATGACCAGCGATTGAAGCTGCTCCGGTGGATACACCCCATCGTCGACTGGGCGAACTTGCGAAGGCGCGGTCACTGCCAAGTAGATGAATTCTTGCACCTTGTTGTCACGAATCTCAATCAGCGTTTTCAGAGCTGACTCACATGCGCGCCGTGGATCAAGACCCGTATCCAGTGAGCCCGCGATCACTTGGGAGAGCGTGTCGATCGCCACGTTGGTGCCGATGAGCCCTAGTGCCGGAATGATCGCCTGAGCACTACGATCGTGAAACGATCGCGATTTCCGAAGCTGCGCCTCTTTTCTCTGTTCGTAACGTTGCAGTTCGCGCTCGTCGTCGGTTTCCGGAGGAGCCTCGACAGGGGGTTCGTGATAGATGAGCAACTCGCTTAGAAGTTGTGCCGTTTCGGAATCGCCAACTTTATTCTCCGAGAGATAAACGATGGCTTCTCGAAAGCGGTTGCCATTTTCGGCGTATGCGTCGCGGTATTCGTCGAGAGTCCATTCGGCGAAGTCTTTCGGACGATCACGCTTCTCCGGTTCTTGCGCCGCAACGTTCTCCTCGGGCATCGGATCCGATACGCCCGTTGCGTCGTCTATCTCACGGTCTTTCGCCACTTCTCCCTCTGGCGAATCTTGAGCCGGATCATCGGTCGCGTTGCCCGCTTCACCTGCCACCGGTGGTTCGTTCGCTGGGGGCGCTGGCTGTTCCGTCGCGTTGATTGATTCAGACGGTTCACTTCCGCCACAACCGACACTAACCAACATGCACAGTGCCAAGAGCCCGACACCGGTTGCCCAGACCAACCTGGACAAAGAGCCAAAAAATTCGCGCCAAGGCGAACGTCTTCGCCCTTTCCTATCGTGTTGTCCCAGCCACATATTCATATCATGCACAATCAGGCCCCAATTCTCGATCCCGTTGAATCCATCGGCACAAAAATTAAAACATTCCTTCTGTTTGAAGCACGTCAGGGCATGTGACCTAGTAGGGAACGCCGTGCCTTGTGGCATTGCGTGTGTCTCGGTCGGTCCGCGACCCCGTTCCCCCACAGCCCTTAGCCAATCGACAGATGTGCCACACAGCGTCAAGACAGCTGGCAGTCGATTCACGCAACCGTCAGCGATGCCAGATCGCTCAGTATCGCAGAACACTTTTCGTCTGGCCAGTAATCTCCGACGCGCCTTCCTAGAGGGCGAACAATGGCGTCAAGGGGCGAAGTTAGAACGCCGTCGGGAACAACCCCTGGGTAGCTGCCAGCAGTCGAGAGCACCATCCGCGGCGATTCCGCCTTGAACGAACGGCTCTCACCGAAGTGTCCACGCGGCTTGTGTTTATCGACGCCGGGGTTCCGTTCCGGAAACTTTTGGGAAAAATTGTGTCGAACTGCGAACCCTTCGGGGTCTGACCGCGTAGCGTTACAAGGGTAACCGGAACGTACGTACCGCCTTGCCTGGATGATCCTTGAGCGATTCGATGCTGTTTTTACGATCAAGCCCACCGAAATTCCCGCGAATCCTCACTGGCTGGCCCGTCGCGATGACCGTTGACATCCCCCCCAGGGCTGGACAGACTAGCCTTAAGAAATCGAGCTCTGGTGCCCGGGCAGTGCTAGCTGAAGACATCCGTCGTGCTAGCTGAAGACATCCGTAGCGCTAGCTGAAGACATCCGTAGCAAGAACACGAACGTCGACGTATGTTTGGTGCGTTTTTTCTCCCGCGTAGTCTCACACAGAAGGAGACAGGTCGAATGTTGAGGCATACAAGTTTGCGGTTGATCGTCATGTTGGCGGTCGTCGCGCTGATCACATCGGCGGCTCAGGCTGGTCGTTGGAACAAGGTGCTGAGCGTCGGTGCTCAGGCTCCAGACTTCTCCGGTTTGATCGGCACCGATGACAAGCAACACGGTCTTTCAGACTACAAAGACGCCGAACTCGTTGTGGTGGTATTCACCTGCAATAGCTGTCCGGTGGCGGCTGCTTGCGAAGATCGAATTATCGCGTTGCAGGCCAAATACAAAGACCAAGGCGTAAGGGTCGTCGCGATCAATGTAACAACGTCGAAGGCGACAAACTTGGCAAGATGAAAGAGCGCGCCGCGCAAAAGGGGTTCAACTACCCATATCTCTATGACGCTTCCCAGGAATCCGCGCGGGCGTATGGCGCCTCGGTTACGCCCCACTTTTTCTTGCTCGATAAGAATCGCAAGGTTGTCTACATGGGCGCCATGGACGACAGTCCTCTTAGCGCCGGTGAAGTGAAAAAGAAGTATCTGGAAAGCGCCATCGACGCCACGTTGGCTGGCGAGACGCCCAAAGTTAGTGAAACCCGGCAACAAGGCTGCGGCATCCAGTACGATTGAACACGATGCGAACTGCCGCGGGTGAACCAACACGGCTCGTCGTCGGCCACCGAATGCCGACGACGGCCGTTTTTGTTTCCTCTCCGATTCAATTCAACAACACGACAACAGCGGTGGCAACTTCGCGCGCCACCGGGGGCTGGTCTTTCCTTGGAGAAAAACGCGATGAGACGTGCCGCCGAGTTTACTTTCGTGCCCCTGATCATCAGTCTCTCCCTGATGTTGCTCACGGCAACCGGATGCAATTCGTCGACATCGGAGACCCCCACGGCAAGCGAGGACAATAGCGCGGAAACCGTCGAGGGTGTTGCGGAACATGCCGCTGTTGTCGCTGACAATGCCGCTGTTGTCGCTGACAATGCCGCTGTTGTCGCTGACAATGCCGCTGATTCGCCCAGCGTTACGGCGGACGATGTTGCATTGATCGATAAGGCCGCCTTCGATCGATTCTTGGCGGAGAACAAGGGTAAGGTCGTCTTTGTTGACTATTGGGCAACGTGGTGTGGGACATGCAAGGAACAGTTTCCGCACACCGTCGAATTACAGCGCAAGTTTGGCGACCGTGGGCTCATCGTCGTCGCCGCGAGCGTTGACGAACCGAGCGAAGAAAGCAAACAGTCCGTGGCTGAATTCCTCACGGCTCAAGGCGGAGACCTCAAGGCGTTAATTCTCAAAGCCGCCGATGGCGAGGATCTCTTCGAGAATTTTGGAATCGAGATCGCGGTGCCACACTATCAATTGTTCGACCAAGATGGTCAGTTGGTGAAAAAGTTTGTTTTCGGCGACCCAACGGTGCCATCACCCAAACCAGAGGAAATCGAAGCGGCTGTCAGCGAACTGCTCGCGCATCAAGTCGCCAGCGCCGACTGATAGCTGCCCCCGGCGGTGGTTTTCCGTGGTAGATCGACGCGTGGCCAGCGAGCTTGCTCCGATTTCGCGGTGTGGATTATGCTACAAGCGTGTGGACGCACCCTATCGATGAGCCACGTCGTCCGCTCACTTCATGTCACCACTCCCGCTACGAACTGAAGCACGACGCTCACCGTCATTGGGAGCCCTTTACGTGAATCGTCTCGTCTACGTGAATCGACTCGTCAAACACCGCTGGTCGTGTCGCTTTGGAGCGACCTTCGTTCTGCTTGGCATGGCGCTGTCGCTTGGATCGATGCCCGCGCTGGCTGTCGACGAGACAATTCCCGAAGAGACCGTTGAAACGCCCGCGGTTCCCACGCGCATCGCGGAACTAATCGAGCAACTTGGGGACGACAGCTTCTTCGTCCGCGAGCGCGCGCAGCAAGCGCTCGCCGCCATGGGGTTCAAGGCGTTTGATGCTCTCATGGTTGCCGAACGCCACGCGGACATCGAAGTCGCGTCACGGGCACGCTATCTCTTGCGGCTCTTGGACGTTCAGTGGATCGACGACGACGACCCGGACGAAGTTCGCAAACTGCTCTCTGATTTCGATCAGATCGACGGAGTCACTCGCCGCAAACGCATGCGTCAGCTCGCCGCGCTGCCCAACGATCAAGGTCTCGAAGCACTTTGTCGCTTGGCGCGTTTTCAACGTAACGAGCTGCTGTCGAAATGGGCAGCCCTGTTGGTGATCGAGCAAGACTCCGGTGGTGAACTGTGGGACCAACTTCCCACGGGTCAGCCAGCCGACGAAACGGCAGCCTGGGCGTTGTCGCTGGTTGAGCGACCTCCACAAAGCGCGCTCGAAGTGATCGACGATCAGCGTTGGGCACGTCGGCGAGAAGTGATTCAGGATACCATCGCCACGAGCCCCCGCCCGGCAGCCCAATGGTTACGAGCATATGCCGACATTCGCACGTCGCCCGATGCGCCGACAAAGACGTGGAACGAACTGATTGAAGCCGAAGCAAAAGTTCTGGCCCGCACGCCACAACAGACCGAACCGATGATCGTCGCCCGAATGCTGCTACAGCAATCGACTTGGTTACGCACGCTCGACCATCACGCCTCCGCCGATGCCGCCATGTTTCGGATTCTCGATTTCGTCGGGTCCGACGCGGAATCGCTAAGTGAACTGGTACTCTGGCTCGTTCGCGTCGAGACCTGGGCGGCGTTGGATGCGCTTGAGACGCGGTTCTCCGCCGTGATCGAGGTGAACCCTCTGCTGGCTTACACGATTGCCTATGCACGACGCAAGCAGGGGCAAATCAAACGTGCCGAGGCGCTCGCCGCGCAGGCAAGAAAGTTCCGTCCCGGCGACTACAAAGAACATTTCAACGTGGCCGGCGCGCTGCAAAATCGAGGGTGGATTGATTGGACCGAAGGCGAGTGCCGAACCATCATCGACCACGAACCGCGCAACGAGCAATACGTCAATTACGTGATCGTTTCCCAACGTTGGCTGGCCGAGTTACTGCACGATCGGGGTGACGAATTAGCGGCATCCGAGACGATGGGCCGCGCGAACACGCTGCTCGAAGAGATGGCTAAAAAGAACGGCCAACAACAGAACCAACAGCAAAGCCCTCGCCGAACACAAGCCCGAAGGGATCTTTTTTTGGGGTTGTATTTGATCAAACAAGGAAAATTCGACGAGGCCCGCAAGTCCCTCTACCAAGCGTTGCAGTATGATAAAACCGATGCCGACGTATTGATTGCCTTGTACGAACTGCCCAATTTGGACGACAAGCAACGCGAGGAACTCAAGAATAATATTCGTGAGACGTGTGAGTTGTTCCGAGGTCAGATCGAACAAGACCCCGAAAATCCAACGCCGTACAATCAGTTGGCATGGCTCGTCGCCAACACCGAAGGCGATCTGGACGAGGCCTTGCGGGCTTCGCAACGCTCGTTGAAATTGGGCCCCAATCCCAATCATCCCGGACGCATGGACACGCTCGCCCGGTGTTACTACGCCATGGGAAAATACGAACAAGCAGTCAAGATTCAAACTCGTGCGGTGCAGATCGAGCCCCATACCGGACAGATGAGCCGACAGTTGGCGTTGTTTCTCAAGAAGTTGGACGAGACCAAGGCCACGACGACGCCGTAATTCATGTCACGGCAGAGGGAGCCCCAAGGCGGTCCATGTTTGTCCACCACGCCAGCGACGACGATGGACATCTCAGGCCGAATGTTCTTGCTCAATAGGCCGGCGGTTATACGCGAGGCAATTGTTCATCTCACCAGAAAAATCTACCCTTCACGCAATCTGGCCCGACAGCGTTGGATGGCAGTTTCCAAGATTTGAATCCCACGTGGAAGTCCCAAACGGTACGATGACGCCCGAACTCAAGACCGTACACGCCGCCGGCATCCGCTTTGGCGTTGTTGACGAAGGAAGCGGACCGTGTGTTCTGTTCGTGCATGGATTCCCGCTCGATCACGGCATGTGGCGCCCACAGATCGACGCCCTGTGCGATTCGCATCGTGTCATCGTTCCGGATTTGCGTGGCTTCGGAGCGACGGACACGACCGAAGGCACCGTGACGATGGAACGATTCGCCGACGATCTGGCGGAACTGTTGGACGCGTTGGGCGTTCGCGAACCGGTCACGCTGTGCGGCTTGTCGATGGGGGGCTACATCGCCTGGCAGTTCTGGAGACGCCACGCCAAGCGACTGGCGGCGCTGGTGTTGTGCGATACCCGCGCAGCGCCCGATAGCCCGGAAGCGGCACGGGGGCGGTTGGATACGGCGGAGAAAGTCTTAAAGCAAGGCCGTTTGCCGCTCGTGCGCGCGATGATCCCGAAGCTGTTTGCCAAAACAACCCGAGAGAAAAATGCCTCGCTGATCGAAGATGTCCGCCGGATGATTGGCCGCGCGTCGCCCGCGGGAATCGCCGCGGCGCTGCGTGGCATGGCAGGTCGAGAGGATGTTCGACCGTTTTTGAGGCGGATCGATGTGCCAACCGTGGTCCTTGTTGGTCGTGAAGACGAGATTTCGCCAGTCGAGGAAATGCGCGCGATTGCCGACGATCTACCGCATTGCGAGTTCGTGGTGATTCCGAATGCCGGACACATGGCGCCGCTGGAAAACCCGCCGGCGACCAATGAAGCCTTGACCGCGCTGTTGAGGAGATTGTCGTAAGAGCACCGACGTCACGCGCTACGACACCTCGAACATCGACTGACTTTTTACGATGGCGCAGTCGTCGGGAAACGTATGGAACGCCTGCACGATGAGGCTGCGAGATCGCGTTTCGACATTGATGTAACTGAGTGCCCCAAGTGCCATTCGTCCGCTGGATTCGAACCGATGCAGCATGCCGCCGCGCTCTCCATCGTGGCAAAGTTCTTGCTGAAAGGTCCAGAAAACCTCGGGATCAACCGGCTCGAGCTGGAAACCCATTTGATAGCGAACCCCTCCACGACACTCGACCGAGTCGTTTCGTTCCCCACTAAGCCGGTACGAAATCAACCGCTGTCTTTGTGGCAAGGGATAGTGTGCCGAGGTGGCCACTTCCGTTAATGTCAGTCCTTGATAACGCCACTTCACGACATGACCAGCGCTGGTGATTTGTACCGTGACCTCGTAATCGCCGCGAGAAACAGTTCGCGAATCATGGATTTCAAATAGCTCCGGATGAAGCGGTCGCCCGTAGAGTTGGAACACGAGCTCTTTGATGCGGGGTCGTATGGTAAGCACGGGAATGATTCCTTCGCTGGAATGATCGAAACGCAATCGAACAGGAACGTGAAGAACATACAACTAAGACGATGGCTATTATAGGTCGCGCGTCGTTGGTACTCAAAGGGCGTTTTTGCCACAAACCGCGCCGCGCGTTTTTTGTCTTGACAAGTGACTGATCGCGCGTTTCGTTTTGCCGAGCTAGCATTCCGTCGGGCGCTATGGGAGACAATTTGTTTGTTCGTCTTCTGGCGATTAGACCTGTTGGTTCAAGCAAAACCGCGCGGTTCGTGGATGTCGTGGTCGAGCGTTTGGCGCGCGATATGCGTTGAACGATCGCCAAAAGAAAAATTGTTCTTGACAAGTTTTCGGTGCGTTGTTCATGACAAAATGGACCGCGGCGAGCATCCAACCGCGTCTTGCCACGTTTGTGTTAGCCATTCAAGAGGAGCCCCGTCCCCACGAGATAGATTGCGTGTGTTCCGACCGTGACACCAAAGCCCCGATAGACGAACAACGTGCCGAGCAACACGGCATGCAGCGCGCAACCGATCCATTCGGCCGAGCCACCCACGCCCAACAGCCAGCCAAAATGATTCGCCGCGACCGCGAACACGGTTGACACCATGATCGCCCCCACCACGGTGACCTCGCGCGATTGGCGCAATCCGCGAAGCAGCCAGGCCAGCGCGGGCAACATCAATAGCCGGAACAACACGTCGTCGCTAACGCCTTCCCTGACGATGATCAAAACCTTTTCGACTTCGACGCCGATCTTCCACTGTCGTAATGCACTGGGTGCCACGTCGGTGATGCTGGATTCCGAGGCACCAACGGAAATCGTTGGGATTTCCGCGAACGATCCGTGGGCCAATATGATCCAAGCCGCCGCCGCGAGTAGGCATTCCACCCACATCCCCGCGATGACATAGGCTGGCACGTTCCACCGACAGCGTGATCGACGACTCCAGACGACCAATCCCAGGATGGTCGCCACCGGCAGCATCAACCAGTGGGCCACGCCCAAGAAAGTTGAGACATGACGAGGCCAATCTTCGTTTAGCTCCGCAGATGCTGTGCCAGACAACACAAGCACGCCACACATGGAGAGTATCAACAGCGGGGCCACGAAATACAGACTGGCCGTTGGTCCGCGGGCTTGGTCGAAATAGGTCTTGGCAATCCGCATGGGGCGAGACCGAGGGGAGCGTTGTCGTGTGGAATAACGTGCTGGATTGCACCCTTACGCCGGCGCAGCGTCGTCCATGGCGCGTAACTACCAAATCCAGAGCCCCCTCACCGAAGCTTCGACCAAAACGAATTGTGACTTCAGACAACATCGCACCATCGAAGTGGCCACTTGAATCGATACAATACAACTAGTCTGGATGACTTACGACGATCGTTCATGAATCATACTGGCTAGAATGTTTGCCGTGGTGGATTACCAAGGGGGTTAATGTTTTCCTGGCTTCCCCCATCGCCACGCGATCACGCCAAGCGGGTTCGCCGCGAAAGCCAAGGCAGCAAGGAAACGAAGGATGATGCCTCAACGTAAAGCGAAGCCCGCGAAGAAAATGTCGCACGCAGCCCGATTACGCGGAGTTTACCGCCGATTGTTGAATCACTTCGGACCGCAACAGTGGTGGCCCGGCGAGAACGCCTTCGAGGTGATGGTCGGAGCCGTGCTGACGCAGAACACCAATTGGCGAAACGTCGAACGGGCCATCGACAACCTTCGGGCGGCCGATGTTCTCAACTTGACGGCGATGTACGAACTGCGAATCGACGAGCTTGCCGATCTAATTCGACCGGCTGGTTACTTCCGATTAAAGGCCCAACGATTGCGGAACCTGCTGGAGCTTGTCGTCCAGCGGTATGAAGGCTCGCTTGATGCCCTGTTTGCCGTCGAACAGGATCGTCTTCGCGACGCGCTTCTGGCGGTCAATGGAGTTGGTCCTGAAACAGCGGATTCGATCCTGTTGTACGCGGGGGAGAAGCCGACTTTCGTGGTCGACGCCTACACGCACCGCGTCCTGAAACGCCATGGTTGGATCGAGCGCGAAGCGGACTACCACGCCATCAAACACCTCTTTGAGAAACATCTGCGGCCCGACGTAGCGCTGTTCAACGAATACCACGCGCTGCTGGTGCGCGTGGGCAATCAATTCTGCCGCAAGCAGCCCAAGTGCGATGCTTGCCCACTTGCCGCGGTGTTGCCTGCGGACGGCCCCCACAAGTGGTCGTAGACAATCGTCGCGGGGACTATCGATAAGTACCGTCCACGGACACTCGGCAATTGAGCGGTTCGTCGTCCGCCGTTTCGTCCGCTCCATCAACGTCTTTCCCGGTATCGACGTTGCTGGGTCGTGGCCGTTCTTCTTCCGTCTCGGAAGTGGGGGTGCTTACGGGAACAATAACCACTGGGTTTTCGTCGACTTCCTCGAAACGCGCCGATGGTCCTTCTCGCAACGTACCAGATTCCTCGGCTAGCAAGCGTGTGTAGCGCGCCACAATCTCGGGTGATGCAATGTGCGTTAAGTTAGCGGCTAGCACGACGTTTTCCAACGCCCGAATCAAGCGTTGACACTTCACCCAACGACGTTCGAGATCGAATCGGCTGTCTTCGAGTTGCTCGACATTCGACCGTAACGCGACAAAACGGCTGTACTGGGGGTGCGACTCAATCGCTGAAACGATGGCAGCCGCGTCAAGGGCAAGAAACGATGCCACGTCAGGATGCCATGGATTTTCCAGTTCGGGCCATTCTCCGCGCAAGGCATCGCGAAGTTGTTTGCGGATCTTCCCTAATTCAAATTTCAGCTTTCGCTTGTGACCCTCGATCTCCCTTCTTTCCCTCTCGATCGACTTGGCTAATTTTCTGGCCGCCTTGGCACGCCCGCTCTCGGTCAATTCGAGTTGGGACGAAAGCCCCTCGATCACGGCACGTTCCACCGGTTCGGCCACGGCAAGCAACTCGTTGTAGGGAGTTTCAAGCGTGAGGAGTGCTTCGTTGTCACCGGCTTTCAGGGTGCTGTAGGCGCGAAGAAAAACATCGGACGTCTTCACCGAGATGTCGATGGTTGGAGAGTTCAGCAGCGCATAGGCATGCGCTTCGACAAACGACACGCGACCGTCGCCATCGTAATCTGGCTTCTCGATCGGTACGCCCAACCGTGTCTTACCGCCAAGCGCCGCCCAGAAGTAGGTGCTGTACTCGTGATAGTCTTCTTCGGCGATGTCGGGGGTGCATCCCGCGGCAACTCGATCGCGGACCGTGGAGAAGAACCCACAACGCGCGGCCGTGGCCAGCCCTTTTTCGTCGTCACCTTTGTTGAACACGATGTTGGCGAACCCGCCAGAGTAGCATTGCACCATCACGGTCACGACGGAAACCCCCGCGGGCAACTTGTCCAATTCAGCGACAAATTCCCTTACCGACATCCGCTCGCCATTCCACAGGTAGAAGTGTGGGTTTTCGATTGGTTTTCCTCTGCCGCCGTGTCCAGTCAGATAGATCAGCAGCCGGTCGCCGGATTGCAGCTTGCCGCCAATCTCTTGAAACCAGCGCTGCAAGTTCTCTCGGCTCGAGGCACCGCGCACGTTCTTCAGCGCGTGGGTTCGATATCGATCCGAAAGTCCGTCTTCGGTGCCATGAATCCGCGCCAAGAGTTGATTGACTTTGGGCACCTTGAATTCAGGGTCGTAATATTGCACGTCGCGGCGAGGGCTGTCCCCGTCGCTGAAGAAGATGTCGTGCGGCACCGCGGCGAGTCCTTGTTCCACCAACAGTCGTTCGAAGAACTGAACGTTCTTTTCCAGCGAGACCTGATTCCCGGTCGACGAATATCCGCCGCCGACGGTGAGAAAATAATCGCGAGCGTGGGCAGCACCACAAGAGACGATTGCCGCGGTGAACAGCACCCCCCATATCGTCGCGCCAAATCGACGATTTCCCATTCAAATTCTCCAACATAGGATCAAGAACATCGCGTTTCGCGCGATCGACGAGCGGAATAAACAAGACCTCCACCCGAAGGGCGAGCCAATTGCCACGGCGCAAGTCTTGCCGCGCCAAGGGGCAGACTACTCCCCTTGGCCCGAGATGGTCAAGAAAATCGCGTCTTTACAACCGTGCTACAACGATTAGGAAAACCTTTTCGGTCTCCGCCAGGATCTTCAAGCACGGCACGTTGGCTATAATGCACCGCCCCCCTGCGAGCGAACAGATCATGGACCCTCACGACACATCACGGCAAACCTCCAGTTTCATTGGTCGCGCCGCGCGGAAAGGGCCGCCGAACCGATTCACCTCGACCCATGTCGAAGACGACTTCGAGCATTTGTCGTCAACCGACCAAGTGCCTCACGGGCGTCGCAAGGTGGCGACCGAATACCTTGAGGACCGGACAAACACGATCCTCTCGGAAAACAACAGCCCCGACATCCCGTTCCGCTGGAGTATCAATCCCTATCGTGGTTGCGAACACGGATGTGCCTATTGCTACGCCCGTCCCACCCATGAGTACTTGGGGTTCAACGCCGGATTGGACTTCGAGAGCAAGATTCTCGTCAAATATCGGGCCGCCGAACTCTTGCGCCATGAACTATCACGTTCGTCATGGACCGGTGAACCGATCGCAATGTCCGGCGTAACGGATTGTTACCAGGGGGCCGAACGCCGCTTTTGCCTGACGCGCCAATGTTTGCAGGTTATGCACGACTCGCGCCAGCCGACGATGATCGTGACCAAGAACGCGTTGGTCACCCGAGATATCGATCTCCTGGCCCCCATGGCGGCGGCGAATCTCGCGAACGTCAGCATCAGCCTGACCACGCTCGACGACACATTGGCACGATCGATGGAGCCTCGCACCTCAACCCCCCAGGCTCGGCTTCGGTCGATCCGTGATCTGGCAGACGCGGGCATTCCGGTCCAGGCGATGATCGCGCCCATCATTCCTGGTCTGAACGATCGTGAAATCCCCGCACTCTTGGAAGTTGCCAGAAAAGCGGGCGCCAGGGCCGCGTCTTATGTCCTGCTACGGTTGCCACTGACGGTTGAGCCGGTTTTTCTACCGTGGATCCAAGACAACTACCCGTTGGCCGCCGATCGGGTCGAAGCCCACATTCGCCGCACGCGATCTGGACAACTGAGTTCCAGCCAGTTTGGTCAGCGGATGCGTGGACAAGGTCCTTATGCCGATCAGATTGCCAATCTCTTCAAGGTCTTCAAGCACAAAACGGGACTCGATCAGCGTCTCCCCAGACTTGACACGACGCAATTCAAACCGCCACCCGGCGTCTCTGGCCAATTACGCTTATTCTAATCTGACGGAAATTCAACACCGCGGCGGTATTGACTGGAAGATGCGATACGAGGATCGGTTGCGTTGGAAATCTACTTCAACCGCCCGGCTACGACAGTGACCTGGATCAATGGTAGAATTCGCGTTGGCAATCAAACGTTGAAGAGATCTTTCATCCCGAGGATTCCTATTCCACCATGACGTCCCTGTTCGCGGCCAGCGAGGAAAAGAATCGACAGAGGGCGCAACCTCTGGCGGCCCGAATGCGCCCGCGGTCGTTGTCGGAGTTCGTCGGACAGCAGCACCTTTTGGGCCAGGGACAATTGCTACGACGATTGGTCCAGGCCGATCGACTGGGGTCGGTCATTTTCTACGGCCCGCCGGGCACCGGCAAGACAACCTTGGCTTGGCTATTGGCCGACGAAACGAAGAGTCATTTCTGCCAAGTCAATGCCGTGACGAGCAGTGTGAAGGACTTGAGAACCTTGCTGCACGAAGCCAACGACCGGCTGTTGGCCAGCGGACGGAGAACGCTGTTATTTGTCGACGAGATCCATCGATTCAATCGTTCACAACAAGACGTGCTACTCCCGGACGTCGAGAATGGCACGGTTGTTCTGGTCGGCGCGACAACGCACAACCCGTTCTTCGCGCTCAACAGCGCGTTGGTCAGCCGCAGTCAAATCTTCCAATTCCAGTCGCTATCGACCGGTGATATCAAAGCCGTATTGCATGCCGCCTTGACCGACACGACGCGCGGCCTGGGCGCGCATGAAGTGCGGCTGCACGACGACGCGTTGGAGTTTCTTGCCGAAGTTTGCGACGGCGACGCGCGACGCGCGTTGTCGGCCTTGGAAATAGGTGTCCTCTCCAGCAACGAGCGACCGTTGGAATTCTCGCGTCAATTGGCCGAAGAATCCGTGCAACGCAAGGCTATCGAATATGACCGCGCCGGCGACGCACATTACGACGCGGCCAGTGCCTTGATCAAGAGCATCCGGGGGAGCGATCCAGACGCCGGGCTGTATTGGCTGGCGCGGATGCTCGAAGCCGGAGAGGACGTTCGCTTCGTAACGCGTCGACTGGTGATTCTTGCCAGCGAAGATGTTGGCAACGCCGACCCTCATGCCCTACCGCTGGCGATCGCGACCATGCAGGCCTGCGAATTCGTCGGTTTGCCAGAATGCCAACTGGCGTTGGCGCAGGCTGTTACTTATCTGGCATGCGCGCCGAAATCCAACGCTGCCACGGTGGCCATTTCCGCGGCGCGAAGCGACGTCGTCGAGAAGCGTTTGCTGCCGGTACCGGTGCATCTTCGCGATTCGCATTATCGTGGGTCGAAACATCTGGGGCATGGCGAAGGCTATCGGTATGCTCACAACGATCCGGAGGCGATCGCGTCGCAAGATTACCTGGGCGTCGACCGCGAGTATTATCATCCCGTGCCACGCGGTTTTGAAAAAGACCTCGCCACGCGATTGGAGAAGATTCGCGCCCGACTTCGAGAGTCGAAACATGACTCCACGGGCGAGGAATCGTAGTCGACCACTCTCCCGGCGGCCGTGCGATCTCCGCAGCAAGCACTGCTAGCGACTCTGGCGCTGTTAGCACAATCGATCGCCTCGTACGACGATGATATGGCACCAAATCGAGGCTTTGACTACGATCCATCCGCTTTTTTGCCGTGCGAGCTAGAAACGCCGTTGCGAGGTGGGTTCGCGGTCGATTGTAAAGACTAGAGAGCGAGCGCGAACACCAGCGCGATCACGCCTGAGATAGCCAGGACATACCACCACCAAGGATGTCCCGACCACGGCGAAGTCGAGTGAGAAATGTATTCGTTACAGTGAGGGCACTGCACACTGTCTTCATAAATCATGGCCTGGCACGAGGGACACTCGATCAAATCGACGACATCGTCGTCAGACCATCCACCTTCGTCTGAATCGTCGTAGTCGTCGTCGTACGCATCATCATGGGAATCAAGAGAAGCCATCAATTACCCAACAGATTTATGAATTCAGGAAGTATGAGCAGCCGTCAGTGTGGCGACGTTGCTTGTTTCGATCGTCGTGGGCAACAGAAGTGAAAAAGGATTCTCAGCGGGAATCAGTTCCCACCGGCGGATCGCCTCTGGTGAGAATATACCTAAACGTAAGGCACGTCATCGTCAAGGAGGACGATCGTGAGTTCGCTCAAGTCCATGTTGATCATCTTTTTGCTGGGAGGTATCTCCTACGGCGTTTACTTGGTTCTCACGACCGAACCTCCGGGCCCCCCGCCCGAAGGCCTCCCGGAAGATTGGGCCGACGCGCCGAAGATCGAGATCCCGGAGATGGGACCCGGCGGCACTCCCGCCACGATGCTGCCGGTTCAACCTTCCGGCGGTAGTGCATTTCCATCGAATCCCAACGCCCCTTTGAGCGAAGCACCGGCATATGGCAACCCCGCAACCGCCGGCGAAGCGCCCCCCTTCCAGCCAGAATCGGCAACGGTCGCGCCCAGCGATGCTCCTCCGTTCCATGCCGGATTGCCGGCAGTATCCAACACACCCGGGGAGTCGCCCGCGCTGGAGCCGCAAACGCCGCTCCCGGCGGTTGCCAATCCGGCTGAGCTTCCATCGGAGACGTCCCCCTCCGCGCCGGTAGACGCTGCGGTGGGAATGTCGGGAAGCGATTCACGCAATGCGATGCCGACAGACACCGCGGCTAGCTCGCAAACGCCTGCCGCTTCGTTCAATGAGGAGGTGGTTCCGGCAACTCCCGTCGTGACACCAGATTCCGATGCCACGAGCGTCGAAGCAACCGACTTTGCCGCGGCAATGGATAACATTCGACAACAGCTCGAACAGGGCGATATCGCCAACGCACACTTGGAACTGTCGCGGTGGTACGACGATCCACGGCTGTCAGCCGTCGAACACCAAGATCTCATGCGGATTCTAGACCGCGTGGCAGGGTCGGTCGTGTACTCAAATCAACTTAACCTGCTCCTGCCGGCATACGTCGTGCAGCCAGGCGATACGCTGCAATCCATCGCGGAAAAATTTCAGGTTCCCTGGCAACTTCTAGCCAAAATCAATGGGGTCACTCCCACGCAGTTGCAAATTGGGGCAAAACTGAAAGTGGTGCCTGGACCCTTCGACGTGGTGATCGACTTGGATGAGTTCTTGTTGACCCTCTACATCCAAGGTCGCTACGCCGGCCGCTTCCGTATCGGAATCGGACAGGAAAATTCAACGCCCGTGGGCGATTATGTCGTGCAACAGAAAATCGAAAACCCTATCTATTATGGTCCCGATCAGCAGATCGCCGCCGACGATCCTGCCAACCCGCTGGGCGAACGGTGGATCGACTTGGGCAATGGTCTCGGCATCCACGGAACCAACAACCCGGAGAGTATCGGAAAAGCGGAATCCCGTGGCTGCATTCGTCTTAGTCCCGCCGATGTGGCGGACGTGTACGATATTCTAAGTGTCGGGTCGCGCGTGATCGTCCGCCGTTAATAAATAAGACGTTACAGCAACCTCACGGGGCGCCGATGTCCCGTTGGCCTCTGGTCGCGGTGTGTCTCACGTGTTATACGATGGGGAATCGTGATTTCCGATTCCCCCCTCACGCGAGGTTCATGACCGTGTACGATCGACAAGCCTTGTTGGAGTTGGTGCGTGAACGGGCGTTGCGCTTCGGCGATTTTACGTTGGTCTCGGGCAAGAAGGCTTCGTATTATCTCGACAGCAAGCAGGTGACGCTCTCTTCCGAAGGCGCCCCCCTGGTGGCCGAGGGAATGCTCGAACTGCTTGGCGATTCTTTCCCCAAGGCCGTCGGCGGCATGGCGATTGGCGCCGACCCCATCACGGCAGCCATCGTCACGATGGCAGGTATTCAAAAGCGGCAACTCTTGGGATTCATGGTCCGCAAGGAACCCAAGGGACACGGATTGGAGCGGTTCGTCGAAGGTCCCGTCGAAGCGGGGGATGAAGTGGTCATCGTCGAAGACGTTGTCACCACGGGCGGGTCGTCGCTGTTGGCCATCGAGCGCTGCGAGGAATACGGTTTGAAAGTCCGCGGAGTCCTGGCGGTAATCGACCGCATGGAAGGCGGACGAGCGTGTTTTGAGTCGCGTGGCTACGCCTTCTCAGCATTGCTAACCGTTCGTGATTTCGGGATCGAACCGCCCGTGCCTGATGCGAGCTAAGCCGTCTCGATACGCTTTTTCTTGGACGTAATTCTTGCTGAAGCACGGCCACCGTGGGGTCCGATGAGAGTTGTGTGGCATTGTCGAACCACTGAACCATCGGTCAAGCCCCGAGCGTCGCGTGGAAACGTCGTTGCATCGTCAGTTGAAAGAGATTTACGCCGACGACCCGTCGCAGACCGAGATTACCCTTGGCGACTATCGCATCGATGTGATTAGCGGCGAGGAGTTGGTCGAGATCCAACATGGATCGTTGGCGGCAATCCGCGACAAGGTTCGCGACTTGCTCGATCACCATCGCGTTCGCGTCGTGAAGCCCGTCATCCGGCGAAAGCACCTCGTCAAACAGTCATCTCGGGCAGGTTCGATCGAGCACCGCCGCTTGAGCCCCAAGCGGGGCAGCCTGCTCGATGTGTTCGATGAGTTGGTCCACTTCACGCGCGTTTTTCCTCACGATCGCCTCGCGCTGGATGTGCTGCTGGTCGATGTCGAGGAATGGCGTTACCCGGGACATGGTCGACGGCGGCGGTGGCGTGCTTCGGATCAGGTTGTCGAAGATCGCCGGCTTGTCGAGGTCGTGGAAATGCACTCGTTGCAACGAGCCGTTGATCTGCGGCATTTTGTCGGTGCCCGGCGGTTACCTCAGCCGTTTGACACACGGCAACTCGCCACGGAGTTGGAGGTCGATCGACCGTCGGCCCAACAAATCGCCTACTGTTTTCGCGAGATGGGAACTACGCGACAGGTTGGCAAACGCGGCAACGCCCTGCTCTATGAGTTCGCCGATGCCGCGTGACGCGGTGAAGGTTTTCGCGATGATTCAATCTCCCCCACAGGCTTACGGGTCTCGGCTCAGAACGGCTTGCAGCAGCGGCGAGTAGTCTTCGTAGGGCGTTCTGTCCGGCGCCCCGGCTGCATAGCGATAGATGGCCTCTCGTGGATCACGCGGCACGGCAATCAGCGACGACGAAACCGTTCCGCGATCCTCGATCCGCACGATGATGGTTCGTCGGTTTTCCTCATCGGGGCCTTGCCCACAGATCGCTGCCGTGGTGGCAACAAAGTCGGCGACCGTTCGCACTTCGCTTTCTTCGTAGAGGCCGCGGAAGTATTGCTGGCGATCGTCGTTGGCGTCGTTTAGGTCGTGATTCGTAATCAGGTGCAAACCGGCCGACAATTCCTTGCGATGAATCTCGCTGCCGCCCTGAATAATGAAGCCGGAGGAGCGATCGAGACACACGAAGTTGGCCCCTGCATAGCTTCCCGTCCGCAACTCCGCCGTGGCCCGATCTGCCGCCCGCGGGGCATTCGCTAGCGACAACAACTCTCGACACAATAAGCCTCGAGAGCGCGGCTCCGGGGGTTCCAGCTCGCCATGGCGGTTCGTCACGGCGATTAGCAGCCCCGCATCGTTG
>Ga0114931_10002690_pt1 | contig 22570 bp, 19 predicted proteins | sample 2SBtaG_FD_89579 | JGI IMG/M metagenome (GOLD analysis project Ga0114931, IMG submission 89579) | Deep subsurface microbial communities from Kolumbo volcano to uncover new lineages of life (NeLLi) - 2SBTROV14_V59a metaG | ecosystem: Environmental > Aquatic > Marine > Volcanic | place: Kolumbo... | reverse complement strand
TGGCCCGCGACCTCGTCGATGACGATCAACGACGGATCGGGATCGCCGCCGCGCGCCGTTATCGCGCTCGCCGCCCAGCAGCCGACTGCGAAGGCGATTACCGCCGCCGCCGCGACCAGCAACGGCCCACCCAGGATATAGGCGATCCAGCCCAGGGGCAGCGCCGCCAGCGAGCCCCAGGTGCCCGAGGCGAAGGGGATGAAGCCGACCCCGAACCAGCTTCCGGCTATCACCGCCGGATGGGTTGGGGACAGTCCCGGGGGCAGGCGGGCCATGGTCAGCCGGGAAGGCTCAGGCTGGCGACGGCGAGCGCGGCGATGCCTTCGCCGCGACCGAGGAAGCCGAGCCGTTCGGTGGTCGTCGCCTTGACGCTGGCGTGGCCGGGCGCGACCCCGAACAACTCGGCGACCCGGGCCGCCATCGCCGCCCGGTGGGGCGCGATCTTGGGGCGCTCGCAGGCGATGGTAACGTCGAGATGGTCGACCCGCCCGCCGGCCTTGGCCACCAGATCGCGGGCGTGGGTGGCGAAACGGGCCGAGGGCGCGCCGTGCCAGCGCGGCTCATCGGGCGGGAAATGGTCGCCGATATCGCCGGCGCCGAGCGCCCCGAGCACGGCGTCGACCAGGGCATGGAGGGCGACGTCGGCGTCGGAATGGCCGACCAAGCCGCGCTCGTGCGGGATCGCCACCCCGCACAGCATGATCCGATCGCCGGGGCCGAAGGCGTGGACATCGAAACCGAGGCCCGCGCGGCCGATGAGCCGATGATCGAGCCGGCGGGCCACGCGCTCGAGATCGTCCGGCGTGGTGACCTTGAGGTTGTCGGCGCCGCCGGCGACCACCGTGACCGCGAGACCGGCCGCCTCGGCGACGGCGACGTCGTCGCCGAGGGCGCCCCCCGCCAGCGCCCGATGGGCGGCGAGGATGGCGTCGAAGCGGAAGCCCTGCGGCGTCTGCGCGCGCCACAGTCCGGTCCGATCGACGGCCGTAACGCGACCATCGACGACCCGTTTCAGGCTGTCGTTTACGGCCAGGGCGGGGAAGGCGCCGGGGGCGTCGTCGAGCGCCGCGATAACGCGCGATATGGTGGCCGCGTCGATCGCCGCGCGGGCGGCGTCGTGGATCAGCACCCGCTCGGGCTGGTCCGCCGCCAGGCTTTCGAGCCCGGCCAGGACCGAAGCCTGGCGAGTCGCGCCGCCGCTCACCGGGGCCAGCGGGTCGAGACCGGCCATGGCGGCGTCGTAGAGCGGCCGGTCGTCGGCGTGGATGACGACCCGCGCGTCATCGATGGCCGGGTGACGGAGAAAGGCCGCGACCGCGTGCCGGAGAAGCGGCTGGCCAGCGGCATGGAGATACTGCTTGGGCAGCGCTCCGCCGAGGCGATGACCCCGCCCCGCCGCCACTACCAGCGCCACCGTTCCCGCCATGCCCACGACCGCTCCCCTGGCTCCGAGGGGGCGACCGTAATCGCCTGGCGCCGGTTTGCCAAGCGGTCGCCGCGACGGGCGATCCAAGGCTGGGCAAGCGACGCTGGCGTCGGTTATAGTCGCGCCGTGCTGCGTAGCCTTCTCTTCAATCTCGCCGCCTTGGTGGCCCTGGTGCCGGCGCCGCTCGTGTTCTTGCGCGGGCGGGCGCGGCGCGACACCACGTTCTGGGCGACCCTGTTGGTGGCCACCGCCGGCTCGCTGGCCTGGGCCGGCTCGCTGGTCGCCGATAGTTGGCATACCGGCTTTTCGGTGGCGCTCTGGGTCAGTATCGCGACCACGCTGGTGGTGTTCGTCGGGCTGTCGGCGGTCTCGTCCCACGCTTGGCGGCTGACGCCGCTTCTGCTCCCTTATCTGCTGCTGCTCGGGATCGTCGCCACGGTCTGGACCCATGGCCCGGAGCGCCCCTTGCCGATCATCCAGACCATGGCCTGGCTCGATGTTCATATCGCGGTCTCGGTGCTGACCTATGCCCTGGTGACCCTCGCCGCCGTGGCCGGGCTCGCGGTGATGCTGCGCGAGCGCGCCCTGCGCGGCAAGCGCTCGTCGGCGCCGTTGCGCGGCTTGCCGTCGGTGGCCGATTGCGAACGGCTGGAATTTCGCCTGCTCGCCGCCGGCGAGATCGTGCTCGGCATCGGCTTGATTACCGGCGTCGCCACCCAATACACCGAGGATGGCCGGCTGATCGATTTCGGCCACAAGACGGTGCTGGCGCTGATCGTCTTCGCCGTCATCGCGATCCTCTTGATCGCCCATCAACGCATCGGCGTGCGCGGGCGGCGGGCGGCGCGCTATGTGCTGGCCGCCTATATCCTGCTGACGCTGGCCTACCCCGGGGTCAAGTTCGTCACCGACGTGCTGCTTGTCTGACACGCGCCGTCGCCGTAAGTTTGCCTAAATTTCGGGCAGCCACGGAGCCATGCCAACCCGATGAGCATAACGATAGGATCGCTCGCCTTGGCGTCGCCGGTGATGCTGGCCCCGATGTCGGGGGTCACCGATTTGCCCTTCCGACGTCTGGTCAAGCGCCACGGGGCCGGTCTGGTGTTCTCCGAGATGATCGCCAGCCAGGCCATGGTCCACGCCACCCGGCGGACCCTGAAAATGATCGCCAAGTCGGCCGACGAGCAGCCGATGGCGGTTCAGCTCGCCGGCAACGAGCCGGAGCCGATGGCCGAGGCGGCGCGGCTCAACGCCGATCTCGGTGCCGCCGTGATCGACATCAACATGGGCTGCCCGGTGAAGAAGATCGTCAACGGCCAGGCCGGCTCGGCGCTGATGCGCGACGAGCGCCACGCCGCCCGCCTGATCGCGGCCACGGTGGCGGCGGTCGACATTCCGGTGACCCTCAAGATGCGAACCGGCTGGGACGACGCCAGCCGCAACGCGCCGCGCCTCGCCCGCATCGCCGAGGACGCCGGGGTCCGCATGATCACCGTTCACGGCCGCACCCGCCGCCAGTTCTACGAGGGCCGGGCCGATTGGGCCTTCGTCCGCCGGGTCAAGCGGGCGGTGGCCGTCCCGGTGGTGGTCAACGGCGATATCCGCGATTTCGACGATGTCGCCCGGGCGCTCGATCTGTCCGGCGCCGACGGGGTGATGATCGGCCGCGGCGCCTGCGGCCGGCCGTGGTTCCCGAATCATGTCGCCCGCTTTCTCGCCACCGGCGAGCGCCTGGCCGAACCGACGGCGGCCGAGCGGCTGGCGGTGCTGCTGGAGCATTACGAGGCGCTGTTGCTCCACCATGGGCGCGAACGCGGCGTTCGGGTCGCGCGTAAGCATATCGGCTGGTATGTCGCCGGTTTGCCCGGCGCGGCCGCCTTCCGCGCCCGTGTCAACCGTATCGCCGACGCCGGGGCGGCGCGGGCGGCGGTCGCCGAGTTCATGACCGCGCCGGCCGAGCGGTGGGCGGCGTGAGCGCCGGGATACAAAGAGCGGCCGCGACGCGGCCCTTGGTGGTCGACCCGGGGACGGTTCTCGACGCGCTAAGCGACGCGGTTCTGGTGGTCGACGGCGATGATATCGCGCGCTTCGCCAATCCCGGCGCGGAGGCCCTGTTCGGACTCGGCGCGGGGGCCATTCTCGGCCGCTCGCTGGCCGAACTGGCGCCGTTCGACGACCGGCTGTCGGCCTTGACCGGGCGGCTGCGACGCGGCTCGGCGACGGCGACCGAACACGATGTCGTCCTGATGCTCGGCGATCGGCGATCGCTGCCGGTCGATATCCAGGCCAGCGTTCTTGGCGCGACCGTCGGTTGGGTGGTTCTGTCCTTGCGCGAGCGGGCCATCGCCCAGGTGCTCGGGCGCCAGCGGGCGACGGCGCTCGCCGGGCGCTCGGTGGCCGGGATGGCGTCGGCGCTGGCCCACGAGATCAAGAATCCGCTGTCGGGCATTCGGGGCGCGGCGCAGCTCCTCGACGAGGACGTCGACCGGGGCGGGCGTGAGCTCACCCACCTGATCATCGACGAGGTCGATCGCATTCGCCGCCTGATCGATCGCATGGATGGGTTCGCCGATGGAGCGCCGGCGTCTCTCGTGGCGGTCAATATCCACGAGGTTCTTGACCACGTGCGCCATTTGGCCAGCGCCGGTTTCGCCGGCGATGCGCGCATCGTCGCGCGCTACGACCCCTCCTTGCCGCCGGTCCTGGGCGACCGCGACCGGCTGGTGCAGATTTTTCTCAATCTGGTCAAGAACGCGGCCGAGGCGGTCCCCTCGCGCGGGGGCGAGATCGTGCTGAGCACCGCTTTCGTGGGCCGCGCGCGCTGGCGCCTGGGGGGCTCGGGCACGCTCGCGCTGGCGGTCGGCGTGCGCGATAACGGCGCCGGGATTTCCGAGGCGTTGCGCGATCGCCTGTTCGAGCCCTTCGTTTCCGACAAGCCCGGCGGCGCCGGGCTCGGCCTGTCGCTGGTCGCCAAGCTGGTGGCCGATCTCGGCGGCGCGATCGAATGCGAGAGCGCGCCCCGGCGGACCCTGTTCCGGGTCTTGCTGCCGCTCGCCGACACCGGCACCGACGCCGGCGCCGCGCCATGAGCGGCCGGGCCACCATCCTGGTCGCCGACGACGACCACGCCATCCGCACGGTGCTCAACCAGGCGCTGGTCCGGCGCGGTTACGACGTCCGCGTCACCGATCGCGCGGCGACGTTGTGGGACTGGGTGGTTAAGGACCTGGGCGATCTGGTGATCACCGATGTGGTCATGCCCGACGAGGACGGCCTGGAGCTTCTGCCCCGGATCAAGAAACGCCGCCCGGGCTTGCCGATCGTCGTCATGAGCGCCCAGGCGACCCTGTTGACGGCGGTCAAGGCGACCGAGCGCGGCGCCTATGAATATCTGCCAAAGCCATTCGACCTCAACGAGTTGATCGCCATCGTCGGCCGCGCCCTGGCGCCGGCGGCGCCGAGCGCGCCCAAGGAAAGCCATGCCGAGCAGCCGCCACTCATCGGCCGGGCGCCGTCGATGCAGATCGTCTATCGCGCCATCGCGCGCCTTTCGAGCACCGACGTCACCGCTTTGATCGAGGGCGAATCGGGCACCGGCAAGGAACTGGTCGCGCGCGCGCTTCACGACCACGGCAAGCGGCGCGACGGCCCCTTCATCGCCGTCAACATGGCGGCGATCCCGCGCGAACTCGTCGAGAGCGATCTGTTCGGCCACGAGAAGGGGGCCTTCACCGGCGCCACGGCGCGTCATTCCGGCCGTTTCGAGCAGGCCCGCGGCGGCACCCTGTTCCTCGACGAGATCGGCGACATGCCGCTGGAGGTCCAGACGCGGTTGCTGCGGGTGCTGCAACAGGGGGAGTACACGCCGGTCGGGGGGCACGCGCCGCTCCGAGCCGACGTCCGCATCATCGCCGCCACCCACCAGGACCTCGGCCGTCTGGTCGCCCAGGGGCGCTTTCGCGAGGATCTGCTCTACCGTATCCGCGTGGTGCCGATCCGACTGCCGCCGTTGCGCGAACGGTCCGAGGACATCGCCGATCTGGCGCGCCATTTCCTGCGCCGCGCCGAGGCCGAGGGGTTGCCGGCGAAAAGTCTCGACGGGGCGGCACTCGACCGCCTCAAGACCCATGACTGGCCCGGCAACGTGCGCGAGCTCGAGAACCTGATCCGCCGCGTCACCGTGCTCTACGCCGAGGACCTGATCGGCGCCGGCGTGATCGCGGCCGAGCTCGGCGAGCCGCTGCGGCCGATCCCGGCGGGCGAGGGCGATGGCCTGAGCGACGCCGTGCATCGCCACTTGGCGGCCTATTTCGCCGCCCACGAAGGCGACCTGCCGTCGCCGGGGCTTTATGGCCGCGTGCTGCACGAGCTCGAGCGCCCCTTGATCGCGCTCACCCTGGATGCCACCAACGGCAATCAGATCAAAGCCGCGCGGGTCCTCGGCATCAACCGCAACACCTTGCGCAAGAAGCTGCGCGCGCTGCGCATTCCCGTGGCCAGGGGAGAGCGGTCGGCATGAGCGAGACCGCGCCGACGGCGCCCGCGCCGCCCGGTCGTTTGAGCGCCTGGGCGCGGCGTCATCGCTTGTGGCGGCGTTTGCCGATCGTGCTGGCGGCGGCGGCGTTGCTCTCGGGGCTGGCCACCTACGCCGCCCTGACCGGGTGGGTGGCTCTCGGCCCCGATCCGCGTACCGTGGTCGTGCTGCTCAACATCGACGTGGTGCTGGTGTTGTTGCTGAGCGCGGTGGTGCTGCGACGGCTGGTCCAGATTTGGCTCGAACGCCGCCGGGGCTCGGCCGGATCGCGCCTGCACACGCGGATCACGGTGCTGTTCGGCGTCGCCGCCATCGGCCCGGCGATCGTGGTGGCGGTGTTCTCGTTGCTGTTTCTCCAGCTCGGGCTTCAATCGTGGTTTTCCGAGCGCGTGGGAACGGCGATCGAGGAATCGGTCAAGGTCGCCGAAGCCTATCTCGAGGAGCACCGCCAGATCATCCGCGCCGATGCCCTGGCGATGGCCAACGACATCAACCGAAGCGGCCCGGCGTTGGTCGACAATCCGGCCGTGTTCAACCGGTTTCTCGCCACCCAGGCGGCCTTGCGCTCGTTGACCGAAGTCATGGTCTTCACCCGCGATGGCCGTATCCTCGGGCGCACCGGCCTGACGTTTTCGCTGTTGTTCGGGCCGGTGCCGGTCCAGGCGATGGAAAAGGCCGACGCCGGCGAGGCGGTCATCCTGACCAGCGATTCCGACGATCGCGTCCGCGCCCTGGTCAAGCTCGCCGGCTTCGTCGACGCCTATCTCTTCGTCGGCCGCTTCGTCGACAGCCGGGTCATCGGCCACATGACCCGGGTTCAAGGGGCGGCGGCCGAGTACAAGCGGCTCGAAGGCCAGCGCTCGGGAATTCAGATCACCTTCGTCGTCATTTTCGGCGTGGTGACGCTGCTCTTGCTGCTGGCCTCGGTATGGATCGGCCTGACCTTCGCCACCCGTCTGGTGCGGCCTATCGTCGCCCTGGTCGCGGCGGCCGAGCGGGTGCGGTCGGGCGATCTTTCGGTCCGGGTCGAGGAAGGGCCGGGCGACGACGAGTTGACCGGCCTGAGCCGGGCCTTCAACCGCATGACCGATCAGTTGGAGAGCCAGCGCCGCGAACTGGTCGAGGCCAACCGCCAACTCGACGCCCGGCGGCGGTTCACCGAATCGGTACTCCTTGGGGTCTCGGCCGGGGTCATCGGCCTCGACGCCCAGGGTCGGGTCGAACTCGCCAATCGCTCGGCGCTCGACCTTCTCGACGTTCGCGCCGACGCGCTCATCGGCCTCCAACTGGGCGAGGTGGTGCCCGAGATGGCGAGCTTGATCGAGAACGCCATGGCCCGCTTGGGGCGCCGCGCCCAGGATCAAATTTCCGTGACCCGGGCCGGGCGCACGCTCGAGCTCATGGTCCGTATCGGGGCCGAGCGTCTAGGCGGCGCTCTCGAAGGGTTTGTCGTCACCTTCGACGATATCACGCCGCTCGTCACCGCCCAGCGCAAGGCCGCCTGGGCCGACGTCGCCCGTCGCATCGCCCATGAAATCAAGAACCCCTTGACCCCCATCCAGTTGTCGGCCGAGCGCATCAAGCATAAGTACCTCAAGGAGATCAGGAGTGATCCCGAGGTGTTTACCGCATGTACCGACACGATCGTGCGCCAGGTTCGCGACATCGGCCGCATGATCGATGAATTCTCGGCCTTCGCGCGCATGCCGGCGCCGGTGTTCCGGCGCGAGGCGGTGTCGTCGCTGGTCGGCGAGGCGCTCGATCTGCACCGGGTGGCGCGACCCGACGTGACTTTCGCGGTCGAAGCGCCCGATCGCGCGCTGGTGGTGAATTGTGATGGGCGCCAGATGACCCAGGTTCTCAATAATCTGATCCAGAACGCGATTGACGCGATAGACGAGCGCGAGCCCCCGGCCGAGGGGGCGCTGGAGCCCGGTCGGGTCGGCATCGCGATCGATGTCGACGACGCGGACGGCATGCTGGTGATCGAAGTGCGCGACAACGGCCGCGGCCTGCCCGAGGGGCCGACCCATCGCCTGTGGGAGCCCTATATCACCACCCGGGTCAAGGGTACCGGGCTGGGCCTCGCCATCGTCAGGAAGATCGTCGAGGACCATGGCGGCGAGATCGAACTGCGCGACGCGGCGGGCGGTGGCGCGGTGGTTCGCATTCGCCTTCCCGAAGCCGATACCGGTTCCGCCACCGCGGCCATGGGCTAGTCGAGCATGGCGCATGACATCCTGATCGTCGACGACGAGGCCGACATCAGACTGTTGATTTCGGGCATTCTTCGCGACGAGGGCTATCACACCCGCGAGGCGGCCGATGGCGACGGCGCGCTGGCCGCCGTCCAGGCCCGGCTCCCGGCCTTGCTGGTGCTCGACATCTGGCTTCGCGGCAGCCGCCTCGACGGTCTCGAGTTGTTGGACGTGATCAAGCGCGATCATCCCGATTTGCCGATCGTCATCATCAGCGGCCACGGCACCATCGAAACCGCCGTCCGGGCGATCAAGAACGGTGCTTACGAGTTCATCCAGAAGCCTTTCCAGTTCGACCAGTTGCTGCTGGTGGTCGAGCGCGCGATCGAGGCCGCGCGGCTCAAGCGCGAGAATCAGGAACTGCGCGTGCGGGCCGGCGGCGAGACCGAACTCAATGGCTCGTCCAACGCGATCAATCAAGTGCGCGGGCTGATCGAGCGGGTGGCGCCGACCGGCAGCCGGGTGTTGATTACCGGTCCGCCGGGCTCGGGCAAGGAAGTGGTCGCGCGGCTGCTGCACGCGCGCTCGCGGCGCGCCGACGGGACCTTCGTGGTGCTCAACGCCGCGATCATGGCGTCGGAGCGGATGGAGAGCGAGCTGTTCGGCGTCGAGGCCGGCGCCCGGGGGACCGACAGCGCCCTCAAGATCGGCACCTTCGAGCGCGCCCATGGCGGCACCCTGCTTCTCGACGAAGTCGGCGACATGCCGCTCGAGACCCAGGCCAAGATCCTGCGCTTTCTTCAAGAGCAGGCGTTTCGGCGGGTCGGCGGCGAGAACCAGGTCGAGGTCGATGTCCGGATCATCGCCGCCTCGAACCGCGACCTGCGCACCGAGATCGCCGCCGGGCGTTTTCGCGAGGACCTGTTCTATCGTCTCAACGTGGTGCCCATCCAGGTGCCGCCGCTGCGCGATCGCCGCGAGGATATTCCCGACTTGGCCCAACATTTCATGGTTCGCGCCGCCGAGGCCGCCGGCATGCCGGCGAGGCCCTTGACCGAGGATGCGATAGCGGCCTTGCAAGCCTGCGACTGGCCGGGCAACGTGCGTCAACTTCGCAACGAGATCGAACGGTTGTTGATCATGGCCCCTGGAGACTCGCGCACGCCGATCACCGCCGCCATGCTGCCCGCCGATCTGGTGGCCAGCGCGCCGCCGGCGGTTCAACCCCGCGGTTCCGGCGAAATCATGGCCAAGTCGCTGCGCGAGGCGCGCGAGATCTTCGAACGCCAATATCTTCTCGGCCAGCTCGCGCGGTTCGGCGGCAACGTCTCGCGCACGGCGGCCTTCATCGGCATGGAACGCTCGGCGCTCCATCGCAAGCTCAAGCTCTTGGGCATTTCCGACCGCGCCGCGAGCGGTGGCGGCGAGGAGGCCGGGCGGTGAAGGTGGTGGTCTGCGGCGCCGGACAGGTGGGCTACAACATCGCCCGCCATCTCGCCGGCGAGAACAACGACGTGACGGTGATCGATCAGCACCCCGATCTGGTGCGCAAGATCAGCGATTCGCTCGACGTCAAGGGTCTGGTCGGTTCCGCCTCGCACCCCGACATGCTGGAACGCGCCGGCGCCGCCGACGCCGACATGGTCGTCGCGGTGACCTTCGCCGACGAGGTCAACATGGTCGCCTGCCAGGTCTGCCACTCGTTGTTCAACGTGCCGACCAAGATCGCCCGGGTGCGTCATCAAAGCTATCTCAAGCCGATGTGGCGCGATCTGTTCAGCCGCGCCAACATGCCGATCGACGTCATCATCTCGCCCGAGATCGAGGTCGCGCGCGCGGTCGTGCGGCGGCTTCAGGTCCCCGGCGCCAACGACATGATCCCCTTCGCCGGCGGCCGGGTGCGGGTGCTGGGCGTGCATTGCACCGACGATTGCCCGATCATCCGCACGCCCTTGCGCCAGCTCACCGAACTGTTTCCCGACCTCAACATCTTCGTGGTCGGCGTGATTCGCGACGACGAGTTGATCGTCGCCACCGGAACGGTCGAAATGCAACCCGGCGACGATGTCTATTTCGTGACCGACGTTGAGCACATGGAACGGGCGCTGGCCGCCTTCGGCCACGAGGAGAAGGAGGCGCGGCGGATCATCATCGTCGGCGGCGGCAACATCGGTCTGTTCCTCGCCCGCGAGCTCGAGGAGAACCACCACGGCGTCAACCTCAAGATCATCGAGATCGATACCGCCCGGGCCGAGACCGCGGCCGACCAGTTGTCGCGCTCGGTGGTTCTCAACGGCGACGCGCTCGACCGCGACATTCTCGAGGAGGCCAATGTCGCCGCCACCGAGACCATCGTCACGGTCTCCAACGACGACGAGGTCAACGTCCTGTCGGCGCTGCTGGCCAAGCGCCATGGCGCGCGCCGCGCGGTGGCGCTGATCAACAACCAGTCCTATGGGCCGCTGGTCAGTTCGCTGGGCATCGACGTGGTCGTCAATCCCCGCGACGTCACCGTCTCGACCATCCTTCAGCACGTCCGTCGCGGCCGGGTGCGGGCCGTGCACAGCATTCGCGAGGGCCTGGCCGAGCTGATCGAGGCCGAGGCCCTGGAAACCTCGCCCCTGGTCGGCGCGCCGCTGCGCGAGGCCAAGCTGCCGGCGGGCGTGGTGGTGGGCGCCATCGTCCGGGGAGACGAGGTCATCATGCCGCGCGGCGATACCGTGATCCGGGCCAAGGATCGGGTCATCATCTTCTCGACCGCCGGCCAGGCGAAGAAGGTCGAGAAGCTGTTCTCCGTCAGACTGGAATTCTTTTAGACCCGACCCGTTCGGGAAGCACGGCTTGCCCCATGCCCCGGTCAACACCAACGTCGGCGCCGGGGTCGCCCTGGTATTCGGGTCGGAAGGCGGCCAAGCGCCCTTGCCGATGGCCGCGAAATGGGTACTGTCTGTCGCATGCTGGTCGGCAGGCTCGAATTCGTGGTCGTGATCGCGGCCGCCACCCTGGCCTTCCGGCGATCCTGATCGAGGAGGGATGGCGCAATGTCGCGCATCGCCTATGTCAACGGCCGCTACCTCGTCCACGCCGACGCCCGCGTCCATATCGAGGATCGCGGCTACCAGTTCGCCGACGGGGTCTACGAGGCGATCGGCGTGTTCGATGGCCGCCTGGTCGACGGCGGGCCGCATTTCGACCGCCTGGAGCGTTCGCTAGCCGAATTGAGGATTGCCCCGCCAATGGCCCGGCGAGCGCTGGAATTCGTGGTCGACGAGGTCATCCGCCGCAATCATATCGGCGACGGCTTCATCTATTTCCAGGTTAGCCGGGGGGTGGCGCCGCGCAACCACCCGTTCCCCGCCCATGCCCGGCCGGCGTTGGTCGTCACCGCCCGCCGCCACGCCTTTCCCGACGATCCCGAGACCCTGACCGGTGGCCGCGTGGTCACCCAGCGCGATATCCGCTGGGAACGCTGCGACATCAAGTCGCTCGCCCTGCTGCCCAACGTGCTGGCCAAGGAGGCCGCGGTTTCCGCCCGAGCCCAGGAGAGCTGGATGGTCGACGACGACGGCTTCGTCACCGAAGGCGCGTCGACCAACGCCTGGATCGTCGACGGAGAGGGCACCCTGGTGACCCGGCCGACCTCCAACGCGATCCTCGCCGGCATCACCCGGGCGACCCTGCTGAGACTCGCCCGCGAGGCCGGGATCGCGGTCGCCGAGCGCCCCTTCACGGTCGCCGAGGCCCAGCGCTCGCGCGAGGCCTTCATCTCCAGCACCACCCAGATCGTCAAGCCGATCACCCAGATCGACGACGCGGTGGTCGGCAACGGCGAGCCGGGATCGATCAGCCGCCGCCTGCTCGGCCTCTATCTCGCCTACGCCAGGGCCGAGGCGCGCGCGTGCGCCTGACCCGGCCGCGCGCGGCGCTGATCGATTGGGACAACACGCTGGTCGATTCCTTCGCCATCATCCACGAAGCCCTCAACCAGGTCTTCGCGGCGATGGAGATGCCGCCTTGGAGCTACGAGGAGACCTGCCGGCGGATCGCGCGCTCGATGCGCGACGCCTTTCCACGCCTGTTCGGTCCGCGCTGGCCCGAGGCGCGCGATCTCTTCTACGCCGCCTATGCTGCGGATCATCTCGCCCGCATCCGTCCGCTGCCGGGGGCCGAGCCCCTTCTGGCCGCGTTGCGCGACCGGGGCGCCTGGCTTGGCGTGGTCAGCAACAAGACCGGCGAATACCTCAGGCGCGAGGTGCGCCATCTCGGCTGGCAAGGCTATTTCGCCAGCATAGTCGGCGCCGCCGACGCGGTCGCCGACAAGCCCGATCCGGCGGTGATCGATCACGCCCTCGCCGGCAGCGGCATCGCGGCCGGTCCGGCGGTCTGGTTCATCGGCGACAACGCCATCGATGTCGCCTGCGCCGAGGCCGGGGGCTGCCTGCCGATCATCGTCGGCGGCGCCGTCGCCAGCGGCGACGCGGCCGAATTGGCCGGCGTTCGCTGGCGTTTTCGCGACCGCCTGGCCCTGATCGAGGCGATGCGCGAGCTTGATGGAAATTCAACGGCTTGAGACGCGCGGCTGTTGAGCATCGGGCGCCATTGAGATAGGGTATGAGTCCCCCGCGCGTTGGCGACTGCCGTTCCTTTGACGACGGCGGCGAGCGCGCATTGGAGGAGACATAAGGGGCTAAAAATGCCAGCCGAAAAATCTCAGAATGTGCAGGACGTCTTCCTGAACCACGTTCGCAAGAACAAGTTGCCCGTCACCATATTCCTGATCAACGGCGTTAAGTTGCAGGGTGTCATCAGTTGGTTCGACAACTTCTCGGTGCTTTTGCGTCGCGACGGCCACGCGCAACTCGTCTACAAGCACGCAATTTCGACCGTGATGCCGGCCGTCGCCGTTCAGCTCTTCGAGGCGCCCAAGGAGGAAGCCGAGGCATCGTGATCGACGGACGTCGGATTTGACCGGGGCCAAAGTCTCGTCCGAGGCGGGGCGCGGGGCCGAGGCGGAGCGCAAGGATCGGCGCGCGCTCGTTCTCCATCCGCTGATCACCAGGCATTCGTCTAAAGACGGAGCAGGGGCGGTACGTCGACCCGAGAACCGTCTCGCCGAGTCCGAGGGGCTGGCGCGGGCGATCGCCCTCGACGTGGTCGGCGGCGAGGTCGTGCCGGTGTCCAGGCCGCGCGCGGCGACCCTGTTTCGCGGCGGTCGCATCGAGGAACTCAAGGGCTGGATCGCCGCCGACGAGATCGGTCTGGTGGTGATCGACCATGCGCTCACCCCGATCCAGCAGCGCAATCTGGAACACGCCTGGGACTGCAAGGTGATCGACCGAACCGGCCTGATCCTGGAGATTTTCGGTGCCCGGGCGCGGACCCGCGAAGGTCGGCTTCAGGTCGAGTTCGCGGCGCTTAGCTACCAGCGCAGCCGCCTGGTCCGTTCCTGGACCCATCTGGAGCGCCAGCGCGGCGGTCTCGGTTTCGTCGGCGGCCCCGGCGAATCGCAGATCGAGGTCGACCGCCGGCTGATCGCCGAGCGACTGACGCGGATCAGGCGCCAGCTCGACGCCGTCGTCCGCCATCGCGATCTGCATCGCCGGGCGCGACGCCGCGTGCCCTATCCGGTGGTCGCCCTGGTCGGCTACACCAACGCCGGCAAATCGACCCTCTTCAACCGCCTCGCCGGGGCCGCGGTCGATGCCGAGGACAAGCTGTTCGCCACCCTCGACCCGACGCTCCGGGGCGTCACCCTGCCATCTGGGCGGCGGATCATGCTCGCCGACACGGTGGGCTTTATCTCCGATCTGCCGACCGATCTGATCGCCGCCTTCCGCGCCACCTTGGAAGAAGTGCGCGAGGCCGATCTGGTGGTACACGTTCGCGATGCCGCCGACCCCGAGGCCGAGGCCCAGCGCGAGGACGTGCACGCGGTGTTGCGCGATCTCTATCTCGGCCCGGCGGTCGAGCGCGGGCTGATCGAGGTCCTCAACAAGGTCGATCTGCTGCCGCCGGCGGAGCGCGCCGAGATCGTCAACGCCAGCCACCGGCGCGACCGCGCGGTCGCGGTTTCGGCGCTGACCGGCGACGGCTGCGCGGCGCTCCTTGATCTGCTCGACGACGAACTCGGCGCCGCCCGCCGCGTGGTCGAACTCGCCATTCCCCACGCCGACGGCGCGACGCTCGCCTGGCTCTACCGCCATGGCGAGGTCCTGAGCCGGGTCGACGAGGACGCCGCCACCCGGCTGCGCGTCGGTCTCGATCCGGTCGAGGCGGCGCGGCTCGAATACATGCGGACGAGCCGGCGCGAGTCCACTTGTGAGCATCCCCCGGCTGGCTCACAGTAGGCGTCGGAGCCTGGGGGCCAGCGGAAAGGGGAGAGCGATGAGCAAGGTATCGATGTCGACCAAGGTTTCGGCGTCGGCCGACGCGGTGTGGGACCTGGTTGGGCGTTTCAACGGCCTGCCCGATTGGCATCCGGGGGTAGAGAAAAGCGAGCTCGAGCACGAGGGCGCGGTGCGGCGCCTTGGACTGGTCGGCGGCGGCACGATCATCGAGCGCCTGGAGCGGATCGACGACAACGAGCGCGTCTACAGCTACACCATCGAGGACAGCCCGCTGCCGATCAAGGGCTATCGCTCGGTGATCCGCGTGCGCGACGACGGCGAGGGCGGCGCCGAGATCGACTGGTCGAGCGAGTTCTCGCCCGCCGGCGTGCCCGAGGGCGATGCCGCCGCCGCCGTCGAGGGCATCTATCGGGCCGGTCTCGACAACCTGAAAAAGATGTTCGGCGGCTGACGGCTCACCTTTGTTTGGCTTGGCCACCACCACCAACCAATCATCCATCACCCTAACGCAAGAGGCTTGGCCATGACCCGCATGACCCCGAGCGAGGCTTTCGTCGAAACCCTGGTCGCCCAAGGCGTCACCGATATCTTCGGCATCGTCGGCTCGGCCTACATGGACGCGCTCGATATCTTCGAGCCGGCCGGCATCCGCTTCATCCCGGTCGCCCACGAGCAGGGCGCCGGCCACATGGCCGACGGCTATTCCCTGGTCAGCGGCCGCCACGGCGTCTGCATCGCCCAGAACGGCCCCGGCGTGACCAATTTCGTCACCGCCGTCGCGGCCGCCTATTGGGCCCATTCGCCGGTCGTCTGCATCACGCCGGAGACCGGCTCCAACTCGATGGGGCTGGGCGGCTTCCAGGAGACCGACCAGATCCCGATCTTCTCCAAGATCACCAAGTATCAGGCCGATATCCGCCGCTCCGACCGGATCGCCGAGCAGATGGGCCGGGCCTTCGATCTGGCCATCGCCGAGCGCGGCCCGGTGCAGGTCAACATCCCGCGCGACCTGTTCTACGGCGATATCGACGTCGCCATCCCGGCGCCGCGCCGGATCGAGCGCGGCGCCGGCGGCCCCGAAAGCCTCAAGGCGGCGGCGGCGCTGTTGGCCGAGGCGCGCTTTCCGGTCATCCTCGCCGGCGGCGGGGTGGTCATGGCCGAGGGCCAGGCGGCGCTCACCGAGCTCGCCGAACTGCTCAAGGCGCCGGTCTGCGCGACCTACCTGCACAACGACGTGTTTCCCGCCAGCCATCCCCTGTGGCTCGGACCGCTCGGCTATCAGGGCTCGAAGGCGGCGATGAAGACCATCGCCCAGGCCGACGTGGTGTTGGCCCTGGGCACCCGCCTGGGTCCCTTCGGCACCCTGCCGCAGCACGACATCGACTATTGGCCGCGCGATGCCCGCGTCATCCAGGTCGACGTCGATCACCGGGTCTTGGGCCTGGTCAAGGCGATCGACGTCGCGGTCGAGGGCGATGCCGGCCTGGCCGCCGCCGACATGCTCGCCCGCCTGCGCAACCAGCCGCTCGCCTGCCACGGCAACGCCGATGACCGCATGGCCGAGATCGGCCGCCAGAAGGCCGCCTGGGAAGCCGAGCTCGACGCCTGGGGCCAGGACGACGGCTCGCCGATCGCCCCTCGCCGGGCGCTACGCGAGCTCGAAAAGGCGATGCCCGAGGACGCCATGGTGACCACCGACATCGGCAACATCTGTTCGGTCGCCAACAGCTATCTGCGCTTCGAACGACCGAAGAGCTTCTTCGCCGCCATGAGCTTCGGCAACTGCGGTTACGCCTTTCCCACCGCCGTCGGCGCCAAGTTCGCCGCCCCCGAGCGGCCGGCCGTGGCCTATGTCGGCGATGGCGCCTGGGGGATCAGCTTCAACGAGCTGCTCACCTGCGTGCGCGAGGAGATCGGGGTCACGGTGGTGGTCTTCAACAATGGCCAGTGGGGGGCCGAGAAGAAGAACCAGATCGACTTCTACGCCGATCGCTATATCGGCACCAATCTCAAGAACCCGAGCTGGGCCGGGATCGCCCAATCCTTCGGCGCCGACGGCATTCGCGTCGACGCGCCCGACCAGATCGGCGACGCCCTGCGCCAGGCGACCGCCTCGGGCCGCTGCACGGTGCTCGAGATCATGGCCACCGAGGAGCTCGGCGATCCGTTCCGCCGCGACGCGCTCAAGAAGCCGTTGCGCATGCTCGACAAGTACAAGGACTTCACCGTGACCTGAGCCGGACGGGGAGGGCTCGGGCGATGGCCGAGGAGGTGCTGGCGATCAACGCCGGCTCGTCGAGCCTCAAGTTCGCCCTGTTCGCGCTCGACGCCGCCGACCCGAGACGCCTGCTCGGCGGCCAGATCGCCGGCATCGGCGCGACCCCGCGCATCGCGCATGACGCCGCCGAGGATGCCGAGCGTTTCGCGACCCTCGCCGCCGGCGTGGCCGGGGTGTCCGATCACGACGGCGCCCTCGCCCTGCTGCTCGATTGGCTGGCGAAGGACGCCCACCATCTGGTCGCGGCCGGGCATCGGGTGGTCCATGGCGGCGCGCGGCGCGCGGCCCCGGCCCTGATCGACGACGCCCTGATCGACGAATTGGCGGCCTTGGCGCCGCTGGCGCCGCATCACCAGCCGCATAACGTGGCCGCGATCCGGGCCTTGCGCCGGCGCGCGCCGAGGATGCCGCAGGTGGCCTGCTTCGACACCGCTTTTCATGCCGGTCAACCGCCGGTCGCCCGTCGCCTCGGGCTGCCGCGTGCTTACGAAGCGCGTGGCTTGCGTCGCTACGGCTTTCACGGGCTGTCCTATGAATACGTGGCCGGCGCCCTGCCGGCGGCGCGCGGCGGGCCGTTGCCCGAGAGGCTGGTGGTCGCCCATCTCGGCAACGGCGCCAGCATGTGCGCCATTCGCCAAGGTCGGAGCGTGGCGACGACGATGGGCTTCTCGACCCTCGACGGCCTGCCCATGGGAACCCGCTCGGGGGCCATCGATCCGGGCGCGATCCTCTATCTCTTGGAAGAAGAAGGGATGGACGCGGCGGCGCTCACGAAGCTCCTTTACGATCGCTGCGGGCTATACGGCCTCTCGGGCGTCAGCGGCGACATGAAGGCGCTCCTGGCCAGCGACGATCCGCGCGCCGCCGAGGCGGTGGAATTTTTCGCTTATCGGATCGGCCGTGAGCTGGGCTCGCTGGCCGCCGCCCTCGGCGGGCTCGACGCCCTGGTCTTCACCGGCGGCATCGGCGAGCACGCGGCGCCGGTGCGGGCGCGGGTCTGCCAAGACGCGGCCTGGCTCGGCGTGGTCCTCGACGCGGCCGCCAACGAGGCCGGCAAGGCGCGCATTTCAACGCCCGACAGCGCCGTCGAGGCATGGCGGCTCGCGACCGACGAGGAGCGCGTGATCGCCCGCCATACCCGCGACCTGATCGCGACGCCAACCTGAGCGGGCAGCGCGATCGCGGCGGCGGAAATTGGTATCGGCGAGGGCTTCCCGCGCCTGTCGCCGTGGACTATGCTCGCGAGCATGTCGGGCGTCACGGTCGTCGGGAGGGTCGCCCGTCGCGCCTCGTTTATGTCGATCACGGAGGATAGGCCGATGAACTACGTCGCCAACACGCTCGAGCACTACTGGATGCCGTTCACGGCCAACCGCGACTTCAAGGAGAATCCGCGGCTGATCGTCAAGGCCGAGGGCATGTATTACACCACCCATCGCGGCGATACGGTGCTCGACGGCTCGGCCGGCCTGTTCTGCGTCGCCGCCGGCCATGGCCGGCGCGAGATCGCCGACGCCGTGGCGCGCCAGTTCATGGAGCTCGATTACGGCCCGCCCTTCCAGTTCAGCCACCCAGCGGTGTTCGAGCTTTCGCGCCGGCTGAGCGAGATCCTGCCCGATGGCATGAATCATGTGTTTTACGCGAACTCCGGCTCTGAAGCCGTTGAATCGGCGCTCAAAATAGCGCTCGCTTACCAGCGGGCCAGGGGTCAGGGCACACGCCAGCGGCTGGTCGGTCGCGAGCGTGCCTATCACGGCGTCAACTTCGGCGGCCTGTCGGTCGCGGGGCTGGTGAAGAACCGCGAGGCCTTCGGTCTCGGCTTGCCGGGGGCGGTGCATCTGCGTCATACATGGCTGCCCGAGCAGCGTTTCAGCCGCGGCCAGCCCGAGGCTGGGGCGATGCTCGCCGATGATCTCCAGCGCTTCGTCGACCTACACGGCGCCGACAACATCGCCGCCTGCATCGTCGAGCCGATCGCCGGCTCCTGCGGCTGCCAAGTGCCGCCCAAGGGCTATCTCGAGCGCTTGCGCGAGATTTGCGATCGCCACGGCATCCTCTTGATTTTCGACGAGGTGATCACCGGTTTCGGCCGCACCGGCAACGGCTTCGCGCCGCAGAGCTTCGGCGTCACCCCCGACATCATGACCATGGCCAAGGCGCTGACTAACGGCAACGTGCCGATGGGCGCGGTGGCGGTGCGAGACGCGGTCTACGATACCGTCATCGACGCGGCGCCCGAGGGGTCGATCGAGCTGTTCCACGGCTACACCTATTCGGGCTGCCCGGTCGCCGTGGCGGCGGCCTTGGCGACGCTCGACATCTATGCCAAGGAAGACCTGTTCGCGCGCGCCGGCGCGATGTCGCCCTATTTTCTCGACGCCGTGTTCGGCTTGCGCGAGTTCGACGTGGTCACCGATATCCGCGGCTATGGCATGCTCGCGGCCTTCGACGTCGCGCCCGACGGCGGCCCCGGCGCGCGCGGCTACGAAATCCTGAAGCGGCTCTACGAAAAGGGGCTGCTGGTCAAGGTGACCGGCGATTCGATCCTGCTCTCGCCGCCGTTGATCGCCGAACAGAGCCATATCGACGAAATGGCCGACAAGCTGCGCGCGGTGATCGGCTCGCTCTAGGGGATAGCGGCGGCGAAGGTCCGCGCCGGGCAAATACGATGTAGGCTGCCCGCGCGCCGGGTCGCGGGCCGGCCGATGCGCTTAGGGAGGGCGTCATGATGACCGTTCTCGGGAGGACCGTTCTCGGAGGGCTCGTGGTTTGCGCCGGCTTGGCGTTTTCGGGGACCGTACCGGCTCAGGAGCGGCATGACGTCACGATCGGCTATCAACAGATTTACAACCCCTGGAAGGTGGCCATCGTCGATGGCGCGTTCGAGAAGGCCACCGGCTACGAGATCACGTGGCGGCGGTTCGATTCGGGCGCCAAGGTGATCACCGCCATGGCCTCGGGCGAGGTCCAATTGGCGCTCGCCGGGTCGAGCCCGATCGCCGCCGGGGTCAGTCGCGGCATCGACATCTAACTGGTCTGGATCGCCGAGGACATCGCCTCGGCCGAGGCGCTGGTGGTGCGCGATGGCGCCGGCATCGAGGCGCCCCAGGATCTGCGCGGCAAGAGGCTGGCGGTGCCCTTCGCCTCGACCACGCATTTCCACACCCTGTTCGCGCTTGAGCAATTCGGCATCGAGCCGGGCGAGGTCACGATCCTCGACATGCAGCCTGAACAGATCGTCACAGCCTGGAAACGTGGCGACATCGACGCCGCTTTCGTCTGGGACCCGGCGCTCGGCGAGATCAAGAAGACCGGCAAGGTGCTGATTACCTCGGGGCTGTTGTCGCGCTGGGGCAAGGCGACCTTCGACGGCATCGTCGCGAGCAAGTCGTTCGTCGCCGCCAACCCCGGCTTCATGTGTGCCTTCATCAAGACCATCGCCGCCGCCGATGCGGCCTATCGCGACCATGTTGATGACTGGACGCCGGACTCGGCCCCCGTCCGGGCCATCGCCAAGGCGAGTGGCGGCAACCCCGACGACGTGCCGAGGGTGTTGGCGCTCTATAATTTTCCGACCCTTGAAGAACAGGCGTCGCGGCGCTGGCTGGGCGGCGGCGCGCGGGGCGGGGCGGCGCGGGCGCTCGCCTTCACCGCCGAATTCCTGAAGGAACAGAAGAAAATTCCGACGGTGCTGTCCGATTATGCCACCGTCGTCGATCCCGAGTGGGTCGAGAAAGTGCTCGCCGGCGGCTGTTGAGCCGGGGACCCATGACTGAAAGTCACCGCCGGGCGCATCCGCCTCGGCGGTCGGATTAACGCGTTTCAAGGAGCATTATCGATGAAGGTCGCTTTTCTCGGTTTGGGCAACATGGGCTTCCCGATGGCCGGCCATCTCGCCGCCGGCGGTCACGCGGTAACGGTCTACAATCGCACCCGGTCGAAGGCCGAGGCCTGGACCGCCAAGCATGAGGGGCGCGCCGCCGAGACCCCGGCCGAGGCCGCCAAGGGCGCCGAGATCGTCTTCGCTTGCGTCGGCAACGACGACGATCTGCGCCAGGTCGTGCTCGGCGATGCGGGCGCCTTCGCTGGCATGGCCTCGGGCACGGTCTTCGCCGATCACAGCACGGTCTCGGCCGGGGTCGCGCGCGAGCTCGCGGCGATCGGCGCCGACGCGGGCATCGCCTTCCTCGACGCGCCGATATCGGGCGGCCAGAACGGGGCCGAGAACGGTGTTCTCACGGTCATGGTCGGCGGCGACGACGCGGTCTTCGAGCGGGCGCGACCGGTGATCGACTGCTATGCCCGCGCGGTCACCCTGATGGGGCCGGTGGGCGCCGGCCAGTTGACCAAGATGGTCAATCAGATGTGCTGCGTCGGCGTCATCCAGGGGCTCGCCGAGGGGCTGGCCTTCGCCGAGCGCGCCGGGCTCGACGCGCGCCGCGTGGTCGAGGTGATCTCCAAGGGCGCGGCCCAGTCGTGGCAGATGGACAACCGCGCCGGGACCATGATCGAAGGGTCCTTCGATTTCGGCTTCGCCGCCGACTGGATGCGCAAGGACCTCGGCATCTGCCTCGCCGAAGCGCGCCAGAACGGGGCCTTGCTGCCGCTGACCGCGTTGATCGACCAGCAGTTCGCCCGCTTGCGGGCGCGCGGCGAAGGGCGGCTCGACAACACCGCCCTGATTCGTCTGCTGACGAAACCCTAACCCGCCGCCTCGCGGGAGATGAAGGCCTCGGCGACCTCCAAGGCGGTGGCGTACCAGACGTTCGGGAAACGCCGGGTGAAGGCGATAAACTCGCGCAGCACGGCGAGGCGCAACGGCCGGCCGGTGATCTGCGGGTGCATGACCAGGATGAAAACGCCACCCCAACGGTAGATTTCGCGGAACTCCTCGCGCCAGATCGCGAGATGGGCATCCTTGGTGTAGAGCGGCTGCGGCGAGCGCAGATGGGTGAAGCCGTAGTTCCAATCGTCGAGCGCCGGTTGCTCGGGGATTTCGACCGGTCCCGGCCGGCCGTCGCCGAGACGGTGGCGATAGGGCATGACGTCATCCTTGAACGAGCTCGAATAGACGATCCCCTTCTCGACCAGCAGGCGGAGCAGGAAGTCGCATGATTCGCCGCCTGGCGCGCGGTAGCCCTTGGGCGTGACGCCAACCCCGGCCAGGGTCTCGAGACCGCGCTCGATCTCCTCCAGCATGGCCGGTTCGTCGGCCGGGTCGGGGCGGTAGTGGAGATAGCCATGGTGGGCGATCTCGTGGCCGTCGCCGGCGATCGCGGCCATCCGCTCGGGATAGGTCTCGGCGCTCCAGCCGGGCACGAAGAAGGTCGCCCTGAGCGCCTCCTCGCGCAGGAGTTCGAGGATTTTCGGCACCCCCACCTTGGCCCCGTAATGGCCGAACGACAGCGTCGCGAGCTTGGCGCGGTTGTCCGTATCGCGGGCGAGCCACACCGTCTCGGCGTCGAAATCGAAACTAAGAACGACGGCGCATTGCGCACCCCCGGGCCAAAGCGCGTCCTCGCTCATGAGCCTGAGCTATGACTGAATCTTGGTGATGGAGGAATTGGGTGGCGTATCCTGGCGTTGATGAAGACGCCGGTTTTCCAAAGAAAAGAATACGCCATGAGAGAGGATACAGTTGTTTTGTTACGCCAGCCAGGGTCGTTTTCTGAAGTGTCGGTAACACACGATATGACCGGTCTCTGTAACAAATGATCTGTCCGGTTTTAGAACTTCTCCAAAGGGAGGGTTCAGATGCGTCGGACGGAGCAGTTACAGGGGTTGAGA
>Ga0114931_10002689_pt1 | contig 22578 bp, 27 predicted proteins | sample 2SBtaG_FD_89579 | JGI IMG/M metagenome (GOLD analysis project Ga0114931, IMG submission 89579) | Deep subsurface microbial communities from Kolumbo volcano to uncover new lineages of life (NeLLi) - 2SBTROV14_V59a metaG | ecosystem: Environmental > Aquatic > Marine > Volcanic | place: Kolumbo... | reverse complement strand
TGCTGCAGGCCCTGCTCCACCGGCAAAGGCTGTCGCAGGATTTGAATAAGCTGTAAATTTCATAGTGTCGGAATCTACGATAAGAAAATAAGCACATCTTCCAAAACGCGGGTCTACTTGCGCTGCAAGTGATCCGCCTGTCGCAGTAATTGCAATCTTCATTTTTTCCTCTTTTTTTATGTTAATTATTATCCCTGACGACCTCTGCCCCTGCCGCCGCCTCTTCCCATTCCAAAACCTTGCCCAAAGCCTCTTCCTCTACCGCCGCCACGTCGCAGGCCTCGTCCCTGACCAAAGGGAAAATGTTGCTGCGGATTTGTCGTACCAGATTTTTGTCCCTCGGCAAAGGAAGGATTTCTGCGAAACGGCTGCTCATGAGATTCGTTGAAACCCACTCCTGCATTTTGAGATTCAAATTCGGATTGTGCTGCAACGGGTTCCTGTACCATACCTATTGCGCCTTCGGGACAAACGGCGATACATTTATTACATAGTCTGCACAGTGATTGTTCGATTTTTGCCTTTCCCCCGACAAGAAGGATCGCATTAAACGGACATGCTTCTGCACAATCCCCACATCCTGTACATTTTGTTACATCTACCTCCAACATGATGAACTCCTGAATTTAGTAATTTAAGTACATATATCTACCACGGCGTCGACGACGGCGCTGGTTTTTGCAACCGGGCATTGCAAATTCTGATTTTATGTCCCGTCCGGCCAAATAGGCCTGCATTACCGATGAAATATCACCGCAAATAAAAGACAGCACTTTAATCCCCGCTTCCTCAATCTGACTTTTGATCTGTTCCGTGATTGCGCCACAAATCAAAGTTTTGGCGCCGGATCGAACGAGGGCATTTATTTTTTGAAAGGGCACATTAAAGCCAACTATTTCTTCCCGACGACTGATTTCGCTTTTGTCGTTCAACTCGAAAATTAAAAGCTTTTGTGCCGTATCAAAAACCGGTGATATTCGGTTTTGCCAGGAAGTTATTGCGATTATTCTTTTCATTTCGCATTTCGCAAGACAATAAATATGCCAGATTATGAGGCTGGAATGTAATCCTGTGAAATTAATAGTATTAGGGCTTGCTGACATTGAAATGTGGGTGAGGGGATGTCATTCATTGAAGCATTATTGCAACCATTAAAATAGCACATAGTTGCAATATTGCAATGGTTAGATTTTAGTAAAGTCAGTGCAGGGAGCTATTGCGGTTACGTCCCGTTGTTTACCGAGCGGCCATCGACTTTGGGTAATGCAATGCCCAGCTTTTTAATTTTCCTGAACAAAGTGGTTTTGTGAATTCCTAATTCTTTTGCCGTTTTTGTACGGCTCCAGTTATTCTTTTCCAGGAGATTTAAAAGATATTGTGCTTCCAGGGTCTGCAAATCAGAGTTGGGAGAAGCGCTAGGAAGCGGAAGTCCCTGGGGTTGTAATTCGGCAGGAAGGTGGTCAACCTGAATGATATTTCCACGGCATAAAACAAAGGCATGCTCGATAATATTTTCAAGCTCACGTATGTTTCCCGGAAAATCATGTTGCATCAGCAGACGGTAGACGTGCGGGGAAACGTCGGCGATATTTTTATTTTGAAAGTGGTTGTATTTGGAAATAAAATGTTTTACCAAAAGCGGAATGTCTTCTTTTCTCTCTCGCAAAGGCGGAATAAGAATTTTAATGACATTGATCCGATAATATAAATCCTGGCGAAATTGACCATTGCGGACTAATTCTGCAAGATTTTTATTGGATGCTGCAACAATGCGGACATTGGCCTTTACGCTTTCTGTTGCACCGAGCGGCTCGTACTCTTTTTCCTGCAAAACTCGCAGCAGTTTAACCTGCAAAGCAGGGGAGATGTCTCCGATTTCATCCAGAAAAAGCGAGCTGCCTTCGGCCAGGGCGAATCTGCCCTTTTTGTCTTTTTTTGCATCCGTAAAAGCGCCGGCTTTGTAACCAAACAATTCCGATTCTAAAAGTGTATCCGGCAGAGCGCTGCAATTCAATGCAATCATTTTTTTATTCTTGCGCTTGCTCAACTGATGAATCACGCGCGCGAAAAGTTCTTTTCCTGTGCCGCTTTCGCCTTCAATGAGGACGGTGCTGTCGCTTTCTGCAATTTGAGGGAGGATGTTGAAAATCTTTTGCATTTGACTGTTTTTGCTGATAATGTCCGCAAAAGAATATTGTTCCATCAGCTTTTTACGTAATTCTTCGACCGTACTCAGATCGCGAAAAGATTCTACACCTCCGATGATTTTACCGCTCTCATCGCGCAATAGTGCTGTGGAAATACTGACGGGCACTTTTTCGCCTTCGGAATTGACAATGTAAATGGTTTTGCAGATGACCGGCTCGCCGCTGTCCATGGTCTGCCGTAACACGCATCCTGATTCGCAAATATTGGCGCGGAATACATCACTGCAACGTTGCCCGATAGCTTCCTCACGTTCGATACCCGTGATGTCTCTAGCCGCTTTATTAAATGACGTTATTCGCCATTGCTTATCAACTGTAAAAACACCATCAGTGATGCTGTCAAGAATAATTGATGTAAACTGGTCGATGATTTTTGTATTATCTTTTGCCATGATTCAACAGTATTGCAAGAAGTTTCTTTATTCTTTAAGAAAAGTATTGGTTGATGCCATTCCGTCTTTACGAAAATGGTTAATCCGTCTTTTTCGGCAACGGGAATTTACAACAACTTTTTGTAAAGTGCAAAGCACTCTTTTTTCTGATGAAACATCCGACTACCAAACAGATAAAAGTATGATCAAGGCTAAAATGCCGATCATTCATTTTGAAAAATATCCTTTCCGCTTTTAGCCTACTTTCACAAGATGCTTTCCAGAAAGGTTTAATTTATATTTTCTGATTTTCTCCGGCGGCAATATTTCACCATCAGAATTTTTAAAAAAGAGCGCATCGTAAGGGCACTGGACAATGCACGCGCCGCAGCGAACGCAATCATCAGCGCGAGGGATGGATGTTTTGTGTGCATGGCGGCTAATTTCATAACAGTTCCTCGGACACACAAGCTCGCAAAATCCCGCGGTTTTGCATTTGCTGTGGTCTATGGAGATTTTGAGGAGCCGGTCTTCATGTAAGCTGCTTTTAAAGACAGGAGTGCTGCCCATCAAGTCCATGCTGAGCAGGAGGGTGATGACGAGCGTGATAAAAGACCAGCGGAGCATAAAATTAATGTCAGTTTCGTGGAACGCGGCAGCATAGCCAAAAATAAGAAGAAGAAAAAAGCCCCATAATGCAAGTTGAATTCCTCCTCGTCCGAAATCGAAAACGATAAAGCCGATTCGTTTTCCGCTTGCACGCAATCTATTTTCAAAAAGCGGGATGGCGAGAAAGATGAAAAAGGACATGCCCCAGATAAGAGCTGAGAGGGCTAGAATGAGATGGCGCCAAAAAGGAAGAATGATGAGCGCCGCAATAGCAGAGATGGGAAAAGCCCAGGCAATGGCCATTTCCATTCGCTGCACGAATGGAAAGCGTACTACTCTCATTTGCACATCCTTTTTAAATTTGTTGCGGATGAACGCCCGAATATCTTTTGCGTAGACTGGCCCCCAGATGACATGCCAGCCACTCCTTTCGCGCACAATTTTTCCCTCAATGCCTGTTGCTGCAAGTTGCGGTAAAATAACTTTTCGGTGATCAACAAGTTCATCGATGCCACTGGTTTTCAAAACGGAAATAACATCGTGGTGAGTGAAAAGTCCGCCCGTTGCTGCACACCATACGTTAATACCCTTGCTTTTTGCAACTAAAAGGTAGCAGTCCATTCCTTGTAAAGCGCGTTTTACTCTTTCCACTGTCAGATGAAAATTACAGGTCAGGAGAACAGGGGAATTTCGGTCGGGATTTCCTATTTTTATCACCCCTGTTTTTGTCGGGAACGGAACCATACGCAGCATTGTTTCGATGGCGTTAATTATAAAATATTTTAGAGTTTTCATTTTATCGCTCCTCCGGCTTCCTGGCCGTTAATTCGATAAAAGACTTCAAAAAGCTTAATCTTTCTGACTCGATCTGAAATCCAATCCCCCGGATTTTTAAAGTGATATTTCTAATGGCATGTGTTGTCGTTTGTGTGAAAATGTAGGTGATTATTACAAGCGGGAACCTGATGAGCCATTGCAATATCCGAAAAAAGATATTTTCAGGAACGACTTCATCGGCGAGGAGGAAATAACCGCCCGGTTTGAGGAGCTTTTTCACTTCTTTCAAAGCAAAATCCAATTCATTTCCGGTTAATTCGGAAAAACACAGGCCGCTCATAATAACGTCATAACTTTCAGCTTTTAGAGTATCCAATTCACCAACGCCTATTTCAGAGAATTCAACTGACCCGGAAAAGCCCGCGTCGTGGATGCGTCTCTTTGCAATATCGAGCATATCGGCATTAATATTAATTCCTTTGATTTTGGCACCTTTCCGCAATGCACGCATTGTCAATGCGCCGGTGCCGCAGCCGATATCTAAAACCATGTCACCTTTTTTGATAGGTGCAACAAGATTATTATATGCTTTATTAACACCACCGAATGTAAGCATTTGAATACCCCAATCATACCTTGACGGAGCAGATTCGAGAATTTTCATTAAAATAAAGGTACTCATTTGATCCTCCTGTTTTGAAAGTATAGAGAAAATGCCATTTTTTCAAGGGGATATTCGTCGCCTTGGGCAACAATGCTGAAATATGATGCTGTGAGGAATAAGCGGTGTTTCGTCCTCTCTAAAGAAATCCTTGCTTTGTAAAAATATAAATATTACATTTCGCGCGTGTTTTTTGCAGGAATTGAAATCCAAACGCAAACAGCTTTGGCGCCACTCGCTGGCTGGACAGATCAGGTTTTCAGATTGATTTGTAAAGACTTTGGTGCAGGGCTTATTTTTACGGAAATGACCAGTGCTGACGGTCTTGTTCGCGAGCAAGCAAAAACGTTAGAGTATATACAGTTTTCCGATAAAGAACGCCCCATAGGTGTCCAACTGTTCGGGGCAAAGCCGGTTATCCTCGCGGAAGCAGCAAGGCGTGTTGCGAGTTATGTGCCTGATTTCATTGATTTAAATTTCGGTTGTCCTGCAAAAAAAGTAGTGAAGCGCGGTGCCGGTTCTGCTCTTTTGAAAGATCTGGAATTGACGGGACAAATTGCCAAAGCGGTTGTTGCTGCGACGGAAATTCCCGTTACTGCGAAAATAAGAAGTGGATGGGATAAAAACGTTGCCGTTGCTGCGAGCAGGATTCTTGAAGATGCCGGAGTTGCCGGAGTAATCGTCCATCCGCGAACACAACGGATGCAATTTAAAGGACAAGCTGATTGGGAAATCATTGCCGACGTGAAGAGCGCCGTTTCGATTCCCGTGATCGGCAATGGAGATATTAAAACGGCTTTTGATGCAAAACAGATGATGGACCAGACCGGCTGTGACATGGTGATGGTTGGCCGTGCTGTGTGCGGAAATCCGTGGATATTAAGTCAAATCAACGACTATGTGCAGTTCGGTATTGAACCGCAGGAACCTTCTTCTGTTGAACGCCTGCAGGTATGTACAAGACATTTTCAGGCAGCTATAGAAAAATACGGTGCGCAGCGCGCCACACATTTAATGCGAAAGCAAATTGCGGCATATATTAAAGGCATGCCGAAAGCAACGGAACTTCGCAGAAACATCTTTAGTTTGGATGATGCCGGTCAAGTTCTGGATACATTGCAAAACGTCATGGAACAACCGGAAATAATGTTTCAAAATTAAAAAGATTACTAGCAGGCAGAAGAATTTCTGCCTTTTTTTATCTGTAAAAAAAGGAGGAACAATGGAAAAGAAAAAAGTGATTATCATGGGCGCAGCCGGAAGAGATTTTCATAATTTTAATACTTTTTTTAGAGATAACGATCAGTACAATGTCGTTGCTTTTACGGCTACACAAATTCCAAATATTGATGGCAGAAAATACCCTGCGGAACTGGCTGGTTATTTATATCCGGACGGCATTCCGATCGAGTCGGAAAGTGAGTTGGATCAACTGATTCGCAAAAACAATATTGATGAGGTCGTGTTTTCCTATAGTGATGTTTCGTATGAATATATCATGCACAAATCTGCGCTGGTCAATGCTGCCGGTGCTTCTTTTATGCTTCTTGGGCCAAAGAAAACGATGCTCAAGTCCAAAGTACCGGTCGTTGCTATTTGCGCGGTCAGAACCGGATGTGGAAAAAGCCAGACAACCAGACGCGTTGCTGAAATCCTGAAAAGTAAAGGCAAGAAAATCGTCGCCATTCGCCACCCCATGCCTTATGGGGATTTGGTTGCTCAAAAAGTACAGCGATTTGAAACCTTGCAGGACCTTGAAAAGCAAAATTGCACCATCGAAGAGATGGAAGAATACGAACCGCATATTGCGCGAGACTCCATTGTTTATGCCGGAGTAGATTATCAGGCAATCCTCCAACAGGCTGAGCAGGAAGCTGATGTTATTTTGTGGGATGGCGGAAACAACGATCTGCCCTTTTACAAACCGGATGTGCATATAACGATTGTTGATCCGCTTCGTCCTGGACATGAAACAAGTTATTACCCTGGTGAAACAAATCTGCGAATGGCTGATTATGTGGTAATAAACAAAGAAGTTGAAGCGGAAATAGAGGATTTGATGGATGTGCGTGAAAATATTCGTTCCGTCAATCCGAATGCAAAAATTATCGACGCAGCCTCGCCGATTTCTATTGAAGATGCTTCTGTGATATCGGGAAAACGTGTGCTTGTCGTTGAAGACGGCCCAACACTGACGCACGGTGAAATGACTTTTGGCGCAGGCATTGTTGCTGCCGATAAATATGGAGCATCAAAAATTATCGATCCGCGGCCATATTTAAAAGGTTCAATTGTCGGCACGTTTGAAAAATACCCGGAAATCGGCCAATTGTTACCGGCCATGGGTTACGGAAAAGAGCAAATGAAAGACCTGGAGGCGACAATAAATGCAACGGATTGCGATGCCGTAATCATCGGCACGCCAATTGACTTGCGGCGCATTATTCATATCAATAAACCTGCCGTACGTGTTTTTTACGATTTGCAGGAAATCGGTTCTCCAAACCTTGAAGATGCTCTGGCGGATCTGTAAAAAAACTCCGCGCGATAAAAAATTGAAATCTTTTTAAATCGCTTTTCATCTAATGAAGTGATTTTCTTTGCATGGATTTTTCAGAAGAAGAAAATAAAATTGCCGTTGTCGCTTTGGGCGGCAATGCCATTACGCGTGAATTTGAAGAAGGAGATATTTATCAGCAGTTTGCCAACACGCGGCGGGCTCTCACAGGCGTAGCTGATCTTATTGAAAAAGGATATCACCTCGCTATAACGCACGGTAACGGCCCGCAAATAGGAAACGCCTTAATCCGTGTGGAGGAAACGCGGCATCTGGTTCCCCCGATTCCGCTTGGCGTTCTTGTCGCTGATCTTGAAGGGGGCATGGGATACATGATTGAGCAGACACTGCAAAACAAATTGCTGCTACGAAAGGTGAAAAGAGAGGTTGTTACGATTCTTGCTCAGGTTATTGTCGACAAGAACGATCCTTCGATTTTGAAACCCAGCAAATTTGTAGGGCCGTTTTATAAAAAAGAAGAGATGGAAAACCTGCAAAAAACACGCGGCTATGTCATCAAAGAAGACATCGGACGCGGCTATCGCAGGGTGGTTCCATCTCCTTTACCAAAAAGAATTGTTGAAGCAAAAATAATCCGCAATCTTGTACATAATGGCGTCATTGTTATTACAGCAGGAGGGGGCGGCATACCTGTTTATGTCGAAAAGGACGGCCGCTATGAAGGTGTTGATGCAGTAATCGACAAAGATCGTGCTTCTGCGATATTGGGAAAAGAAATAAAAGCCGAAGAACTTTACATTCTCACGTCAGTGGACAAAGTAGCGCTGAATTTTGGAAAACCGGAGCAACAATTTCTGGATGTGATGACTGTGAAAGAAGCGCGTAATTATCTGAATGCCGGACATTTTCCCAAAGGAAATATGGGCCCGAAAATTGAAGCTGCAATAGAATTTCTTGAAAGCGGCGGGAAAAAAGTTGTCATTAGTTCGGTTGAAAAAATGCCCAAGGCGATTGCCGGGCAAACAGGCACGGAAATAATCCCTTAATATATATTTAATTTCCAGGCAGGAGAAATTCAATGACTACAGCAGTCAAAGAAAAAAAAGATGTGGAGATTGAAATTAATGAGGCGTGGTGCAAAGGATGTGTTATTTGCGTCGATTACTGTCCTCACGATGTCCTCATCATGGAAAGAGGCAAAGCCAAAGTTGCAAATATCGATGCATGCACAGCATGTATGTTATGCGAATTGCACTGTCCGGATTTTGCCATAACAGTTCGTGATAAAAGTAAAGAGTAAACCAACCAAACACTAATTCAGGATAACGTCATGTCTGAAAAATCAAATGGAAAAGCACGAGTGATCACCGGCAATGAGGCATGTGCCGAGGGAGCGCTTGCTGCTGGAATGAGGTTCTTTGCCGGTTATCCCATCACTCCGTCATCGGAAATCGCAGAGGTGCTCTCTGCAAAGCTGCCCAGATATGGCGGCGTTTTTTTGCAGATGGAGGATGAACTGGGATCTATAGGAGCTATTATCGGCGCATCTTTAACCGGGACCAAAACAATGACTGCAACCAGTGGTCCCGGCTTTTCGCTAATGCAGGAAAATCTCGGCTACGCAGTGATGGCTGAAGTACCATGTGTTGTTGTAAATGTCATGCGCGGTGGCCCGAGCACTGGATTGCCGACGCTGCCATCCCAGGGAGATGTGATGCAAGCCAGGTGGGGCACTCACGGAGATCATCAAATCATTGCGCTGGCTCCGTTTAGCGTTCGTGAAACTTTTGATCTGACTGTTCGTGCTTTTAACCTTGCTGAAAAATATCGCACTCCCGTCGTTTTGCTGATGGACGAAATTATTGGCCACGTGAACGAAAAAGTTTATCTTCCCTCTAAGGATGAAATAAAAGTTTTTGACCGTGTTCGGCCAACGGTTTCCCCTGAGGAATATTTGCCTTATGAGCACACGAAAAGTCGTGTTCCGGCAATGGCTGACTTTGGTTCCGGCTATCGTTACCACGTTACCGGGCTTGCGCATGATGAAACGGGTTTTCCAACAAACAAAGCTTCCGAAATCAACAAGCTTATGGACAGGCTTGAGCAAAAAATAACCATGAATCGCCAAGATATTATAGATGTCGACGAGTATATGCTGGAGGATGCCGATATTGCCATTCTTTCTTACGGTTCTACGGCTCGCTCTGTTCGCCATGCTGTTCGCCTCGCACGGGAGGACGGCATAAAAGTTGGCATGATGCGTCTGCGAACGATCTGGCCTTTTGCCGATGAAGAAATCAAAAAAATATCTGAAAAAGTAAAAACGTGGATTGTTGTTGAAATGAACCGCGGACAAATTGCTCACGAAGTCGAATGGGCGGTTGCCGGAAAGAATCCCGTATTCAAAGTAAACAGAATTGATGGTGACCCAATCAATCCGTTGCAGATTCTTGAAAAAATTAAGGAACTAGCAAATGTTCAATTATGATCAGTATTTGAGAATAACGAAATTCCCGCTTATCTGGTGTCCAGGCTGCGGTGATGGAATCGTGCTGAAATCGCTCGTACGTGCGATCGATAAGCTCGGTCTCGAAAAAGACAACGTCTGTATGGTTTCGGGAATCGGCTGTTCAAGCCGTCTCACCGGCTATGTCGATTTTAATACACTGCATACGACGCATGGCCGGGCCATTACTTATGCCACCGGCGTTAAGATGGCCAAGCCTGATCTTCACGTTATTGTCATCACCGGAGACGGCGATGCTACAGCTATTGGCGGTAATCACTACATTCACGCTGCACGGCGTAATATCGATTTGACTGTTATTTTATTTAACAATCATATTTATGGCATGACGGGCGGCCAGGTATCGCCAACAACGCCGAAAGGTATGCTGGCAAGCACTGCCCCCTATGGCAGTATGGATCACACGTTTAACATCAGCGGCTTGGCGCAGGCTGCGGGAGCATCATTTGTAGCGCGAGCCAGTGTGCACAACGGGGTTCAACTGGAAAACTATATCGCCAAGGCAATTCAGAATAAAGGATTTTCGGTAATCGAAGCGATGTCTCCATGTCCGACTGCTTATGGCCGGAGAAATAGACTTGGTGCAGGCGTGGATATGATAGAAGATTTGAAACGTGATGCAGTACCGTATAGTAAAGCAAAGAAAATGACGCAGGAAGAACTGGAAGGGAAAGTTGTTACGGGTATTTTTATCAATGAAGAGCACCCGGAATGCCGAAGTGAATACCAAAAAATAATTGACAGATTTCAAAAAGACAAATAATCAAATCAGGAGTGAAAACACGAAATGAGCTTTCGTTATGAAGTCCGTCTGAGCGGCGAAGGTGGCCAGGGCCTGGTGTTGGCAGGGAAAATCCTGGCAGAAGCTGCAGCAATTTATGATGATTTGAATGCAACCCAAAGTCAATCTTACGGTCCGGAAGCGCGTGGAGGCGCAAGTCGTTCCGAGGTCATTATTTCTGACGAGGATATTGACTACCCGAAAGCGGTAAACATCGATCTCTTGCTGGCCCTGACGCAGGAGTCCTTCAACAAATACAAGAGTGACATGAAGCCGGGCGGAATAATCATTGTCGACGATTACGCTGTTCAGGATGTATCAGAAAATGGCTACAAGGTATATAAAATGCCGATCATCCAATTAGCCAGAGAAAAAGTTGGCCGGATTTTGGTTGCCAATATTGTTGCGCTGGGAATTATCGCCGGTATTTCAAAAATAGTTTCTGAAGAAGCTTTGAAAAACGCAATAGAGGCACGAGTGCCCAAAGGGACTGAAGAATTGAACCTCAAAGCATTTCAAGTTGGTCTTGAGGCATCACAAAATCTGAACTAATCTATACTCAGAATCAATTAGGAATGTGGAGAAAAAATGAAAAGAACGTTTACAATATTAAAGCCGGACTGCGTCAAGGATGGCCATGTCGGAAAAATAATAGATAAAATCCTTTCCAGCGGCTTTAAGATTATTGCTATAAAAATGCTGAAAATGACAAGACCGGTTGCAGAAGGGTTTTATGAAATACACAAGGGAAAATCATTTTTTGAAGAGCTGATTCTTTTTATGACCGAAGGACCCTGCATTGTTGCTGTTCTCGAAAAAGAAAATGCTGTACAAGATTATCGCGCCCTGATGGGGGCAACAGATCCATCAAAAGCTGCAGCCGGTACAATCCGTAAAGAATTTGCTGAGAATATTTCCAGAAATGTTGTCCACGGTGCCGATTCACCCGAGAATGCTTCTCGGGAAATCGCCTACTTTTTCAGCACAAGCGAATTAATTAGTAATACTTTACAGGAATAATTTCAGATGCATAACCCGAATATAACATTCGGGTTTTTCTTTGGAAATTTGCTGGGAATATTCCCTGAACAGAGTTCAAGAAAAGCCAAATTTGTCTTGACTCTTTATCCATTAATTGCTAAATTTGACGTCATTTTGCAGAGGCTGAAAAGTGTTAGCTCTTAATATTGCTCATCTTGATGAGGGGCATTCCAGTCTGATCCGGCAAGTCACTCCCGGAGAATTAGAGCTGGAAAATAATGATGTTTTCATGTCTCCGATTGATATTCGCTTTGAAATTGATAAGGTGGGACATGAACTCTATATCAAAGCGGACATAAAAACAAAAACGCATCTTTTATGTGATCGTTGCTCAGAATCTTATACCGACAATCTGGATGAAAGCGTCAGAATCGTTATCACAAATGATTCTGATTTGGGAAATCCTGACGATGATATTTATCCGATTACGGCGTCATCAACAAAAGTCGATATAACAGAGTCCATTAAAGAGACGTTGCTTGTTTCACTTCCTGCAAAAAGGCTCTGCAAGCCAGATTGCAAGGGACTTTGTCCCGTTTGCGGCACAAATTTGAATTTTGAAACATGCTCTTGTAAAACAGATGAAATAGATCCGCGCTGGGAAGCGCTGCGAAAATTACAAGAAAAATAGAAAGGAAAGTATTTAAATAAAATGGCACTACCAAAAAGAAGACACACAAAATCGCGACGAGATAAACGTAGAGCAAATTGGAATGCGGCAGTTCCGACCGTCGTTGAATGTTCAAACTGTCATCAACCCAAATTACCTCACCGAGCCTGCCCAAACTGCGGTTATTATAAAGGCCGTTCAATATTTCTGCCACGAGAATCTTGACACCTTGTCCGCCAAATAATGTCATTGAAATTCCTTCTCGGGAATTTCGGTTGGTCAACGTGCAAAATTAACTTCCGGAGTTATATTTTGATAAAGATTGCTTTAGACGCCATGGGGGGGGATAATGCTCCTCACGATGTGGTGCATGGAGGCATAGAGGCAGCCCGAATATCCAAAGACAGATTTGAGGTTGTTTTTGTTGGTGATAAACAAATTATCGATAAAGAAATTTCGCACCATTTTCGGATTAAGGAATTGCCAATATCTGTCGTTCATGCTTCCGAAAGCATAGCAATGCATGATCATGCTTCTGATGTTTTGAAGAAAAAAAAAGATTCTTCAATTGCTGTTGCAATGCGGTTGCATCAACAAAATAAAGTGGATGCGGTTGTTAGTGCAGGAAATACCGGAGCAGTAATGGCTTCAGCGCTTTTCGTGTTAAAACGAATCAAGGGTATACGCAGGCCGGCTATCGGTTCTCTTTTGCCGTCGCAAAATGGTGCGACTTTGGTAATCGATGTTGGTGCGAATGTTGACAGTCGTCCGCAGGACCTGTTTGAGTTTGCATTGATGGGAGATATTTTTTATTCTCACTTGTTCTCAGTCCCGAATCCAAAAATCGGCCTTTTGAGCATTGGCGAAGAAGCTGTTAAAGGAAATGATATAACAATAAAAACAAATGCACTGTTTGAAAACGGTGGATTTAATTTTATTGGGAACGTTGAAGGCGGTGACATTCTTGGCGGCAAAGCAGATGTTGTTGTTTGTGATGGATTTGTTGGCAATATTATTCTGAAATTTGCCGAAAGTCTCCATGGATTGTTTAAAACAAATTTAAGACGATTTGTCAGAAAGTATTTATTTTCGCAAATTGGCGCCATTTTGATGAAACCGACTTTTGACGGCATCCGCAAAGTGTTTGATTACCAGGAATATGGCGGAGCGCCTTTATTGGGCGTTCAGGGGGCATGCATTATTGCTCATGGCCGATCTACCCCGCGTGCGATTAAAAATGCAATACTGGCGGCATACAAAATGGTTAGCGAGAATGTGAATGATCGCATTCGCGAAAAGCTGCTCGAGATACAGGAAATAGAAAAAGTTTATTAAGATTGGAGTCGTTTTGAGTAAGACGCCCAAGTCAATGATCGTTGGAACTGGTACGGGAATACCTGAAAAAGTTCTGACAAACAAAGATTTTGAAAAAATTGTTGATACATCCGATGAGTGGATCACCTCCAGAACCGGAATGAAAGTACGGCATATAGCGGAAGACGGCCAACTGACATCAGATATTTGTGCGGAGGCAGGACAAAACGCCTTAAATGATGCCGGACTTACAGCAAAAGATCTGGATACTATAATTGTTGCCACAATTACGGGAGATGTTGGATTTCCTTCGACTGCATGTTTCGTTCAGGAAAAATTAGGCGCTGTTAACGCTGCGGCAATGGATATTGGTGCGGCCTGTTCCGGCTTTATCTATGCGCTGGATCTGGCTGACTCTATGATTGCCGCAGGAAAAGCAGAGAATGTTCTCATTATTGGCGCGGAAACATTATCGAGAATTACAGATTATACAGATCGGGCAACATGCGTTTTATTTGGCGATGGCGCCGGAGCCGCAGTTATGCGTCCGGCAGTTGATAATCGCGGTGTGTTGGGAACTTTTATTAAAAGTGACGGTCGTTTGCATCATTTATTGTACATGCCGGGTTTGGGAACAAAATATCCTCCTTCAGTTGATACAATTAATCAGCGATATCACTATATTAAAATGGCAGGACGCGAAGTTTTCAAGTACGCCGTAACAGCAATGGGAGAAGCTGCTGAAAAAATCATCGATATTGCAGGAATAGAAAGCAAGGATATTGATCTCTTGATTCCCCATCAGGCTAATTTAAGAATTATCGATGCAACAGCGAGAAGGATTAAAATCCCTTCCGAACGCGTGTACGTCAACATTGAGAAATATGGAAATACATCTGCAGCATCCATACCCATCGCTTTTGCAGAGGCGCGGCAGGAGGGACGTTTAAAGGAAGGCGATCTTGTAGTTTTTGTCGCTTTTGGCGCTGGATTCACATGGGGTTCAGCCGCTATCAGACTTTAATTTGTAAGGTTCATGATTCTTTGTGGAAAAAGATTTAAAATAAAGACATTCAAATGCAAGAATTTGCGCAAATTATTTCTCCTCATATTGTGCTTGAAAAGATTGCCTTTGAAAACGGCAAAGGCCCCATAAAAGTTGGCGTCCAATATGCAAAAAATAACTTGTGGAAAGAAGCCATTAAAGAATTTTATAAAGCCGTGAAGCAGCAACCTGATAATCCAAGTGCGCATTACAATTTCGGTCTTGCTTCCATGGTTGTCGGAAAATTCGATGTGGCGGACAAAGAATTCAAAAAAGCCATTGCCTTGAAGAATAAAAATCTATACTTTGACGCTTTGTCGCGGGTTAAAAAGTTTCGCGATGAACAAATCAGGTTACAAAAGCAAGTTGGTGGGATGAATTGACAAAATCAGCTTTTATCTTTCCCGGGCAAGGATCGCAAAAAGTGGGGATGGGCCGTGATCTTTATGAAGAATTTGCACTCGTTCGGGATATTTATCATTTAGCCAACGATATTCTGAATTTTAATGTGCAAAAGATTTCCTTTGATGGGCCGGAAGATAAGTTAGTGCAGACACAAATAACGCAGCCAGCGATTTTTGTGCATAGTTATGCGGTCTATAAGCTTGTTAGTCAAGCCGGGTATTCTGCTGCAATGGTAGCCGGGCATAGCCTCGGCGAATACACAGCACTTGCAGCCGCCGGTGCCATTTCTTTTGAGAATGCTCTCCACCTTGTTAAAATGAGGGGGGAATTAATGCAGAATGCCGGAAAGATGCAAAAGGGCACAATGGCCGCGATCATTGGGCTTGATAATGAACTTGTCAGCAGCATTTGCCGGAATGCCTCCGTCAAGGGAATTGTCGGTCCGGCGAATTTCAATTCTCCAGCGCAGGTTGTTATCTCGGGTTCCGTAGAGGGCGTTCATGAGGCTATTCGTCTTGCAAAAGAAGCAAGGGCCAGGCGGGCCGTGGAGTTGAGCGTCAGTGGTGCTTTTCATTCGCCATTAATGGAACCGGCAATAAAAGATTTTTCGCATATCCTTGATGATACAGAATTTGAAACACCTGAAATACCTGTTTACTGTAATGTAACCGGTATGCCAACCCGGGATGTTGCAGAAATTAAAAGATTGTTGGGCTTGCAGCTCATGAGTCCTGTTTTGTGGACGAAAACAATTCAGCAAATGATAAAAGACGGGGCAGGTAGCTTCATAGAATTAGGCCCTGGTAGCGTGTTAGCTGGTCTTTTGCGCAGGATTGACAAAAGCGCAACAGTTTCATCCATCGGCGGAAAAGAGCAAATTGAGAAATTACAAGAAAAGGAAAATGATTAAGTGGTTGATTTGACTGGTAAAACAGCACTGGTTACCGGTGCGGCACGCGGAATTGGAGCGAGCATTGCGTTAAAGCTGGCATCTGCCGGTTGCGACATTATGGTTTCCGATATTGATCTTGAGGGTGCACAAAAGACAGCATCGAAAATTATCGAAATGGGCCGGAATGGAAAATTTGTAAAGACCGATGTTTCCCAAATGAACGATGCTGAAAATATGATAAAAACGACTCTGGATCAATTTGGAAAAATTGATATTCTGGTCAACAACGCCGGTATTACCCGTGATAATCTTTTAATGCGAATGAATGAAAGCGAGTGGGATAGTGTGATCGCAATTAATCTGAAAGGAACATTTAATTGCATAAAAGCAGCCACGCGGTCAATGCTTAAACAAAGAGCTGGAAAAATAATAAATATCGCTTCAGTCGTAGGTGTAATGGGCAATGCAGGGCAGGCAAACTATGCTGCTTCCAAAGCGGGCGTCATCGGACTAACAAAATCCATCGCCAAGGAATTCGGACCGAGAAATATTCAAGTCAATGCAATTGCGCCGGGTTATATTGAAACGGAAATGACCAAAGACTTGCCTGAAAGTGCAAAAGAAGCATACTTTAATATCATTCCCTTAAAACGGGCTGGGTTGCCGGACGATGTTGCTGATGTCGTTCTTTTCCTTGCCGGTCCATTATCCAATTATGTTACGGGGCAGGTTATTCATGTTGATGGCGGAATGGTTATGTAGTATTATTTAGTTGAATTCAATACCTTTAAATAGAAAACAATAACACAATTAGCAGGAGGTAATCAAGAATGGCTGTAGAAGACAAGGTGAAAGAGATTATTGTCGAACAACTGGGCGTTGATGCAAATGAAGTAACCCCGGAAGCCTCTTTTATCGATGATTTGGGTGCCGACTCTTTGGATACTGTAGAGTTAGTTATGGCTTTCGAAGAAGAGTTCGGTACTGAAATACCGGATGAAGATGCTGAAAAGCTCACAACCGTTGGCGATGCTCTCAATTATCTGCAAGAGAGATTAGGCAAAAACGAATAAGCCCTCTGAACGAGGATGTGGGGCGACGTTTGTTGCCCCTTTTTTTTACAGGACGGTTTACATCTACTAAAGTACATTAAAAGGAATTTGCTCCACTAGTGATCAATTTCTAAAAGTATGTCTTTTAAAGAAGCATACCTGGAATTTCATTGGTGTCAAGAGGTATTTTATGAATCTTAATAGAGTCGTTGTTACCGGAATGGGTCTGGTTACGCCACTTGGAGATAATCTGGAAACCTACTGGAAAAATCTTATCAGCGGGAAAAGTGGCATTGGGCTCATTAGTCTGATTGATACGACGGACCACGTAACAAAGATTGCCGGTGAAATTAAAGACTTTGAACCGCTGGAATTTATTGATAAAAAAGATACTCGCAGAATGGATCGTTTTACTCAGTTTGCAATTGTCGCAGCTGAAAAAGCAATTCTTCACTCCAAAATTAATTTCGATAATGTCGATCGCGATCAGGTTGGCGTCATTGTTTCTTCCGGTATTGGAGGAATGAGTACTTATGAAAGAGAATGTAAAAATTTATTTGACAAAGGTCCGCGCCGTGTCAGCCCGTTTTTTATTCCCATGCTGATTTTGGATATCACGCCGGGATATATTTCGATGCGACATGGACTTCGGGGCGTCAATTACTCAACCGTTTCGGCCTGCGCATCTTCCTCTCATGCCATTGGAGATGCTTTTCATCATATCCGCCATGGACGTGCCAAAGTTATTATAACCGGCGGTAGTGAAGCGCCTTTGACGCAAATGGGTGTTGCAGGTTTTAATGCTTTAAAAGCACTCTCAACCCGTAACGACGCGCCGGAAAAAGCAAGCCGTCCTTTTGATCTGGATCGTGACGGATTCATCATGGGTGAAGGCAGTGGCATTCTGGTACTTGAGGATTTGCAGCATGCCAAAGCAAGAGGCGCAACCATCTATGGCGAAATTGTTGGTACAGGTTTCACTGCGGATGCCTATCACATTACCGCCCCTGTTCCGGATGGCAATGGCGCAACGCGCGCCATGAAATTGGCTCTTAAAGAAGCAAATTTAACAATAGACGAGGTTGACTATATCAACGCTCACGGCACTTCCACACAGCAAAATGATAAAATCGAAACGATGGCCATCAAAAATGTTTTTGGAAAAAGAGCGTATGATATCCCAATTAGTTCAACAAAATCAATGATCGGACATCTTCTTGGTGCTTCCGGTGCTGTTGAAGCAATTACTTCTTTTCTAACTATCAATCAAAGAGAAATTCATCCAACAGCAAACTATGAAACACCCGATCCGAATTGTGATCTCAATTATGTACCCGGGAAATCGATGAAAAAAGATGTGAATGCAGTTATTTCGAATTCTTTCGGATTTGGCGGGCATAACGTGACTCTGGCATTTAAAAAATACTCTGAATAAACTCTAGTAAATCGATCGCCAATCATGCAGATTAGAAACTTTAGGCATATTCTCCACAAAATTCTTGGTAAAAATAATCTTCCGGAAACTCATCTTCCAAATTTAGAAAAAGTCTCCGAATTGCTGGATTACACTTTTGTAAATGAGGATATTCTCCTCCAGGCATTGAAACATCGTTCCTACCTTACCTGTACGGGCGAAGAACGAATAAAGTCCAACGAAAGACTTGAACTTCTGGGCGATGCGGTTCTGGGACTCGTTGTAACCGATTTTCTTTATCATGAATACCCTGATGAAGAAGAGGGAAATCTTACAAATTTTAAATCTCTGCTGGTTAACCATAAAATCCTTTCAACCATTGGCAAGGACTTTGGTCTGGGGGAATATTTGCTCCTCAACGAAGCAGAGGAACGTTCCGGCGGCCGAGAGCGTGAATCAATTATTGCCGATGCTATTGAAGCTATAATCGGTGCCATATATCTTGATGGAGGCATTGAAGCGGCGACAAAATTTATTCATACAAGAATAACAGTGCGTTTGACAGATTTACTTGCGAACGGCATGATGCGTAATTACAAGAGCCTTTTGCAGGAATATTGCCAAAGCCTGGGTTTAAAGGGGCCATTTTATAACCTTGTGAATGAAGCAGGGCCAGACCATTATAAAACGTTTACTATAGCGGTGAGTGTGAATGGAGAAAAATTAGGAGCCGGAGAAGGACATTCAAAAAAGAATGCAGAACAAAAGGCTGCAAAAGAAGCATTAATTTATTTAAAAGTTATTTGAGCGAAGGAAGGAAAAATGGATTATTTTTTGACAGAAGAACAAGAAGCAATTCGAGAATTAGCACGTGATTTCGCCAGAGAAAAGATTGCACCTGTTGCTGCTGAATATGATGAAAAAGCAGAATTCCCCTGGCCGGTTGTGAAAGAGATGGCAAGAGGAGATTTTTTCCGTCTTTGGATTCCGGAAGAATATGATGGCATGGGCGGCGGCGTAATGGATTTGACCCTGGTTACAGAAGAGTTTTCAAGAGCTTGTGGTGGCATTGCGTTGGCGTTGGCGGGAACTGCTTTGGGCACCTTTCCTCTGCTGATTAATGGAAATGACGAACAGAAGAAAAGATATCTGCCGGCTTTGGCCAGTGGGGAAGCTTTGGCGGCATTCTGCCTGACCGAACCCGGAGCAGGCTCTGATGCCGGTGCTATTCAAACAACAGCTAAACTCGAGGGCGATTACTATATCTTAAACGGCACAAAACATTTTATTACAAACGGTGGAGTTGCCAAATATTATACCGTCATCGCATCAACGAATCCTGAGCGCGGTAGTCGTGGTGCCTCGGCATTTATCGTTGAAGAAGGCACGGAAGGCCTTATTTTTGGCAAAAAAGAAAATAAAATGGGAATACGTGCTTCGGCTACCAGCGAAGTTGTCTTTCAGGATTGTAAGGTTCCAAAAGAGAATCTTTTGGGTCGGGAAGGCCAGGGATTTATGGCCGCTATGAAAACGCTGGATAAGTCCAGGCCGGGTGTCGCAGCACAAGCACTGGGTATTGCCCAGGGCGCGTTTGATCATGCTGTCGAATATGCGCGCCACAGAAAACAATTTGGCCAAAGCATCGCCTCATTTCAGGCGATACAATTTATGCTTGCAGATATGGCAACCCAGATCGAAGCCGCCAGGGCAGTGATTTATTCCGTTGCCAAAATGATTGATTCCGGTGCAAAAGATTTCGGAAAAGAATCGGCAATGTCAAAAGTGCTTGCAGGTGATGTTGCTATGAAAGTCACAACCGATGCTGTTCAGATTTTTGGCGGATACGGGTATATGAAAGAATATCCCGTTGAAAAATATATGCGTGACGCTAAAATCACACAGATTTGTGAAGGCACCAACCAGATTCAGCGAAGCGTTATTGCTCATCATGTGATCAGAGAGAGTGCCAGACATAAATAAGCTACTCATTGATCAATGTGTGAACCCGGCTTTTGTCGGGTTTTTTTATTGATATAATATAAAAGTTTGTTGACAGTTTAGCTATTTATGATAAATTCTAATACTTGATTTAAAATGTCCGACAGTTCATTTAAAACCATTGGAAAATTATCCTCCTTTGAAATGAAAGAGCGAGGATCCCGTTTTATTGCGCGCGCTATGCCCGTCTCGACAAAAGATGAAGCCGAGCAATTTATCAATCAGATGAGAAAGAAATATTTCGATGCCACACACAACTGCTTTGCCTACAGGATTGGCAGCGGAAGGAATGAAATAACTCGTTTCAATGATGATGGGGAACCGTCTGGCACCGCAGGCAAGCCAATCCTGCAAGCGATCACCACAAGAGATTTAACAAATGTCTGTGTTGTTGTGACAAGATATTTTGGCGGGACAAAATTGGGAACAGGCGGATTGATTCGCGCTTATGGTGGCGCAGCTTCCCAAGTGCTGGCAATTTCAGACATCAGGGTCAAATATTTTACCACAGGATTGCAAATTTATTATGATTATGAATTTTCCAATCTTGTTATGCGTGAAATTGATAAATTCCAGGCAAAGATAGTGAAAAAAGAGTACGATCAAAACGTAAAGCTTTTAATTTCAATTCGCGAGAGCTTTGCTGCTAAATTTATTGAACAACTAACGAATCAATCATCCGGCAAAATAAAGATTAGTTTGAATTGAAAAAATAGTATGGAGTGGTTGCTTTTTTTTATACTGTTTCTTTTAGGCGCTTTCTTTTCCAGTTCTGAAACGGCTTATGTCGCGTCCAACAGGCTCAAGTTAAGATTGAAAGCGCATGAAAAGAAAAAAGATGATAAATTATTTCAATTTCTGACTGATGCTCCCAGATTTTTAACAACGACATTGGTTGGAAATAACGTCGTGATTGTTGCATGTTCCTCGGTCGCTGTCGTCCTTTTATCCCCATATCTGTCGGAAACACTTCTTGTCTTGACAACAACTATCTTTTTGCTGTTGTTTAGCGAAATTCTGCCAAAGTCTGTTGCCCAACAAATACCGAATCGAATTTTGAAATTTATAGGTAGAGGAATAAATTTATTCTATTATTTGCTTCTACCGCTCATTAAACTTGCACGGCTCATGTCGCAAGTTTTGGTACGTCTGTTTGGCGGCGTTGATCTGGATGTTGAAACATTTTTCACAAAAAGCGATTTGCCTATTTTATTACGCGAATACTCAAGCAGTGATACCTTATCCAAAGAAGACAGAGAATTGGTCAAGCGAGCAGTTGTCATCGGTGACAAGAGGCTCCACGACATCATGGTTCACCGCACTGAAATCATTGGCGTAGAAATGAGAACGTCCATCGATGAAATTATTTCTCTATTTCGCAAAACAGGCTATTCAAGATTTCCTGTCTATAAAGACAGTTTGGATGATGTTCGGGGATTTATTTATGTCCTGGATATTCTGAACACAAAAGGAAGTGAGCCAAAAAGCCTCATTCGCCCTGCGGTGTTTTTCCCGGAAACGATGCGGGCCATTAACGCCTTGCATAAATTGCGTAAAAAACACATTAGCATAGCGTTGGCAGTAGATGAACATGGCGGCACTGCCGGGCTCGTAACAATTGAAGACATTGTCGAAGAACTTTTTGGCGAAATTGCAGATGAATATGACCAAAAAGCAAAAATAACAAAAAGAGTTCAAAAGTCCATCATATTGACCAGTGGGCGGGAAGAAATCGATGAGCTTGTTGAGCGCTACGGTTTGAATATTCCTAAAGGCGATTATGTTACCCTTGCCGGATTTATTGAAGCCCAGTTAGGACGAATTCCAAAAGCGGGAGAAAAAATACGCTTGCCGGATTTTGAAGTGACTATTTTAGAAGCGAGTCTGACAAAAATATTGAAAGTTGAGATCAGGCCAAAGGCGAAAATAAATTAAAAATAACTTGATATTTTTACTAGTTTTGACTATACTTCAAAAATTAGAATAGATGATCTGGAGGCAATAATGGAAAAACATGTCAAAACAACCGGCATTTTATGGATCGCTAAAGGAATCCTTGGTATTTTTGTGGGCATTCTTGTATTTGCAATAATGCTTGGCGTCGGGATTTTTGCCAATACACAGGGAGGAGAAGAAGCACTGCCCATTCTCGCCATAATCGGTTTGTTCGTCGCAGGCCTGCTTACAGTTCTTGCTATCCCGGAAATTCTCGCAGGAATTGGCATTCTAAAATTCAAGCAATGGGGGAAAATATTGGGGATAGTCATGGCTGCGCTAAATCTGCTCGATATCCCTGTTGGTACAGCATTGGCCATTTATTCATTTTGGGTACTCTTAAAAGACGATAGTCAGGAAT
>Ga0114931_10002688_pt1 | contig 22582 bp, 22 predicted proteins | sample 2SBtaG_FD_89579 | JGI IMG/M metagenome (GOLD analysis project Ga0114931, IMG submission 89579) | Deep subsurface microbial communities from Kolumbo volcano to uncover new lineages of life (NeLLi) - 2SBTROV14_V59a metaG | ecosystem: Environmental > Aquatic > Marine > Volcanic | place: Kolumbo... | reverse complement strand
GATCGCCTTGTAATAGAAGGGCGGCAGCATCAGCACGGCGCGGCAACCATGGTCGAGAGCGTGGCGGGTCAGCGCCACGGTCTCGGGGATGGCGCAGAGCCCGGTGCCGACGATCAGGCGGTCGGCGGGGATGCCGGCGCCGACCACGGCATCGAGCACGGCCTGGCGCTCGGCGAGCGCCAGCGAGTTGGCCTCGCCGGTGGTGCCGAACAGCACCAGGCCGTGGCAGCCGTCGTCGAGCAGGGTGCGGCAGAGCCGTGCGAGGCGCGCCGTGTCGGGGGCGAGATCGCGCCCGAACGGGGTGACGACGGGCGCGTAGACGCCGGCCAGCGGGTGGGTCATGGGCGGTCTCCGGGTGGCGCGGCGGTCAGCTCGAGCGGGCCTCGTCGATCAGCCGCTTGAGGGTTGTGAGGTCCATGGCGCCGGGGTAGAGGCGGTCGCCGATGACGAAGGCGGGGGTGCCGCGAATCCCGAGATCGTCGGCCAGCGCCCGGTTGCGCTCCAGCGCCGTCTGGATGGCGTCGTCCTTCATGTCGGCGCGCAGGCGCTTGGTATCGAGCCCGACGTCCTCGGCGATCGCCAGGATCCTGGGCGGGTTCAGCGGCGAGCGGTTCTCCATTAGGGCGTCGTGGAAGGCGAGGTACTTGTCGGGGGCCTGCTTGCGGGCGGCGAGCGCCGCCCGCGCCGCCACCGTCGAGGACGGGGCGAGGATGGGGAACTCCTTGAAGACGACGCGAAGCCCGGCGTCCTCGGCCATCGCCTGGGCGACGATGGCGCGGACCCGCTTGCAGTAGGGGCAGTTGTAATCGAAGAACTCGACCAGGGTGACGTCGCCTGCCGGGTTGCCGGCGACCGGGGCGGCGGGGTCGTTGAAGATCTCGTCGAAGCGGGCGCGGATGGTCTCGCGCACCAGGCTCGCCGCGCCCTCTTGCTGGCGCTGCTGGTAGCGCCGGACCGACTCGATGATGACCTCGGGATGGGCCAGGATATAGTCGCGGATGGCGTTCTCGAGCGCCGCCCGATCGGGCGGCACCGACATCTCCTGGGCCGGGGCGCTTCCTCCGGCGCCGAGCACGCAGACGACGGCCAGCACCGCCAAGGGGCGCAGCAGCGAGGTGAGGGTCATGGCGGCGGGGCCTTCCCGTTGAATGAGACGATCGGCGACATCATGCCAAGCCGCCGCCGCGGCGGCAAGGCCGTGCCCGGATTCATCCGATTGGAGACGCCACAGTGGCGACCAACCGCACGCCTGGTCTGCCCAGCCAAACGCCGCCACGGCCAGGAACCCTCCCCTCGACGGCGAGCACAGGGGGGCGAGGGCGCACCACGAGGGCAATCGGCAGGCACGTGCGATGCGATCGCGACCCCCCGATGCTCGCCCACGAGGGCGGGGCCGGCGGCGGTGGCGGTGCTTGCGAACGTCCCGCATCGGGTCGCGCATGATCGGGGAGGCACGCCGATGAACGAGCCGCGCTCGATTCTGATCACCGGGGCTTCCAGCGGGCTCGGCGCCGCGCTCGCCGTGGCCTATGCCGCCCCCGCTTTGCGGCTGGCGCTCACTGGCCGCGACGCCGCGCGGCTCGCGGCGACGGCCGAGGCCTGCCGCGCCGCGGGCGCCACCGTCGAGCACGCCCTTCTCGACGTCACCGACGCCGAGGCGATGGCGGCGTGGATCGGCGCGGTCGACGATGGCGGCGCCCTCGACCTGGTCATCGCCAACGCCGGGGTCTCGGGCGGCATGGTCGGCGGCGAAGACGAGGGACAGACGAGGCACCTGTTCGCGGTCAATGTCGGCGGGGTCCTCAACACCGTTCTGCCGCTGATCCCGCGGATGCAGGCCCGCCGCCGCGGCCGGATCGCCCTCATGAGCTCGCTCGCCGCCTTCCGCGGCCTTCCCGGGGCGCCGGCCTATGCCGCCAGCAAGGCGGCGGTCAAGGCCTGGGGCGAGGGGCTGAGCGGGCGTTTGCGGCGCGATGGGGTCGCGGTCTCGGTGATCTGTCCCGGCTTCGTCGCGACCCCGATGACCGCGCTCAACCCCTATCCGATGCCGTTGATCATGGCGGCCGATCGCGCCGCCCATCTGATCAAGCGCCGGCTCGCCCGCGGCCGGGTGCGGATCGTCTTTCCCTGGCCGCTCTATGCCCTGGTCCGCCTGTTCGCGGCCCTGCCGCCGGGGCTCACCGATCCGCTCTTCGCTCGCCTGCCTGAGAAGCCATCGCTTGCCGAGCGGCGGTGAGAGCGCCGTCGCGATCAGTCGGCGGCGCGCTCGCGCTTGAGCCGGCGCCAGCGGGCGACATTGCGGTTGTGCTCGGCCAGCGTCCGGGCGAAGACGTGGCCGCCGTCGCCGGCGGCGACGAAGTAGAGCGCGTGCGTCGGCGCCGGGTGGAGGACGGCGGCCAGCGCCGCCCGCCCTGGATTGGCGATCGGGCTCGGCGGCAGGCCCGCGATGCGATAGGTGTTGTACGGGCTTTCGACGGCGAGATCGGCCCGGGTCAACGGCCGGTCGAGGACCCCGCCTCCGTTCGAGAGCGCATAGACCACGGTGGGGTCGGACTGGAGCCGCATCCCGCGACGCAGCCGGTTGATGAAGACCCCGGCGATCAGCGGCCGTTCGTCGGCCCGCGCCGTTTCCTTCTCGACGATCGAGGCGAGGATCAGGGCCTCGCGCGGGGCGGCGAGGGGAAGCCCGGGCGCCCGGCCGGCCCAGGCCTCGGCGAGCGCCTCGTCCATCGCCCGGCGCATCCGCCCGACCAGCGCCTCGCGGCGATCGCCATAGGAGAAGTAATAGGTGTCGGGCATCAGCGAGCCCTCGGGCGGGGCGCGCGCGAGCCGGCCCTCGAGCCCCTCGGTCGCGGCCACGAGGTCGAGGACCTGGCGCACGGTCAGCCCTTCGGCGACGGTCAGCCGGCGCTGCACCGTGCGGCCCGAGCGCAAGAGCGCCATCACCGCGCGCTGGCTGACGGCGGCGGGGAAGGCGTACTCGCCGGCCTTGAGCGCGCGTCCGGCCCCGGCCAGCCTGACCGCGGCGACGAACAGCCACGGCCGGGTGATGACACCGGCGGCGGCGAGGCGCTCGGCGATGGCGGCGAGCCCGGCGCCCGGCGGCAGGACCACCCGGGTCTCGGCGGCGAGCGGCCCCGGTGCCTCGAACGCCTGGCGACCCCACCACAGGGTAGCCGCGGCGCCGGCCACGGCGACGACGAGAACGAGCGCGATACGCCTCGAGAGGCGCCGCACGGCCGGCTAACCCGGGCCCCTCGCCATGGTCACGACTCGTCGGGCGGCGCCGTCGCGCAGACCATGAGCGAGATGAGAATGCCGGCTCAAGGCGCTCCGACGAGCACCAGGGAAGCGTTGGTGCCGCCGAACCCGAAGGAGTTCGAGAGCGCCGCGCGCACCGGGCGCGCCTTGGCGCTGTGCGGCACCAGGTCGATGTCGCACCCCGGCGACGGTCGGTCGAGGTTGAGGGTCGGCGGGACCACGCCGTCGCGGATGGCGAGGATACAGAAGATGGCCTCGACGCTGCCGGCGGCCCCGAGGAGATGGCCGACCGCCGATTTGGTCGACGACATCGAAAGCCGATAGGCAGCGTCGCCGAACAGCCGCTTGACGGCGCCGAGCTCGATCTTGTCGCCGAGCGGGGTCGAGGTGCCGTGGGCGTTGATATAGTCGATGTCGGCGGGGGTGAACCCGGCATCGGCGAGGGCGTTGCGCATCGAGCGATAGGCACCGCTGCCGTCCTGGGCCGGGGCGGTGATGTGGTGGGCGTCGCTCGACATGCCATAGCCGACGACCTCGGCATAGATCGGGGCGCCGCGGGCGCGGGCGTGCTCGAGCGCCTCGACCACGACGATGCCGGCGCCCTCGCCCATGACGAAGCCGTCGCGATCGACGTCCCAGGGGCGCGACGCCCGCTCAGGGGTGTCGTTGTAGTGGGTCGAGAGCGCCCGGGCGGCGGCGAAGCCGGCGATTCCTAGGCGACACACCGCGGCCTCGGCGCCGCCCGCGATCATCACGTCGGCATCGCCGCGCTGGATCATCCGGGCGGCGTCCCCGATGGCGTGTGCCCCGGTCGAGCACGCCGTGACCACGGCATGGTTGGGACCGGTGAAGCCATAGCGGATCGAGACCTGGCCCGAGGCCAGGTTGATCAGCGCCGCGGGGATGAAGAAGGGGCTGACCCGCCGCGGCCCCCGATCGCGCAAGGTGATGGCGTTTTCCGCGATCACGGAAAGCCCGCCGATGCCCGAGCCGATGATGACCCCGGTGCGCTCGCGCTCGGCTTCGTTCTTGGGCATCCAGCCCGAATCCTCCACCGCCTCGACCGCCGCAGCGATGGCGTAGAGGATGAAATCGTCCATCTTGCGCTGCTCTTTGGGGGTGACGAAGTCGTCCGGGTGGAAGTCCTCGGGGCGATCGCCGCGCCGCACCTGGCCGGCGATCCGGCTCGCCAGATCGGCGGTCTCGAAGCCGACGATCGGCCGGATGCCCGATTCGTCGGCGATCAGCCGCCGCCAGCTTGCGGCGACGGTGGCACCGAGCGGTGACACCATCCCCATCCCGGTGATGACCGTGCGCCTCATGGTCGCACCAAGCCCCCCGCCATCGATCGTCAGGCGGCGTTCTTCTCGATGAAGTCGACGGCATCCTTGACGGTGAGGATTTTCTCGGCGGCATCATCGGGAATCTCGATGCCGAACTCCTCCTCGAAGGTCATGACCAGCTCGACCGTATCCAGGCTGTCGGCCCCGAGGTCGTCGATGAAACTGGCGGAGTCCGTCACTTTGGATTCGTCGACGCCAAGGTGCTCGATCACGATCTTCTTAACACGATCTGCAATTTCGCTCATCTTCCCGATCCCAGTTCTAGAGGATAGCGCGGTGTTGTTCGGGCGAAGTCTTCAGCTCATGGACACGCCCTAAAGGTTCGGGCTCCGCCATCTTAACGGGTGGCCCTTGGTAGCACACTCTTCCAGTATTGGCGAGTCGTGGCATTGCCGGTAGCGATTCTCATATCATGGCCATTCCGCCGTTGACGTGAAGGGTGTGGCCGGTGACGTAGCGGGCTTCGTCACTGGCGAGGAAGAGCGCGCAGGCGGCGACCTCGTCGGGCGTGCCGGCGCGGCCCATCGGGATGCGGGCGCGCATGGCGGCGCGCGCGTCTTCGTCGAGCGCCCCGGTCATCGCGGTCTCGATCAGCCCGGGCGCGATGCAGTTGACGGTGATGCCGCGCCCCGCCACCTCGGCGGCGAGCGACTTGGTCAAGCCGACCAGCCCGGCCTTGGCGGCGGCGTAGTTGGCCTGACCGGGATTGCCGGTGGCGCCGACCACCGAGCCGACGCCGATGACCCGCCCCCAGCGCCGGCGCATCATCCCGCGGAGCGCCGCCCGGGCGAGCCGGAAGGCGGCGCCGAGGTCGATCTCGATGACCGTCCGCCAGTCCTCGTCGGTCATCCGCATGGCGAGCGAATCGCGGGTGATGCCGGCATTGTTGACCAGGATGTCGAGCCCCCCCATGGCGGCCTCGGCGGCCTTGGGAAGGGCCGCCGTCGCCACCGCGTCGGCAAGGTCGCAGGGAACCACGTGGGCGCGTGCGCCGAGGTCGCTCGCCAGCGCCTCGAGCGCCGGCCGGCGGGTGCCCGAGAGCGCGACCGTCGCCCCGGCGGCGTGAAGCGCCCGGGCGATGGCGCCGCCGATGCCGCCCGAGGCCCCGGTGACCAGCGCGCATCTTTCGTTCAGTGTGAACACGCCTCGCCCCTCTCTCTCACAGCGCCTTGAGCAAGGCTTCGAGCTCGTCGGGCGTCGCCACCGAGCAGGTGTCGATGGCGCGATCGATCCGCTTGGCCAGCCCGGCGAGCACCCGTCCGGCGCCGAGCTCGATGACCGTCTCGACCCCATGGTCGCGCATATAGACGATCGAGTCGCGCCAGCGCACCACCGCCGTCACCTGCTCGACCAGCAAGATGCGGATGGTCTCGGGCTCGCTGACCGGCTCGGCGGTGACGTTGGCGACCAGCGGCACCGTCGGTGGCGCGATCGGGGCATCGGCGAGCGCCTCGGCCATGGCCTCGGCGGCGGGCGCCATCAGCGGGCAGTGGAAGGGCGCGCTGACCGGCAGCAGCATCGCCCGCCGGGCGCCGTGGTCGGGGGCGATGGCGACCGCGCGCTCGACCGCGGCGCGGGCGCCGCTGACCACCACCTGGCCGGGGGCGTTGTCGTTGGCGACCACGCACACCCCGGCCTCCGAGGCGACCGTGGCGATGGTCTCGGCGCCCTCACGCGCGACCCCGATCAACGCCGCCATCGCCCCCTCGCCCGGGGGCACCGCGCGCTGCATGGCCTGACCGCGGCGCTTGAGCAGGCGCGCGGTCTCGGCGAGATCGAGCGCCCCGGCGGCACAGAGCGCCGAGTACTCACCCAGCGAGTGGCCGGCGACGTAAGCCGAGACGTCGGCCAGGCGGATCCCGCCCTCGCCCTCGAGCGCGCGGGCGACCGCCAGCGACACCGCCATCAGTGCCGGCTGCGCGTTCTCGGTGAGCGTCAGGTCGGCCTCGTCGCCCTCGAAGATGAGACGGCTCAGGTTCTCGTCGAGGGCATCGTCGACCTCCTCGAAGACGAGGCGTGCGGCGGGCACGGCCTCGGCCAGCGCCCGGCCCATCCCGACCTGCTGCGAACCTTGTCCCGGAAAGACGAACGCGCGCGTCACCAACGGCCGCCCCATACGTTTCCCCGCCCGCCGGCTGCGCCAAGGGCGCGACAGTGATAGCGCCTGCCCGGGGGCTGTCAAGCATGCTTGCGCGCCGCCGCGATTCGGGTATAGTTCGGCGCCCTATGGAGAGCGGTCGGCGTGTCCGGCCGCCCATTCGGCCTGCGCGCTCGGTGCGCGCCGGTTTTTTCTTGGCATTCACGATTCGGAGTGTGCGACGGATGCCGCTCTACGAGAGCACGTTGATTGCGCGTCACGACATGTCGGCGCAGCAGGTGGAGAGCTTGACCGAGGCGGTCGGCGGTCTGGTCGGCGAGCACGGCGGGACGATCGCCAAGTCCGAGTACTGGGGCTTGCGCACGCTCGCCTATCGGATCAAGAAGAACCGCAAGGGCCACTATCTCTTCTTCAACATCGATGCGCCGGCGGCGACGGTGCAGGCGCTCGAGCGCACCCTCAGGCTCAACGAGGATGTGCTGCGCTACCTGACCGTGAGGGTCGAGACCTTCGACACCGAGCCGTCGCCGATCATGCTGTCGCGCTCGGCCCGCGACGACCGCTCGCGCCGGCGCCCCCGTCCGCCCGAGCCGGCGGCGGCCAAGCCGGCGGCCGAGAAGAGTGAGGGCGAAGGCGCCGCGAAGAGTGACGCAGAGAGCGGAGAGAAGGCATGAGCGAGACCCAGCCGCGCAACGGACCCCCGCGCGAGATCGACCTGCCGAGCACCCGGGTGCGGCGGCCATTCATGCGCCGGCGCAAGGTGTGCCCGTTTTCCGGCGCGAACGCGCCCAAGATCGACTACAAGGACGTGAAGCTCCTGCAGCGCTACCTGTCGGAGCGGGGCAAGATCGTCCCCAGCCGCATCACCGCGGTCTCGGCCAAGAAGCAGCGGGAACTGGCCAGGGCGATCAAGCGGGCGCGCAACCTGGCGCTGTTGCCCTTCATCGTCAAATAGCGCCGGCCCGCCGGCGCCTCCCGTGCCTCAGGCCCTGATCATCGGCGCCGCCGCCGGGCTGGCCAGCGGCGCGCTCTTCGTGGCGCCCCTGGTGGGGCCGCTGAGTGGGCTTCTGGTGGTCAACTACTTCGCCCAGCTTCCCCTCTTGCTGGCCGGCCTCGGCCTCGGGGCGCTCGCCGGGGTGGTGGCCGCCGGGGGCGGTCTTCTCGTCGTCGTCGCGACCACGGGGATCGCCGGCCTGGTCCAGTTCCTGATCGTCTATGCGGTGCCGGCGACCATCGTCGTCCGCCAGTCGCTGCTGCGCCATGAGCACCCCGATGGCACCGTCGCCTGGTATCCCGCGGGTCACGTGCTCGCCATCCTCACCGGCTATGGCGCGGTCACCTTCCTCGCCGTGATGATGCTCGTCGACCACCCCGGCGGCCTCGAGGGGCTGGTCCGCCAGATGCTCCATCAGGGGCTCACCGAGATCGTCGGTCCGGCGCTCGATCAGAGCCGCTTCAGCCCCGACGATCTGACCCGGGCGGCGGCCTTCTGGGCCACCCTCTTTCCCGGCCTGGTGTTGATGTCGTGGCTGACCATGGTGGCGGTGAACGCGGCCCTCGCCCAGGCCATTCTGAGCCGCGCCGGGCGTGCGCTCCGGCCCTCGCCGCGCTACTCCGAGCTCGAGCTGCCGCGCTATCTGCTGGTGCCGCTGGTGGTCTCGGGGCTGCTGTGGGCGGTCGGCGGCGGCGGCGTCGCCTTCGCCGGCAAGACCCTGACCATCGCCTTCACCACGCCCTATTTCTTTCTCGGCCTCGCCGCAGTGCACGCGCTGAGCCGTGGCTGGACCGGCCGCGCGCTGGTGCTTTTCGTCTTCTACCTTCTGCTCCTCTTCCTGATCGGCTGGCACAGCATCGCCGCGGTGGCCGTGCTCGGGCTGGTGGAGCAGTGGACAGGCTTCCGGCGCCGCATGGCGGCCGCCGCCGACAACGAGGAGGAACGTTGATGCAGGTCATCCTTCTGGAGCGCGTCACCAAGCTCGGCGACATCGGCGACGTGGTCGACGTCAAGCCGGGCTATGCGCGCAACTATCTTCTGCCCCAGCACAAGGCCTTGCGCGCGACCAAGGACAACCGGGCCCGCTTCGAGACCATGCGGACCGAGATCGAGGCCACCAACCAGGAGCGCCGCAGCGCCGCCGCGACCACCGCCGAGGCGCTCGACGGGGTCACCTGCACGCTGTTGCGCCAAGCCTCCGACAGCGCCCAGCTCTATGGCTCGGTGAGCGCCCGCGACATCGCCGAGGCACTCGCCGAGGCCGGTTATGCGGTCGAGCGCCATAAGATCGTCCTCGACCGGGCGATCAAGAGCCTGGGAATCCACGCCGTGCGGGTCGCCCTCCACCCCGAGGTGGTGGTGACGGTCAAGGTCAACGTCGCCCGCACCGCCGACGAGGCCGAGGCCCAGGCGGCGGCCGCCGCCGGCGAGGCCGAAGCCCCGGCGCCCGAGACCGAGGCCATGGCGCCGCCGCCCCCCGAGGCCGCCCCGGCAGAACCGGCCGAGGCGCCCGCCGAGCCCCCCGCAGGCTGACCCTCGCCCGGGGGAGGATAATCGGATAATCGGGGTCAGACCCCGATTGATTCCCGCGCCCCGACAGCCGATTGCCGCGGGCGGCGGGCCGGGTTAAGATCGGGGTCGTGAGTGGATGCGGCGAGGGAACGGTCGGTCGCGGCCGGCCGTACCGGCGCCCTCGACGGGAGGGAGGGGCCATGCTTCTCGATCGGCTGTTGCGGCGGTTGATCACCGCCGGGCGATTGACCGTGGTCGACGCCGATGGGCGGACGCACGGCTTCGGCCCGGGCGTGGGCGCGCCCGAGGTCACGGTGCGGCTGACCGACCGTGCCCTCCATTACAAGCTCTTCCTCAACCCCGAGCTTTACGCCGGCGAGGCCTATATGGATGGCACCCTGACCATCGAGGATGGCAGCCTCGAGGAGTTCCTGGGTCTCTGCAGCATCAACATGGCCCACGCCGAGGCCCGTGGCGGCGGCCGTTTCGGGCGCCTCGTCGGCCCCCTGGTTCGCCGCCTCACCCAGCACAACGCGATCGGCCGGGCGCAACGCAACGTCGCCCATCACTATGATCTCTCGGGCACCCTCTACGATCTTTTCCTCGACCGCGACCGCCAGTATTCCTGCGCCTACTTCGTCTCGCCCAACAACACCCTCGACCAGGCCCAGGCGGCCAAGAGCCGCCATATCGCCGCCAAGCTTCTGATCGAGCCGGGAATGCGGGTGCTCGACATCGGCTCGGGCTGGGGCGGGCTCGCCCTCTACCTCGCCCGCGAGTGCGGCGCCGACGTCACTGGGGTGACGCTGTCGCGGGAGCAGCACGCCATCGCCGAGCGGCGCGCCGCCGAGCAAGGTCTCGCCGAGCGGGTGCGCTTCCAGTTTCGCGACTACCGCGAGGTCGAGGGCCGCTTCGACCGGATCGTCTCGGTGGGCATGTTCGAGCACGTGGGCACCGCGTACTATGGCCGGTTCTTCACCAAGGTTCGCGATCTCCTCGCCGACGACGGGGTCGCGCTCCTCCACTCGATCGGCCGGGCCGACGGGCCCAGCGTCACCAACCCCTGGATCCGCAAGTACATCTTCCCCGGCGGCTATATCCCGGCGCTCTCCGAGGTCCTGCCGCCGGTCGAGGACGCCCGTCTCTATGTCACCGATATCGAGATTCTCAGGCTCCACTACGCCGAGACGCTCAAGGCCTGGCTGCGCCGCTTCCGCGACAACCGCGAGCGGGTCGCGGCGCTCTACGACGAGCGCTTCTGCCGGATGTGGGAGTTCTACCTCGCCGCCTGCGAGTCCGCCTTCCGCCACTGGGGCCAGATGGTCTTCCAGATGCAGCTCGCCAAGCGGGTGGAGACGGTGCCCCTGACCCGCGATTACATCCCCGAGTGGGAACAAGCGCACGCCCTCGGCCCCGCCGCCTGACGGCGGCTGTCGACAGGCTCATCCCGGGCCCCGCAGCGGCCCGTGCCAAAGCGCCACGATGACTTATCCACGGATTGTCATTATTTGTGGATAACTTGCAATTGACCGAAAATTTACTTCGTTTTCTCGCCCTCGGCGGCGTCGGCGGGCTTTGATCGGCGGTCCTGCCGTGCTATGGTCCGGCCATGGTGGCGACGGGGCTGGGTAGCGTCCTCGAGGACGCGGCGAGCGAGCCGGGGGAGGCCCTCTCCTACCGCACCCCGCCGCACAACCTCGAGGCCGAGCAGGCGCTCCTCGGTGCCCTTCTGGTCAACAACGAGGCCGCCAACCGGGTCTCGGCCTTCCTCAAGCCCGAGCACTTCTCCCAGCCCGTCCACGGCCGCATCTACGAGGCGGTTTTGGCCCTGGTCGAGCGCGGCCAGATCGCCACCCCGATCACCCTCAAAACCTATTTCGAGAGCGACCAGGCGCTGGCCGATGTGGGCGGCGCCCAGTACCTCGCCCGGCTCGCCGCCTCGGCGGTGGCGATCATCAACGCCGAGGACTATGGCCGCGCCATCCACGACCTCCACCTCCGCCGCGAGCTGATCCACCTCGGCGAGGACATCGTCAACGAGGCCTACGATCCCCGCCTCGACGCCCCGGCGCGCCAGCAGATCGAGAGCGCCGAGCAGCACCTCTTCACCCTCGCCGAGGAGGGTGAGTACGAGGGCGGCTTCGTGCCCTTGCGCGACTCCATGCGCGGCGCCCTGGCGGCGATGGAAAGCGCCTACAAGCGCGAGGGCGGCATGACCGGGACCGCCACCGGCCTGGTCGATCTCGACAATCTCCTCGGCGGCCTCCACCCCTCGGACCTGGTCATCCTGGCCGGGCGGCCGTCGATGGGCAAGACCGCGCTCGCCACCAACATCGCCTTCCACGGCGCCAAGACCTATCGCACCGAGACCGCCGACGATGGGACGACGCGGCTCGCCGACGGCGCGGTCGTGGGCTTCTTCTCGCTCGAGATGTCGGCCGAGCAGCTCGCGATTCGCCTGATCGCCGACGAGACCGGCATTCCGTCCGAGAAGCTCAGGCGCGGGCAGATGTCCAACGACGACTTCCATCAGGTGGTGGTAGCGAGCCAACGGCTGAGCCGGGTGCCGTTCTTCATCGACGATACCCCGGCGCTCTCGGTGGCGGCGCTCCGAACCCGGGCGCGGCGGTTGAAGCGCACCCAGGACCTTTCTCTGGTGGTGGTCGACTACCTCCAGCTCCTGCGCCCGAGCGGCCGCACCGCCCACGACAGCCGGGTCCTCGAGATCGCCGAGATCACCCAGTCGCTGAAGGCCCTGGCCAAGGAGCTCGACGTTCCGGTCCTGGCGCTCTCGCAGCTCTCGCGCGCGGTCGAGCAGCGCGAGGACAAGCGGCCCCAGCTCTCGGACCTGCGCGAATCGGGGGCGATCGAGCAGGACGCCGACGTCGTCATGTTCATCTTCCGCGAGGAATACTACCTCAGCCGGGGCGAGCCGGTGCCGCGCGCCGACGAGAGCCAGGACCGCTTCGAGCAGCGCTATGAGAAGTGGCACCAGCGGCTCGCCCAGGTGGCCGCGACCGCCGAGGTCATCGTCGCCAAGCAACGCCACGGCCCGATCGGCAAGGTCCGCCTGCAGTTCACCGGCGAGACCACCAAGTTCGACAACCTCGAAACCCGCCACGGCGCCGACGATGGCGGCCTGTGAGCGTGCCCCGTTGGTGCTGACCGTCGATCTCGGCGCCCTCGTCCGCAACTACCGCACCCTTCGGAGCCGTCTCGCCGGGGCGGCCTGCGGGGCCGCGGTCAAGGCCGACGCCTATGGCCTCGGCATGGCCCGGGTCGCCCCGGCGCTGGCGGCGGCCGGCTGCCGGAGCTTCTTCGTCGCCACCCTCGACGAGGGGATCGTGCTGCGCGCCCTTCTCGGCCAGGCCGAGATCGTCGTCCTCGACGGCGCCCTGCCGGGAAGCGAGGACGCGTTCGTCGCCCACCGCCTGATCCCGGCGCTCAACGACCTCGGTGCGATCGCCCGCTGGGCGGCGGTGGCGCGGCGCCACGAAACCCCGCTCGACGCCGTGGTCCACCTCGACACCGGGATGGCCCGGCTGGGGTTGAGCGCGGCCGAAGGCGCCCGCCTCGCCGCCGAGCCCGATCGCCTCGCGGGCCTCGCCCTCCGCCTGGTGATGAGCCATCTCGCCTGTGCCGACGATCCTGATCATCCGCTGAACGCGCGCCAGCTCGCGGCCTTTCGCGCCGCCCGCGCCGCCCTGCCGCCGGCGCCGGCCAGCCTCGCCAACTCCGCAGGAATCTTTCTCGGTCCCGACTACCACTTCGATCTGGCCCGGCCGGGGGTCGCCCTCTATGGTGCCAACCCGACCCCCGGCGCCCCCAACCCGATGGCCGAAGTGGTTCAGGCAAAAGCGAGAATCCTCCAGCTTCGGCGCGTTGACTCGGGCCAGACCGTGGGCTACGGTGCGACCCACGAGATGGCCCGCCCCGGGAGATTGGCCACGGTGGCCGTCGGATACGCCGACGGATATCTCCGATCGCTCAGCAATCGCGGCGTCGTCGCCGTCGGCGGCGCGCGGGTCGCGGTCGTGGGTCGGGTCTCGATGGACCTCATCACGGTGGATGTGAGCGCGCTTCCCCAAGAGAGCGTCGCCGTCGGCGACCCGGTGACCGTGATCGGTGGGGCCGTGCCCGTCGACGAGGTCGCCAAGCGCGCCGGCACCATCGCCTACGAGGTGCTCACCAGCCTCGGGCGGCGCTATGCCCGGCGCTATATCGAGGCCGGCGTCTGAGCCGATGAACGCCTTGGCGCTGATCGGCCGCGCCTTCCTCGGCGCTCTCGCCACCACCGGGCGGCTGACCGTGTTCGCCGGCTCGGCCGTCGGCCACACCGTGTGGCCGCCGATCTACCCCCGGATCATCGCCCGCCAGATGCTGGAGATCGGCTATTACTCGCTGCCCGTCGTCGGGCTGACCGCGATCTTCACCGGCATGGTGCTGGCGCTCCAGAGCTACACCGGGTTCTCGCGCTTCTCGGCCGAGAGCGCGATCCCCAAGATCGTCGTCCTCTCGATGACGCGCGAGCTCGGGCCGGTGCTCGCCGGGCTCATGGTGGCGGGCCGGGTCGGCGCGGCGATCGCCGCCGAGATCGGCACCATGCGGGTGACCGAGCAGATCGACGCCCTGGTGACGCTCTCGACCAACCCCTTCAAGTACCTAATCGCACCCCGGGTGATCGCCGGCGTCCTCACCCTTCCCATCCTGGTCGCGGTCGCCGACGTGATCGGCGTTCTCGGCGGCTATCTGGTCAGCGTCAACAAGCTCGGCTTCAACCCCATCCCCTTTCTCAAGAACACCATCGACTTCCTCGAGTTCGACGACGTGATGTCGAGCCTGATCAAGGCGGCGGCGTTCGGCTTCATCATCACGGTGATGGGCTGCTACCACGGCTATCGCTCGCGCGGCGGCGCCCAGGGCGTGGGCGCGGCGACCACCAACGCGGTGGTCTCGGCCTCGATCCTCATCCTCACCGCCAACTACATGATCACCGAGATGCTGTTCTCGCGATGACGGCCAAGATCAGCATTCGCGGCCTCGAGAAGGCCTTCGGCGGCAAGGCGGTGCTCAGGGGCCTCGACCTCGACATCGGGGTCGGCGAATCGGTGGTCGTCATCGGCGGCTCGGGCAGTGGCAAGTCGGTGCTGATGAAATGCGTCCTCGGCCTCCTGGCCCCCGAGGCCGGCTCGGTCCGCATCGACGGCGACGAGGTGGTGGGGATGTCGGGCTCGGCCCGCGAGGACGTCATGCGCAAGTTCGGGATGCTGTTCCAGGGCTCGGCGCTGTTCGACAGCCTGCCGGTGTGGGAGAACGTCGCCTTCGGGTTGATCCAGGGACGGCGGATGGCGCGCCCCGAGGCCCGCGAGGTGGCGCTCGCCAAGCTCGCCGCGGTCGGCCTCGGGGGCGAGGTCGCGGGGCTCTCGCCGGCCGAGCTCTCGGGCGGAATGCAGAAACGGGTGGCGCTGGCGCGCGCCATCGCCGCCGAGCCCGAGATCATCTTCTTCGACGAGCCGACCACCGGGCTCGACCCCATCATGGCCGACGTCATCAACGGCCTGATCGTCGATTGCGTCCGCGATCTCGGGGCGACGACGCTTTCCATCACCCACGACATGGTGAGCGCGCGCAAGATCGCCGACCGCATCGCCATGCTCTATGAGGGCCGCATCATCTGGGCCGGGCCGACCGCCGAGATCGACGAGAGCGGCAACCCCTACGTCGACCAGTTCATCCACGGTCGCGCCGAGGGGCCGATCCAGATGCAGGTCTTCGCCGCGTGAGCGGCGGCTGATCGCGGCGACCGTGGCCGCGCCCGCCCACCGCTATGCCTGCCAGGTCTGTGGCGCCACCCATCCCCGTTGGGCCGGGCGCTGCGACGCCTGCGGGGCGTGGAACGCGATTGTCGAGGAGGCCCCGCGCGAGGCCCCGCCCAAGGGCCTGGGCAGGGGGGCGGGGCGGCGGCTCGCCCTGGTCGATCTCTCGGGCAGCGATCCCGACCCGCTCCGCGCCACCACCGGGATCGCCGAGTTCGACCGCGCCGCCGGCGGCGGCCTGGTCGCCGGCTCGGCGGTGCTGGTCTCGGGCGATCCCGGGATCGGCAAGTCGACGCTTCTCTTGCAGGCCGCGACCGCGCTCGCCCGCCAGGGCCTGGCCGTGGTCTATGTCTCGGGCGAGGAGGCGGCCGAGCAGGTGCGCTTGCGCGCCCGCCGGCTGGGGCTCGCCGACGCCCCGGTCAAGCTCGCCGCGGCGACCAGCGTGCGCGACATCCTGACCAGCCTCGAGGGCGACGATCCGCCGGCGATGCTGGTCATCGATTCGATCCAGACCATGTTCGTCGATACCCTCGATTCGGCGCCCGGCACGGTGGCTCAGGTGCGGACCTCGGCGCAGGAGCTGATCCGCTTCGCCAAGCGCCGGGGCAGCGTCGTGGTCCTGGTCGGCCACGTCACCAAGGAGGGCCAGATCGCCGGCCCCCGGGTGCTCGAGCACATGGTCGACACCGTGCTCCACTTCGAGGGCGAGCGCGGCCATCAGTTCCGCATCCTGCGGGCGATCAAGAACCGCTTCGGCCCGGGGGCGGAGATCGGGGTCTTCGAGATGACCGACCGCGGTCTCGCCGATGTCGCGAATCCCTCGGCGCTGTTCATCGGCGAGCGCGCTCAGGAGGCCACCGGGGCGGTGATCTTCGCCGGGATCGAGGGCAGCCGGCCGGTGCTGGTGGAGATCCAGGCGTTGGTCGCGCCCTCGCCCTTGGCGACGCCGCGGCGTGCGGTGGTGGGCTGGGACGCCGACCGGCTCGCCATGCTGATGGCGGTGCTGGATGCCCGCTGCGCCCTCGCGCTCGGCGGCAACGACGTCTACCTCAACGTCGCCGGGGGCTTGCGTATCAACGAGCCGGCGGCCGATCTCGCGGTCGCGGCGGCGCTGGTCTCCTCGGCCGCCGGGGTTCCGGTCGCCGCCGACACCGTGGTCTTCGGCGAGGTCGGGCTATCGGGTGAGGTCCGGGCGGTGAGCCAGACCGAGGTGCGGCTCAAGGAGGCCGCCAAGCTCGGCTTCGCCCGCGCCATCGTGCCGCGCCGCCGCGACGGGCGCGGTCGCGCCGCCGCGCCGGCGGTGGTCGAGGTCGGCCGGCTCGCCGAGCTGGTCGACGACATCGCCGGAACCGGTTGAGGCGGCGCGATGGGCGAGGACGGCGGCCTCTCCTTCAGCCTGACCGATGCCGTGGTGGCGGCGATCCTCCTCGCCTCGGGCGGGCTCGCCTTCTTCCGCGGCGCGGTCCGCGAGTTCCTCTCGATCGTCGCCTGGGTCGGCGCCGCGGCGGCGGTCTACTTCGGCTTCGCGCCCTTGAGCGCGGTCGCGCGGCGCACCATCGAAACGACTTGGCTCGCCGACGGCGCGGTCGCGGTGGGGCTGTTCCTGGTGACCCTGGTGGTGCTCTCGTGGTTCGGAAGCTGGTTCGCCGAGCGGGTCAAGGAGAGCCGGCTGGGGGCGCTTGACCGCTCGCTCGGCCTCCTCTTCGGCCTCGCCCGCGGTGCGGTCGTCGTCTGCCTCCTCTACATGGCGGTGATCTGGTCGACCGAGCCCGACGCCCGCCCCGGCTGGCTCGTCGAGGCCCGCGCCCGGCCGCTGGTCGGTGCCGGCGCCGATGCGATCGCCCGGCTGCTGCCACCCGCGGCCCAGGCGGACTGGCGCCGGGCCAGCGCCGAGCCCGAGAAGAAGCCCGCGGCCGATGCCGCCTTCGAGAGCCTGATCGCCCCGCCGCCGACGATCGACACCAAGGATGCGCCCGGCTATAACCGGGCCGAGCGCAAGGACCTCGATCGCCTGATCGAGACCACCGAGTAGACGGCCGCGGAGATCGGCCATGACGAGCCCCGCCCGGATTAGCCCATCGGACGACAAGCCGCGCGAGGAGTGTGGCGTCTTCGGCGTCTTCGGCCATCCCGACGCCGCCGCCCACGTCGCCCTCGGATTGCACGCCCTGCAGCACCGCGGGCAAGAGGCGGCGGGAATCGTCTCCTACGATGGCCGCCAGTTTCACAGCCACCGCTGTCTCGGCCTGGTCGGCGACAGCTTCAGCGCCGGCCCGGTGATCCATCGGCTCGACGGCCGCTCGGCGATCGGCCACGTCCGCTATTCGACCGCCGGCGAGACGGTTCTGCGCAACGTCCAGCCCCTGTTCGCCGAGCTCGCCTTCGGCGGCCTCGCCATCGCCCACAACGGCAACCTGACCAACGCCCGCGAGCTGCGCCGGCGGCTGGTCGAGCGGGGGTGTTTGTTCCAGTCCACCAGCGACAGCGAGGTCATCGTCCACCTGATGGCGATCAGCGAGGCGCGGACCGTGATCGAGCGCCTGACCGACGCCCTCGACCGGGTGGTCGGGGCTTACTCGCTGGTCGGCTTGACCGGCGAGGCCATGATCGGCGTGCGCGACGCTTACGGGGTCCGGCCTCTCGTCCTGGGGCGGCTGGGCGAGGCCACGGTGCTGGCCTCGGAGACCTGCGCCCTCGACATCATCGGCGCCCGCTTCGAGCGCGACGTGGCCCCCGGCGAGATCGTCGTCATCGACGCCGCCGGGCTGCACGCCCACCGGCCCTTCCAGCTCGCCCGGCAGCGCTTTTGCATCTTCGAGTACGTCTACTTCGCCCGTCCCGACAGCGCCGTCGAGGGCAAGCCGGTCTATGCCCTGCGCAAGCGGATCGGCGCCGAGCTCGCGCGCGAGGCGCCCGCCGAGGCCGACATGGTGGTCCCGGTGCCCGATTCGGGGGTGCCCGCGGCGATCGGCTATGCCGCCGAGGCGGCGCTTCCGTTCGAGCTCGGGATCGTCCGCAACCACTATGTCGGTCGGACCTTCATCGAGCCCAGCGAGCCGATCCGCCACCTCGGGGTCAAGCTCAAGCACAACGCCAGCCGGGGGGTGCTGGCGGGCCGGCGGGTGGTGCTCGTCGACGACAGCATCGTCCGCGGCACGACCTCGACCAAGATCGTGCAGATGGTACGCGACGCCGGGGCCCGCGAGGTCCACATGCGGATCGCCAGCCCGCCGACGGCGCACTCGTGCTTCTACGGCGTCGACACCCCGGCCCGCGACGAGCTGTTCGCCGCCCGCTTCGACGTTCCCGCCATGGCCCGGCACATCGGCGTCGATTCGCTCGCCTTCCTCTCGATCGACGGGCTCTACCGCGCCGTCGGCGAGGCCGGCCGGATCGCCGCCCTGCCGCAGTACTGCGACGCCTGCTTCACCGGCGACTACCCGATCGCGCTGGTCGATCACGACGGCGGCAGCGACGGCCGCCAGCTCTCGCTGCTCGCCGAAAGCGCCTGAATGGGCGAAGGTCGGCTCGCCGGACGGATCGCCGTGATCACCGGCGCCTCGCGCGGGATCGGGGCGAAGGTCGCCGAGGCCTTCGCCGCCGAGGGCGCCCATGTCATCCTGGTCGCCCGCACCGTGGGCGGGCTCGAGGCGGTCGACGATGCAGTGCGCGCGCGCGGCGGCAGCGCCACCCTGGTGCCCTTCGATCTGGTCGACTTCCCCGCCATCGACCGGCTCGGCGGGGTGATCGCCGAGCGCTATGGCCGGCTCGACGTCGTGGTCGGCAACGCCGCCATCCTCGGCAGCCTCAGACCCATGGGACACTTCCCGCCCGAGGAGTGGGAGCGGGTCTTCGCCGTCAACGTCCACGCCAACTGGCGCCTGATCCGCAGCTTCGATGTGCTTCTTCGGGCGGCCCCGGCGGGCCGCGCCATCTTCGTCACCTCGGGCGCCGCGCGAACCGTCTTCCCCTATTTCGGCGCCTATGGGGCGAGCAAGGCGGCGCTCGAGCACATGGTCAGAATCTATGCCGCCGAGGTCCGCAAGACCCGGGTGCGGGCCAATCTCCTCGATCCCGGGGTGGTCCGCACCGCGATGCGGGCGCAGGCCTTCCCCGGCGAGGACCCCGAGACCGTGGCGCCGCCCGAGGCGGTGGCGCCGGCCTTCGTCGATCTCGCGCTCCCCGAGTGCACCAGGAACGGCGACATCGTCCGCGCCGGCTGAGCGCAGCTCGCGGCAGGGCCGGGGTCAGCGGCGGCGGCGCGCGCGTGCCGGCGCCGGCGAACGCCGTCCGGCCTCGGCCCTGGCATAGGGGTTGTCGCCTTTGCGCAGGATCAGGCGGATCGGTACGCCGTCGAGGTCGAAGTCGGCCCTGAGGGCGTTGACGAGGTATCGCCGATAGCCTTCCGGCAGGGCGTCGGGCAGGTTGGCCCAGAGCGCGATCGTCGGCGGCCGCGCCTTCACCTGGGTGGCATAGCGCAGCTTGATCCGCCGGCCGTCGGCGAGCGGCGGCGCATGGCTCGCGATCGCGGTGGCGAGCCAGCGGTTCAGCGCCCCGGTGGGGATGCGCCGGCTCCACGCCTCATGGGCGGCGAGCACGGCGGGCATCAGCCGCCCGACGCCGTGCCCGGTGAGCGCCGAGAGGGTCACCACGGGAACCCCGCGGGCCTGCGCCAGCGCCGCTTCCAGGCGCTCGCGGATGCGGCCCATGGCGGCGCTGCGGTCGGCCACGAGGTCCCACTTGTTGGCGGCGATCACCAGCGCCCGGCCCTCGTCGAGGGTATAGCGGGCGATGGTCAGGTCCTGGCGCTCGAGCGGGGCGGTGGCGTCGATCACCAGGACCACCAGATCGGCGCGGCGGATCGCCGCCAGGCTCGATCCGGCGGCCAGCCGCTCGAGGCCGCGATCGAGGCGCGCCCGGCGTCGGAGCCCGGCGGTGTCGAGCAGGCGAACGGGGTGGCCGGCATAGGACCAGTCGACGTCGATCGCATCGCGGGTGATCCCCGGCTCGGGCCCCGTGATGGTCCGCTCCTCGCCGATCAGGCGGTTGAGAAGGGTCGATTTCCCGGCGTTGGGCCGGCCGACGATGGCGAGCCGGATCGGGGCGGTTGCGCGCTCGCCGGCGGCCTCCGCTTCCTCGGGGGCGAAGGGGGCGAGGGCGTCGTAAAGCGCGCTCATCCCCTCGCCGTGCTCGGCCGAGATCGCCACCGGGGTCCCGAGCCCGAGCTCGAAGGCGGCGAAGATGCCCGCGTCACCGGCCCGGCCCTCGCACTTGTTGGCCACCACCACCACCGGCCGCCCGGTGCGCCTGAGCGCCCGGGCGAAGTGGCGGTCGGCAGGGGTGATCCCGGCCCGGCCGTCAATGACGAACAGCGTCACCTCGGCGGCGGCGACGGCCCGCTCGGTCTGGGCCTGCATTCGCCCATCCAGGCTCTCGGGCGGGGCCTCGGCGAGCCCGGCGGTGTCGATCACGGTGAAGCGCAGCGGCCCCAAGGCGCCCGCGCCCTCGCGGCGGTCGCGGGTCACCCCGGGGGTGTCGGCGACCAGCGCCGCCCGCCGCCCGACCAGGCGGTTGAACAGCGTCGACTTGCCGACGTTGGGCCGGCCGACGATGGCGACGGTGAAGGCCATGGGATTGGCGCCTATCGGAGGGCGACCAGCTCGGCGTCGTCGGTGAGCAGATAGACCGTGCCGTCGGCCACCACGGGGTCGATGCGGATGCCGTCGGGCATCTCGACCTCGCCGAGAATCTTCCCGGTGTAGGGCGAGATGGAAAGCGCATAGCCGTTGGAGCTGACCACGATCAGGCGGTCGGAGACGAGGAGCGGCCCGCTCCACAGAATGGGGCCGCGCCGGGCCTCGGCGTCCTCCCAGCGGGGCAGGGGGCGGACCCAGCGGATGCGCCCGTCGCGCCGGGCGAGGCACAGCAACTGGCCGTCGCTGGTGAGGACGTAAAGGAAGTCGCCCGCCACCCACGGCGTCTGCACCCCGGCGATCTCCTGCTCCCAGATGCGCTCGCCGTTGCGCAGCGCCAACGCCACCAGGCGGCCGGCGCGGCTGATGGCATAGACCCGGCCGCGGTCGATCACCGGACTCGCATTGATGTCGCTGAGCTCGGCCAGCGGCCCGGTGCGGCGGCCTAGGGTGAGGGCGTCCTGCCAGGCGACCTTGCCGTTGTCGGCCCTGAGCGCGAACAGATCGCCCGATGAGTAGGCGACGACCACCGTCCCCTGGGCGACCGCCGGTGCCGGCGCGCCGAGAATTTGCGCCACCTCGGCGATCCCCGTATGGGACCACAGCACCCGGCCGTCGGCCGCCGCCAGGGCGAAGGTCTGGTTGTCATAGGTGACGACGTAGAGATGGCCGTCGGCGATCGTCGGCGCCGAGCGCACCGGCGCGCCGATCGGGGTCCGCCAGATCTCGTGCCCGTTGGTCGCGTCGAGCGCCAGCACGTCGCCGGCACCGGTGGTGACGAAGACCCGCCCCGGCGCCACCGCGACGCCGCCGCCGAAGGCGTCGTTCTCCTCCTGCTCGGGCAGTGACGGGGCCTCCCACAGGCGCTGGCCGTCGGCGGCGTCGAAGGCGCTGACCACACCGCCGGCGTCGACGCAGAAGACGCGGCCATCGAAGACGACCGGCGGGGTCGTCAGGCGGCGGCTGCCCGAGTTGCCCTCGCCGACGTCGGCGGTCCACAGGCGTTCGAGATCGCCGGGAATGGCGATGTGCTGCATGGCGTGGTCGGGCGAGCCGCCGAACTGGGGCCAGTTCCGGTTGGCGAGCGGTCGCGGCAGCCGGACCTCGAGATCGGCGATCCGCGGGTCGGCCTTGGGCGTGGTCTCGAACGCCATCACCGAGATGCGCTCCCCGGGAAGCGGCGGCGCATCGGGCTGACCCAGCCAGTTGGGAAGGGAGTCGCAGCCACCGAGCACGACGAGAGCGCCGAGCACGAGGGCGAGGCGGCGCATCAGCCGCCGAGCACCGCGAGGAAGGCCGCCGCCCGGTCGCGCTGGGCCGGGGTCGCCGCCCCGTCCTCGGTGATCGCCGTGAAGCTCTTTTTCGCGCGCGCCGTCTTCCCGCCCTTGTAAGCCAGCGCACCGAGCAGCTCGAGCGCCGGCAGCCGCCACGGCGAGGACGCCGCGACCAGGGGCTCGAGCCGGCGATCGACCTCTTCGGCCGGGGCGCGATCGGCCTGGTAGTACGCGGCGGCGAGGGCGGCGAGGCCGCGGAGGTCGTCCTCGGCACCGTCGTCGGCCGCGAGTGCGTCGAGCACGCGCACCGCCTCGTCGATCGAGCCGGCGGCGAACAGGGCCTCGGCCTGGCGCAGGCGGGCGAGCGACCGATAGCCGGTATCGGCGTCCTCGGCGAGCGAGGCGAAGCGCTTCGCCGCCTCGGCCGGCTTGTTGGCGGCGACAAGACGGGCGGCGGCGGTGAAGGCCTGGCCCTCGTGCTCCGTCCGCGAGCGCCGGTACTCGCCCCAGCCGACGTTGACCGCCACCCCCAGCACCACGGCCGCGGCAAGGCCGACGACATAGCCGCCATAGGCCTTCCACAGCTTCTTG
>Ga0114931_10002687_pt1 | contig 22596 bp, 16 predicted proteins | sample 2SBtaG_FD_89579 | JGI IMG/M metagenome (GOLD analysis project Ga0114931, IMG submission 89579) | Deep subsurface microbial communities from Kolumbo volcano to uncover new lineages of life (NeLLi) - 2SBTROV14_V59a metaG | ecosystem: Environmental > Aquatic > Marine > Volcanic | place: Kolumbo... | reverse complement strand
GATTGAATCGCAGAGGATCAACGATTTATCAGCAACTGGCAAAACAAGTGAAAGAGGGATTAATTGGAAAAGTAACCGTTGCCCGTGCCGCCCATGTCAGCAACATGTTTCCCAACGGCATCGGTCGTGCAAAACCGGAGGCGCCACCGCAAGGTTTTGACTGGGATATGTGGCTGGGACCTCGAAAGAATCGCCCCTACCAAGTCAACATTGCGCCGTACAAATTTCGCTGGTGGAAATCCTACTCCTCGCAAATGGGAAACTGGGGCGTTCATTATATGGACGCTATACGTTGGCTCTTGGGTGAACGCGCCCCTGTTGCAATTACGGCTTCCGGCGGAAAATATGTTTTAAAGGATGATCGAACCATACCCGACACCATGGAAGTTACGTTCGAATTTACTTCCGGCGCTGTCGTTATTTTCAGCGTCTATGAAGCGAGCGGTGGCCGACTGATCAGCGATGGCGAAGTCGAGCTGCGTGGCACAAAAGCGAATCTTTCCGTTGATAATTCGCACTATAAAATCGCTCCGACAAAGCCTGGGCAATTCCAGGACAGAGGCTTGCTGACGGAAGCAAAGGAATTTCATCTTGTAAAAAAAGAAGATATTACAACGAACCTGATTGGTAATTTTCTTGATTGTGTAAAAAGTCGCAATGAGGTTTGGTGCCCTTTGGAAGAAGGGCATCGTTCGACGTCCTTTGCACACCTGGCCAATATTTCTTTGGAAATGAAAATGCGGCTGCTATGGGATGCGGATAATGAAAATTTCACCAACAGCGCTGAGGCGAACAAATTTTTGCATTACGAGTATAGAAAACCGTGGGAATTGGGGTAAAAAATTGAATGGAGAGCGCAAGTGATGGGAAAATATAGCCTGATAATTGACGCGATGTGCGTCGCAAATTTCTACTAATACGTTTACCAAACCTCCCAGGTTTGGTAAACGTCGGCCACAGATTTTAAAACAGGAGCTACCTTGAAATTACTAATTTTGCTGAGCTGCTGCTTGCTCATAAGCATTTACGCAGAAGCAGCAGACGACATTTCGTTTTACGTTGCCAAAAACGGCAATGATTCCTGGTCCGGAACTTTGCGGGAAGCCAATGCTAATGAAACGGATGGCCCGTTCGCGACTATCGCAAGAGCGCAGAGCGAGATTCGCAAGATAAAAACAAAAAATAATCTGGTAAAACCCGTCTCCGTTTTCATTCGCAAGGGAACCTACCTTCTTGAAGAACCAATCATTTTTAGACCGGAGGATTCCGGTACAAAAAACTGCCCGGTTTCCTACCGCGCATTTCCCGGCGAAAAACCGATTCTCAGCGGCGGCAGGCTGATTAAAGGGTGGAAACAAAAAGCAGAAAATCTCTGGGAATGCGAAATCAAAGATGTTGCGGATGGGAACTTTTATTTCAGACAATTGTTCATCAATGGCGAGAGGAGATTCCGCGCGCGCACGCCCAATCAGGGATTTTTCCGTGTGGAAGCAAATCCCGGTTTGCCGCCTCATGCAAAATACAATACCCCGGAAAATAAATTTCAATATTTCGCCGGTGATCTCGATGCGAACTGGAGCAATCTCAATGACATCGAAATTGTTGTTCTCCATTTTTGGGTAGATACGCATCTGCCGGTAAAATCTATTGACGCTGCATCGCGGCTGGTTACTTTTACGCGCAGCAGCAGACGAAAACTGACGGACGATTTTACCAACCAGGGAGCGCGTTATTACGTAGATAATGTTCTTGAGAGCATGGACAAACAGGGCGAATGGTACCTCAGCCGTTCAACAGGAAAATTATATTATCTCAGTAAACCCGGCGAAGATTTAAGTCATGCCGAGGTGGTAGCACCACGATTGCCGCAACTGGTCCGCTTTGAAGGAAACCCGGCGAATAAAAGATGGGTGGAACATATCCGTCTTCAAGGATTGAGCTTTCGGCACACAGAATGGGTTTTGCCGCCGAATGATGCCGGTGATCTCCAGGCAGCGAATACCGTCCCCGGGGCTATTTATTTGACCGGTGCGAAAAATGTACGGATCGAAAAATGCGAAATCAAAAACATGGGCACGTACGGAATCGAGTTTTCCGACGGCTGTCATAACGACCGGGTTGCTTGCAATGAAATCGCCGACCTCGGCGCCGGCGGCATCCGTATTTCCGGCGGCGATGCACAAAGTGATTCGAGTATGCGAACCGGCAGTCTCACCATCACGGACAATGAAATCCATCATCTGGGACAGATTTACCACAGCGGGGATGGGATTTTATTACAGCACAGCGCCGACAATCTCATTGCTCACAATCACATTCACCACCTTTATTACACCGGCATTTCGGTCGGCTGGGTTTGGGGATACAAACCCAGCGTCAGCATCAACAACCGCATCGAGTTCAATCATATTCATGATGTCGGCCAGGGATTGCTGTCGGACATGGGCGGAGTTTATCTTTTGGGTATTTCGCCGGGGACTGTGGTGCGTAACAATATCATCCACGACGTTCAATCCTGGGGCTACGGCGGCTGGGGACTTTATACCGACGAAGGCAGTTCGGATATCGTTCTTGACAACAACATCGTCTATCGTACCAAGAGCGCCGGGTTTCACCAGCATTACGGCAAGGAAAATATCATTCGCAATAACATTTTTGCTTTTGGGCAGGAAGCGCAGATTATGCGCACGCGAAAGGAAAAGCACCTCAGTTTTACTTTTGAAAAAAATATTGTTTACTGGAAGGAGGCAAATCTATTGGGCAGTAACTGGGATGATGATCAATATCATTTGGACAGCAATCTCTATTTTCGCACGGATAAGCAGCCGATACGGTTCAAGGACTGGACTTTTGAGCAATGGCAGGCGCGCGGACAGGATGAACATTCGCTGATTGCGGATCCAAAATTTGTCGATCCGGAGCATGATGATTTTGATTTACAGGATGATTCCCCGGCCTTTAAACTGGGATTCGATCCCATTGACGTAACCAACGTCGGGCCGCGAACCTGGCCGGAGCAGGTTCGAAAAATTGAATACCCGAGCAACGCCGACAAATCCATGCAGCCGGCACTTTATTACGATTCCGGTTCGGCAAAAAAGAAACCACTGCTCGTAGGATTGCACACCTGGTCGTCAACATACCGGCAGTCGATGAGCGTGCCGTATGCAAAATGGTGTATGCAAAAGGATTGGGTTTTCATTCATCCCAATTTCCGGGGGCCGAATACAAAGCCGAGTGCCACCGGATCGGCTCTGGTCGTGGAGGATATTTTGAGCGCTGTGGAATACGCCAAATCCCATGCCAATGTGGATACGAACAGGATATACCTCATCGGTATTTCCGGTGGTGGCTATGCTTCGTTGCTGATGGCGGGAAAGGCGCCACATGTTTGGGCTGCCGTATCCGCCTGGGTGCCGATTGCCGATTTGGAAAAGTGGTATTATCAAAGCCTGGAAAGGAAAAACAGATACGCGGATCATATTGTCGCGTCCTGCGGCGGCAAACCCGGTGAAAGTGCAGCGGTTTCACAGGAATACTTTGATCGCTCGCCGATCAATTTTCTGCAAAATGCCCGGGATGTGAAAATGGATATTAACGCGGGCATTCATGATGGCTATACAGGCAGCGTACCTGTAAGCCAAACGCTGCGCGCTTTTAATGTCCTGGCTGATGAAAAAGACCGACTATCAAAAGATCAAATTCAATATTTTGTTGAAAAGCAAGAGGTTCCTCCTTCTCTGAAGGATGTTTTTTTTGATCGCTATTACGGTGAGAAAAAAGTCCTTTTCAGACGAGAAAGCCATAATGCCAGAGTAACGATTTTTGAAGGCGGGCATGAGGGTATCCCCAATGCGGCTTTACATTGGCTGGAGAAATGGAGCAGGTAATTTTTTAGAATCTCCTTTCATCTCTAGCAGCCGGTTCCCTAATGGTCATCCGATATCTCACTACAACCCCGGATGCATCGACGAGGGAGTTGGAGATATTGAACGAGAAAGTCGGAGGTGATTAAAATAATAGTTGCATAAAAGAAAAAAGCTGATACATTAAATAGCATCCAACAAATTTCAGTAACTAAAAAGGAGCCAATTCAATGGAACAAAAAGATCTAAAGAATTTGCAGACGAATGACATACAAAAAGCCACTCACAATGCACGGGTTAAAAGTATGAAAATCCTGGAAGAGCAAGGCATTGCTACCGTCGCCTTGGCTATCTCCGAATTTCTGGTAAAATTTGCAGAACAGCCCGAATCCGCGATCGAGAAGCTCAAGTGGAACTAATCAAGATATATTTAGACACATCTGCGGTAAATTCTTTTCTTTTCGGTAGTGAAAAAGAACCAAAGAGATTTGAAAAAGTTCAACAGATATTTGATCTGCTAAAGCAAGAAAAGATAAGAGTTGCTGTTTCCTTCTATACCCTTGTCGAAATTTATTGGTTTTGCATGGATAATTTCCCTGCTGATATTGCCGGAGAAATGGCACGAAAAGCAATATATGAAATTTTATCATACAAAATAGAATTAATTCCCATGCTCAGAAGAGCTGAACGACTAAAACTTTCACCGATAATTTCAATGACCGATTCTTCTGATTTGCCACATGCAATGATGGCTTATGTTTATGAATGCGATTATTTAGTTGCATACGATTCGCATTTTGAAGAAATCGCGGATATCATTAAATTTTTAACACCGGATGCATTATTGCATGTTCTGAACTAACCAAACTGACTTGCTTTTCTCGATATAAAAAACATCTCATCCTTAGTTATTCCAAAACGTTTTTCAAGCTTTCCACAACATCAGGTCTGTTTTTCGTCGGCTTTTGGGAACAATTACCAAGGTACCGGATAAATTAATGCATCTTCCCGGATGTGCAACAAGAGATTCCGGGTTCCTATACTCAACAACTAATTCTGCTTAAAAGTTTTGTGAAATACCAAAAGTAAACAAGTTCATATTGTAATTGTAATATGGATCGTTTGAACTGTTTTGCAGCAAAGTCCAGTTTATCGAAAGGGCAAGCGGTTGTAAATTTGCACCCAGCTTGAGCATTTTTTTGATCGAAATCCAATGGGTCCAGCGCTTGTCAGCTCGGATTCTCTCATCCGGGAAGGGGGAGCCATCGAGATCAAGAGCAAGCCTTTGATTGTAATGCTTCCATGTCAGCGTGCTTGCTGCTGTCAAATTTATCTTCCAGGGTAACCACTTTTTTAGCGTCAAGCTTACCTCTTGCGCATTGTACCCGTGTATATCGTCGAAAAGACTCTCATCAGAATAATAGTATCCGGTTGTTGATCCAAGATAGCGGACAGAACTGGTCAGATTTCTCCGCAACAGTATCTGAATGCTGAGTCCGGTTTTGGGTGTTAGTGCACGTGCTGCTTTGATCATTCCTACAAACTGCTGGCTGCTCCCCTCGCCGATTGTAACAATTTCCGGTAAATCATCGATATTGCTCATCGCACCGGCAGGATAATAATGTTTACCAAGCAGATCGGCCTCCAGGATAAACGTCGTACCGCTGTCAAAAAATCGACTCAATCGCCAATATAAAATGTTTTGCCAGTTGGAAAAAGCATGTAAAATGGAGTAATTTTGCCAGAGCAGGTTAGCGCCCAGGTAGCCATAAAATTGTTGTGAGAGAACAATTTTGGTATTCAAGTATGCATTGTATTGAAAGAGTTCATACCAGCTATATTCTGCAGTGTGAAACCTCTTGCTTGCATTGACTCCGGCATTTATTTTGTTTCCGTTATTGCCCCAATAACGATAATACGTTAATTCAACTTTATGACTATGGTATGTCCTGTCTTGATACTTGTTAAAGGCTGTCAGCGAACCGCTGTAAAACAACCGAATGCCCTGCACATCTTCCAGCCAATCGTAGTTCAAAAAAGCATTGAAATTCGTATAATAATCCGGCAGGGTCAGATAATTGGCAAAAGTATTATTCGTATATCCACCTTTTGTCTCGATTGAGAACCCTGTTTGCCCTCTACCCGCCGTTAAAAATGCCAACATAATGAAGAGTGTGATATTTTTAATAATCTTTTTCATGACGCTTTCTCACATTGAATGAACAACACGATGACAGCCTGATTCAGGCTGCCATCGTGAATAATTATTCGTTATGCGAATTACGGATTCTTGCTGCCGCTGCCACTTTGATTGCCGCTTCGTCCTTGACCTGCCCCTTTCGTACCGACAGCCACACGTCCCACGTTGCCTTTGCTGCCTTTGCCGAAGCCGTTACCCATTTTAGCGCCGCGACCGAGACAGTCTTCAGGGCGTACCCAGTCTGCATCGCGACCATTCGGAACGCCGTCGCCGTCAGAATCCATGATCCGATCGTTGATGCCATCTCCATCTTCGTCGATAAAGCCGTGAAACCGTCTGCCATTTCCTTTGCCAAACTTTTTACCGGTGTTTTGCCGTTCATAATCCGGGTCCTGGCCGTTGGGGATACCATCGCCGTCCGCGTCCGGGGCATTATCATTGATGCCGTCGCCGTTTTCGTCAACAAAGCCTTTGCTCTGATTTCCCATTTTGCCTTTACCCTGGCCGGCCTGAGATGTTCCAGGTTTGACGTAATCCGGGTCCTGACCGTTGGGAATACCATCGCCGTCCGCGTCCGGGGCATTATCATTGATGCCGTCGCCGTTTTCGTCGATAAATCCTTTGGCGCCGTTGCTTTTGCCGCTTCCTTGTTTGACATAATCCGGGTCCTGGCCATTGGGAATGCCATCACCGTCTGCATCCGGGGCATTGTCATTGTAGCCATCCCCATTTTCATCAACAAACTGTTTGCCATGGTTCGCCGGAGGATTATCATTGGTCTGAGCAAAATTTTGTGGAACTGCTAAAAACAACACCATCGCGAAAGATAGTGCTAACAGAGTGAAAAGATGAGTGAAGCGTTTCATTTTAAAACTCCTTTTAGTTATGTGAGTGTTGGTTGTAATTATTTTCGATTTCACTTTCATCTTAGGCAATGGGTGTGCCAAACTTTGCGAGAATCGACCATGCAACCCTAAACCACTAATTACCAATGCATTACAGCCAACCGCAATGCAAGTCCGTCCCCAGATCGTTATCATTTTTCGACCGTTTGGTCGAATAAAACGTCAACATGGTCGACGTAACAGGAGAAAGGATTGCCTTTAAACATAATTCTTGTTAACTTTCAGAATTGACAAACCAACAGGAAAAATCATGAAATATATTTTGCCACAGAAACCCCTGGCTCGCCCCTCAATTTTTAACAAAAAATTGATTGTTGCACTCGCGTCTATTCTCGGTTTTTTGTTATTTATTTCGGCTGTGCTGGAGATGAGAGGAGCCAAAAGGGAACTCACACATATTCTTATCGAGCAATCCCAGGCGATCATGACAGCGCTGGAAAAAGGCAGCAGCAATGCCGTTCAGTCATTTGATTTGATTGAGGAATTGCTCGCTGAAAAGTTGCTCAGCAATGCCCGCCTGATTGAACAAATGGATTACGCGAATGTACTGACAGATGATCTCTTGCAAAAAATTGCCGAGGAGAATCATATTTTCCGGGTAAATATTTTTAATGAAAATGGGGATCACATATTTACCAATTCTCCAGGAAGAGGATTTGGACGCGGCCGGGAAAATAAAGCGCCGCAACAACTTTTGTCAATGTTACAGGAACAAGGAAACGATGAACTTGTTTTGGGATTTGGACAACGGCGCTATGGTGCGGGGCAACGATTCGCTGTGGCCAAAAGACGTCGCAAAGGCGGCGCCGTTGTTTTAAATATAGATGCTGCAGAAATGCTCGAATTTCGAAAAACAGTTGGGGCGGGAAAACTCATTCGGGAGATTGGCGCCAGCGAAGGCGTTTTGTATGTCGTGCTTGAAGACACAGCCAAAGTCCTGCTCGCGTCTTCTGGCGTGGATTCCATCAGTGCAATAAAATTTGATCCGTTCCTGCAAAAAGCATTGCAATCCGACAAATACCTGGTCCGGCGGACGCCGTACAAAAACACCGAATCTTTTGAGGTGGTAAAATCTTTATATATAAATAAACAGTTTGCCGGTCTGCTTCGAATTGGACTGAGTACCGAGCATCTTCGTGAGGCCGAGAGGAGTGCGCGCACCCGGGCAATTCTCGTCTCGCTTGTTTTAATGATTGTTGGCATTGTTGTAGCCAATTGGGTAATAGGCGGTCAAAATTACCGCGCATTGCAAAATGCATACGATAGAATCGAAACATATACGGGAAGTATTCTGGCAAACATGAACGACGCTGTAGTTGCTGTGAATCAAACAGGCAAAATTTTGGTTGTGAATAAAACCGCTGAAAAGTTATTTCACGTAAATGCTTCCGAAGCGCTAGGCGCGAAATGTGCGCAGGTGTTTTCTGTCGTTTGTCCGTTGCTTCAAGATGCACTTGAAAGCGGCCGAAGCACATACGACCCGGCGATGAAAATCCGTGCAGCAGACAGGGAACTGATTGTATCAATAAGTCTCACGGCTTTGCGAGATGAAGACGGGAATATTGATATGACGTTCGCCGTAATCAGAGATATTACAGAACAGAAAAAATTACAGGAAAATCTTCAGCGCAAAGATCAAATTACTGCTATGGGACATTTGGCGTCCGGCGTTGCTCACGAAATTCGAAATCCCCTGAATGCCATCAGCATGATTGCCCAGAGGTTTCAGCATGAATTTGAGCCAAAGGAAGGCGTCGATGAATATCAAAACCTGGCCGGAATCATCGTAAGCGAATCGCGACGAATTAATGACATTGTGCAACAATTCCTGCAATTTGCGCGTCCGGCCCAATTGAGCAAAAAAGAAACCGACGTCTCAAAAATAGTTGCGGATGTGGCGACATTAATTAAACCACAAGCTAAAGTACAAGATGTTTTGCTGGAATCTGAATGCGGTCCCGTTGCAAAAATTCAGGCAGACGCGGACAAACTTGAACAGGCTATTCTCAATTTGGCAAAAAACAGCCTGGACGCTTGTTCCAGCGGGAATAAAATCACTTTGTCATGCATCCAGGAAAATCAAGCTCTAAAAATCATAGTGAGCGACAATGGCGCCGGGATTCCTCAGGATGTTCGTGAAAAAATGTTCAACATGTATTTCACCACAAAACAGGAAGGGACCGGCCTTGGTCTCAGCATTGTGCAGCAAATTATTTCGCTGCATGACGGAACGATCGAAGTTACCAGCCAGGAAGGCCTGGGAACGACATTTATCATTCAGTTACCAATTTCGGAGTAAAAAATGTCAGATTACACCATTTTGGTCGTCGATGACGAAGATGCACAAAGAAATGCATTATCCGGTTTTCTGAAGAAAAAAGGATATAAAATACAAATGGCGAATACAGGAAAGAACGCCATCGATATCGTCCGCAGGAAGGCGATAGATTTGATCCTGACAGATTTAAGAATGCCGGAAATGGATGGTTCGCAGGTGCTGCAACAGACGAAAAAAATTAATCCTGATATTGATGTGATTGTCATGACGGCGTTTGGCAGTATTGATGGAGCAACCGATGCGATGAAAAAAGGCGCGGTGGATTTTATCACCAAACCCGTCGATCTTGAACAATTGCAGATCGCAATAGAAAAAACCCTGGAGCGAAAACAGCTATTATCCGAAAATAAACGGTTAAGGGAACTGGTTGGAGAACGGCTAAAGTTCGGCGGCATCATTTCATCAAGTAGCACAATGGAGGCAGCGCTCAGCATTGCGTCTCGCGCGGCAACAAGCAAAGCGACAGTATTGATCACCGGTGAGAGCGGCGTGGGGAAAGAACTGGTCGCAAAGGCGATTCATTTTGCAAGTCCGCGCGCTGAAAAAGAATTTGTCGCCGTAAATATGGCGGCACTGTCCGACAATCTTGTCGAAAGCGAGCTCTTTGGCCATGAAAAAGGCGCTTTTACCGGAGCGGATAGACTGCGAAAAGGGCGCTTTGAACTGGCACACGACGGAACGTTGTTTATCGATGAGGTTGGAGATATTCCGCTCAATACCAAGGTCAAATTACTAAGAGTGCTTCAGGAACATCAATTTGAGCGTATCGGTTCGGCAACGCCACTCGATATTGATGTTCGGGTCATTGCTGCAACAAACCGAAATCTTGAGGAAATGGTAAAAAGCGGCGAATTTCGCCAGGACTTATATTACAGACTAAACGTCATTAAAATACCGCTGCCGTCTTTGCGGGAAAGACGGACGGATATCCCTTTGCTTGCCGATCATTTTCTGCGCCGCTACGCTGAAATGAACAATAAAAAAGTGTCCGGCATATCAAAGGAGGCAATGGACGTACTCACAAAATATTCTTTTCCCGGAAATGTGAGAGAACTGGAAAATATCATCGAGCAGGCGGTTGTGCTCTGTCGCCGGGAAATGATAACGATATCGGATTTGCCTTCGATCGTCAGAGATCATTTTGTTGAAAAAATTGAGAATGAAGGGGCCGGGACATTTAAGGAGAAAATTGAAGCGTTTGAAAAACGGTTGATTCGCGAAGCATTGCAAAAATCAAATAATGTACAAACGAGAGCGGCTGAACTGCTGGGCATGAGTGAAAGACATCTGCGTTATAAATTACAAAAGTATAAAATGAAATGAGGCCGGACAGCCTCATTTCATTAATGAGTTGCTCATAAAAAGTCCCAAAATGTCATTGCGAGCGAAGCGAAGCAATCTGGATGTCGGCCATAAGTTGCAGTTTTTTAAGGATCACTTCCCCGATAATTCGGGGTAGACTCATGCTCCGCTCCTCGCGATGACATGCTTTTCAACTTTTTACGAATTACTCATTTATTTCACTTTTTCCCGCAGCAGCTTTTTTTAGCTTTTGATTTGCAACATTTTTCCCCCGCTGCGTTTTTCGCCTCATGTTTGTCTTTGCATTTGTGCGGATTCTGTGCTTTGACATTTCCCGCATCGTAGCCCACAGCCGCAATGGCTGTTTCTAATTTATCAAGCGAAGTTTTTTGCGCATCAAACTCAACAACAGCCAATCCTTTTTCGAGATTGACATTTGCCGTGCTGACGCCATCTACATTTTTCAAAGCGGTTGTTACTTTATTCACACAACCATCACACATCATCCCTTTGATTGTGATGCTCGTTTTTTCAGCGCTGGCAATATTTAAACCAACAAAGAGCATAAAAACAACTGCCAGAAGAATTGAGAAACGGCGCATAGGGTCCTCCTTTGTCAAATGCTTTTTGATTCAAGTACTTTTACTAGATTGATTAACATAATGCATCTCTATGGCATATCCAAAAACATATTTCTGTTTCTGCAATGAGTGCCTTGCTTTACGACAGTGGCAAAATTTAAAATAAATTTCAGAAAAAACTTGACAAAGTATCCCCGATCGTTTATATTGTTTCAAATTAAAACAAACTTTTCTTTTTCACAATTCTCCTGACAATTGATCACATAGATATTATTATCCTTTCTTACTTGGCGACAATCTACATCATCTCAACATAGCAGGCAAAAAAGATGCTTATCGTAATTTTAGATTTGCAATCAGTTTTTCATAAAAAATCAGCAGGAGTGTATCTATGAAAGACTTTAAACAAAAATCCGGCATTTCGCGGCGAAATTTTATCAAAGGATTTGGCGGCGGAATTGTTGGAACGGCTGCTGTCACTTCATCTTTTGCAAAAGGTGAAGGAAAACAAGTCGGACCCCACGGCTCCATGGTGCGCGGTCCAGGCAAAGTTAAAATTTCCCTACAGATAAATGGAAACAATCATTCCCTGGAGGTTGAACCAAGAACGTCATTGCTGGATGCAATGCGGGACCAATTGGGATACACCGGAACGAAACGTGTTTGCAATCGTGGGGAGTGTGGCGCGTGCACCGTTATTATGAACGGGAAAACCGTGCTTTCCTGTAGCATGTTTGCAATGGATGCCGATGGTGCAAAGATTGAAACCATCGAGGGGCTGGCCAAAGGAGATGAACTGCATCCAATCCAGAGCGCCTTTGTCAAACATGATGCCCTGCAGTGTGGCTTTTGTACACCAGGTTTCATCATGTCCAGCGTTGCCCTTTTGCGGAAAAATCCGGCACCTAATCTCGATGAGATCAAGCAGGGTGTTTCCGGTAATTTATGTCGCTGCGGAACATACCCGAATATTTTTGCGGCAGTAGATGATGCGGCAAAAACAATAAAGAGAGGAGGGTGATTTCATGGCAGGCTGGAAAAAACTTGATGAAATGACCTATCTGGGCAAGCCACATACTCGGGTCGATGGTGTAGAAAAAGTCTCGGGAAAAGCAAAATACACCTATGATATAAAACTTCCCGGCATGCTTTACGGAAGAATACTGCGCAGTCCTCACCCTCATGCACAAATAATAAAAATTGATGCAAGTAAAGCAAAAGCATTGCCCGGCGTCAAAGCCGTATTGACGGATATTAAGGGAGAGGTGCTTTTCGCCGGAGATGATGTGGCTGCAGTTGCTGCTGTCAGCGAAGCGATTGCCGAGGAAGCCATTAAGTTGATTGAAGTGGAGTATAAAGTCCTACCGTTTACTGTGAATGAAGATGAAGCCCGCAAGCCCGGAGCGCCCAGGGTTTTCAGCACACGGGAGAATAATCTCGGAAGGAAAAGAGATAAATCCGAAGGAGATATTGAAAAAGGCTTTCAGGAAGCGGATGTAGTACTTGAACGGACTTACCGTATGGTTGTGCAGGTTCATACCCCGCTTGAAACACATGGCTGTGTGGCAAAATGGGAAGGTGATGAGCTTTATCTGTGGGATTCGACCCAGGGCGTACATGGCGTTCGCAGCGGTACGGCAAAGGCGTTAGATATTCCTGAAAACAAAATTCACGTCATCACCCACAACATGGGCGGCGGATTCGGCAGCAAGTTCGGGCCGAAAAGTTATAATCTAATTGCCATCAAATTAGCCCAAAAAGCGAACGCACCGGTCAAATTAATGCTTGACAGAGAGGAAGAAATGCTGGCCGTGGGAAACCGGCCGTCATCAATTCAGAAAATTAAAATCGGTGCAAAAAAGGACGGCACCCTGACTGCCTTTCAAATGGAATCTTATGGCACCGGCGGCATAGGTGGCGGCGCAGGCGTTCCGCAACCCTATATTTACCATTTTCCAAATTTTAAAGTCAATCACGTTGATGTGCACATCAATGCCGGCCCGGGAGCGCCAATGCGCGCACCAGGGCATCCTCAAGCCAATTTTGCTATGGAGTCCATTATGGACGAACTGGCAGAAAAGCTGGATATGGATCCGCTGGAGCTTCGCTTGAAAAATGATCCCAACCAGACGCGGCAAAAAGAATTCAGGATTGGCGCAGAAAAGTTTGGCTGGAAAAAGCGCAAGCCAGGCGGTAGCGGCAAAGGCATCAAAGTTCGGGGAGTTGGCGTTGGTGCCGGGCGCTGGGGCGGCGGCGGCAACAAAAAGACCCAGGCCCTTGTTTCGATCTATCCTGATGGGGCGGTAGAAGTTAAAATCGGCACACAGGACATTGGCGTTGGGACAAAAACAATTGTAGCTGAGATTGTAGCAGAGGAACTGGGAATCGGTGTTAATGACGTAACGCCGCTCATTGGCGAGAGCGATTATCCCTGGGCACCAAACAGCGGCGGTAGCACAACAGCAGCTTCTATTAGTCCCACGATAAAACGTGCAACGGATAAAGCCAAAGAAAAACTGCTGGGCGTTGTAGCGGAACATTTTGGCGTCACCCCGGAACATGTTGTCTTGAAAGAGAAGCAATTTAGTGTCACGAATAATGCAAAAAAGAAATTAAACTGGAAACAGGCATGTGCTTTATTAGAAGGGCAGCCAATTTCGGTTCTTGATAACTGGGGTGAAGGCCTGTCTTCGCGGGGAACAGCGGGTTGCCAGTTTGCCGAAGTGGAGGTGGACACAGAAACCGGAAAAGTCGATGTGCTCAGAATGGTTGCTGTGCAGGATTGCGGGCTGGTGCTCAATATGCTGACCGCAAAAAATCAGGTAAATGGGGCAATCATTGGCGAAATCGGTTATGTGCTGTATGAAAATCGTCTCTTCGATCCGGAAGTTGGCGTCATGGTTGATGCAAATCTGGAAAATTATAAAATACCCGGTGCTCTGGAAATGCCGGATTTTGATGTGACAATGTATGACGAATCCGAGCGCGGCGTCATCGGTTTAGGTGAGCCGCCGGCAATACCGGGCGTGGGCGCCATTGCCAATGCCATTGCCAATGCCATCGGCGTGCATATTCGCGAAATGCCGATAACGCCCGACAAAGTGCTGATGGCCATTCAGAGCAGAAAGGAGGGCAAGGCATGAAAAACTTTGAATATATTTACCCCCAAAACGCGGAATCTATTCCTGCGCTATTGGCTGCGGAAGAAGGCCAAACGCTCCTCTTTGCCGGTGGTACGGATGCCATGATGCGCATGAAAGAAGGGCTGGTTAAACCGCAGCAACTGGTTAATCTGAAAGGTGTCGGGGAACTCAATTTCATCCGTGAGGAAAAAGACGGCCTCCACATTGGCGCAACGACTTTGTTAGGCGATCTTGTTGAAAACAAAGCCGCGCAAAAATGGCCTGGATTGATCGAAGCGGCGGAATCAATCGCAACAATCCAGTTGCGCAACATGGGAACAGTCGGCGGTAATCTTTGTCAGAGGCCGCGCTGCTGGTATTTTCGCAGCCGCCACTTTCATTGTCTGCGTAAACATGGCGATACATGTTTTGCCATTTATGGTGAAAACAAATACCACGCTATTCTTGGCGGCGATCCTTGTTATATTGTTCATCCGTCGGATTTGGCGCCGATGCTCATTGCCCTTGGTGCAAAGGTTAATATAAACGGGCCTGAGGGCGCGCGCGAAATTGCCCTTGAAGATTTTTATGTTCTTCCGGAACAGGACGTCCATCACGAAACCGTTCTGAAACCGCAGGAAGTTTTAACGGAAATTATAGTACCGCATCAGTCGGGCAAGAGTCATTACCTGAAATTCCGCGAACGGCAATCCATGGATTTTGCTCTCATCAGCGTTGCCGTGGCGGCCAAGATTTCCGGTAAAAAGCTCTCCAATGTTCGTGTTGCTTTCGGCGGAGTGGCGCCCAAACCGTGGCGTGCAAAACGTGCGGAAAAAATCCTTGAAGGAAAAATCGCAGATAAAGAAGCTGTAACAAAAGCAGGTGACGCGGAAATGGCGAATGCTGAACCACTGACACAAAACGAGTACAAAGTTATTTTGGCAAAAAACCTCCTCAAGCGGGCTATGCGGGAATTATTGGCCGGTTAAAATTTCAGAACTGCGCTTTTTCATTAATCGCACACGAGTAAGATTGTGCCCAAAAATGGCAAAATATTTTTATTAGTACTTGATAATTCACAAGTTCATGATGTCTATTTTTAAAATCCAACTTTTTATGTAATCCCGGCTCGTGCAGGTTTAATGATATCCAGCATTAAAATGGAAATAAAACTAAACGCAAAGGCGGTGAGATCGCAGAGTTTTTTATTGTCTTTTAATCTAATTTCGCTCTGCGAGTTTGGCGTGCTCTGCGTTAAGTTCTTTTCTATTTCTTTTCCGGTCTGTCCCGTAGGCGGGGCTTGTCCGGGTTAGGAAAAAACTTTTAAAATTGGGATGAACAATGAAAGAAAAAAAGATAAATTGTGTCAATCTCATGCGGGTTGGCCCGACATATCCCGGGCTCCTGGATGATTCTGAAGGGGATGAAAGATTCGCCACGGCGCAATATACGTGTGTAAAAACAGGCGGCGCTGTAGGACCGGACAATGACATTGCCTCTCCTGAAACGTGCGACCCGTCGAGAATGTGTTTCAAGAAAATATAGGATAACCGATTCGCGAAATTATTGTCGATTTTTTGAATGCGGTTTCGCATTACGATGTAATTTAATCCTATCCCTGACAACCGGAGCCCTGTCGGGCATCCGGTGTCGCACTAAACCCCTGATTTCAAAAAACGAACCAAGACCCCGTATGCCCCCGATGGGCTCCGGGGTTCGAATGCTCAAGCAGTTTTTTATGTATCCCTTTACTTATTGGTATGCAAGATAATCGTCCCGGATGTTCAATAATTTATGACAAATTCGTAAAAAAGTCGAAAAGCACGTCATCGCGAGGAGCAGAGCCCCGAATTATCGGGGAAGCGATCTTTATAAAACAGCACGTTAGCCGACATCCAAATTGCTTTGCTTCGCTCGCAATGGCATTTTCGGGTCTTTTACGAACGACTCATTTATTCTAGTATATAAAACTGTGGATATTCACGATAACATTTACAAAAAATTAAAACCCGATTCGCCCTTGCTTTACGAACTGTGGGAGCCGCAAGGGATTGCCGTTGTGATCGGTTATTCGCAACAGGCATCAGTCGAAGCAAATCTGCCGGCCTGCCGTGCGGATGGTGTGCCCGTCATCAGACGCAGAGGCGGGGGCGGCGCTGTTGTCCTCCTTCCCGGCGTGCTCTGTTTGACAACAGCTTTTATGAGCCAGGCAAGTGAATCACCTTATTATTTTTTTAAAAAAATCAATCAGCTTTTGATCGAAATTTTACAGGATCGGCTCGGTGTGCGGGAATTGAGCTATCGCGGTATCAGCGACATTGCAATCGGTGGGCATAAAATCCTCGGATGTTCCATTTTTAAATCGAGAAATACATATTTTTATCAGGGATCTCTTTTAGTGAATGCTGACTTGCGACGAATCGCGTATTATTTGCGTCATCCATCCAAAGAGCCGGATTATCGCAATGGAAGACAGCACAATGATTTTCTGACCACGTTGGAAAAAAGTGGCTATCATTTTACTGTTGAAAAAGTCAAAAAAGTTTTAACCGGAGAAATTGCAAAGCAACTGTGTCAGGTTGTTCTCTAAAAAATCCGTCAAGGGTTAAAATATAACCAATGTTTGTCATTGCGAGGAGTAAGGAACGAGCGACGAAGCAATCACATAACTGCCTGTAAAGCATGAGATTGCTTCGCTCCACTCCGTTTCGCTTGCAATGACACGCCTAAAAAAGTATTGTCACAAACTTATTCTTGATATATGCAACCTCATGGTCGTGAGGTGAGAAAAAAATACCCAGTCATGACAAATCCCAGTTCAAACAAAGCATAACTCGCGCTTGCCAGACGGTCGTTGTATTGCGCTCTTTCAAAATACCGATCCATCTGCGACGGAATAGCCGTTTTTTGATAGGCGGCAAATTCTTCATTTCCCCGTGAACGAAAATGGATCGTTGAAAGACCGGCAGCGGCTGCAAAACCAATGCTGGCAGCCAAAAGCCGACGCCTACGTGTGATCTTTGTTTTCTTTTCTTTCGCCAGGATTTTATTTTTCAGCAGCCATTCTTTTTTCGGATTCAGCCTGAGGACATAGGAAAGCTTGTCCCCCCGGCCCAAATCAAGTGAAAAAGAATGGTACCCCTCTTTTTCAACCCTGATTTGACAGTTCTCTTTTTGAAGCACATAGAGCGGCGTGGTTCCTATCAACTTGTCATTTTCAAAAATCTTTGCACCATAAGGAATTGAATTAATCAAAACATTCCTGCTAAACTTTGCGGTGAACCGATATACTTTACCCGCAGCAGTAAAAAATGACGTCGTATAGTTAGGATGCGTCCAGGAAGGCCAGTAGGGTGACTGGACAGCTAATTCATGAGATCCCGCGCTGACAGGCAATGAGTCAATGGGCGTTTTGCCGATTTCGATGCCATCCAGATAAACAACCAAGCTATCGTATGCTGAAGTGACTTGCAGAAAAGCCGGAGAATCTTTTGCTGCCACAACCGACGCGTTTGCCGCTTGAAAAGATGAGAAAACCAAAGTGACGAAAAACAGTGCGCCGATCATCAATGTTTTACAGTTCAACAGTGTCATTTTTCTCCAAAACAATAAAGCCAGTCATTTTCACTCGCAAAGATTAATTTTCCATTCACAACAACGGGGTTGGTTCGTATTCTTCCTTTTGCTTCATACGACCAAAGTAATTTGCCGGTTTTGAGATCGAGCACGTATAATTTTTTGTCTAACGAACCGACAAAAACTTTATCATTCGCGATCAGAGGCGCGGTGCCGATGATGGTCTTTGCCGCGAATGTCCAGAGCAGACTTCCCTCCTGCCGATTCAGGCAGTACACTTTATGGTCGGTTCCTCCGAAAATGACTTGTTCGGCACTTACTGCGGCGGTATTGTAAATTCTGCCGCCGGATACAAACTTCCATTTTTCTTTTCCATCGGCAAGGTTAATGGCATAAAATGAATGATCCGTAGAACCGACATAAACTGTTTCATCCGCAACCACAACACCGGCTCGGACGGCGCTTTCAGTTGAAAACTTCCACACAATGTGAGCAGAGCTGTCAACGGCATACACTTTTCCCTCATCGTCGCCGACGACGGTAAAGCCGTTTCCAAATGCCGGCGTTGTATGGCTCTGGGCATCCAATTCCACTTTCCAGCGCTCACTTCCATCGGCCAGAGAGCGGCAACAAAGCTGCCCGCTGAAATCAACATAATAAACATTATCACCCGCAACCATCGGTTCCGCAAATACACCATTGCCTTTGTCTTTCCACAAAGAATGCCCGTTCATCAGATCATACAGTTGAAAAGTCGGCTGACTGATGCGCCGGACAATGAGAAGAAAATTTTTATAAGCGATACAGGTTGCTGTAAAATTGCCGCGAATTTTTATGCGTCCCACTTTTTTGCCGTTGTTAATCTTTACGCCTTCGATTTTTCCGTCAAGTGTTCCATAGACAATCAGATCGTGCGTTACCAGGAGACTCGGTCCCAAGGCGGAAGAAGCGCGATGACGCCATTTCAATTCCAGGGGAAGCGATAAATTTTCCGGCGTGAAATTGCTATGTCCGGCATTGCCGCCGGTTTGCGGCCATTCCAATTCTTTGTGGGCTTCAGGCTGACGCAAAACCAACTTGCTGCAGGCAATCGTTGTAATAAGGAGCAATAAAATAAGGAAAGCATATTTTTTCATGTGCACTAAAAATCCCAGCCAAAGAAAAATTGTGTGAACCATTTGTTTTCAACTTGATAATTTCTAAAATCGAAAAAATGCTGCTGCGGGTTGTCAATCATAAATTTTCGTCCGACATCAAAGCGCAGCACCAGCATTCCCCCGAAACGAAAGCGAATGCCAAATCCTGTGCTTCCCAGCAATCGTGTCAGTTGATTATCCCAGGCATTACCGACATCGGTAAAAAGTGCGCCGCGAATAGAACTGATTCCCAAACCGCCAAAGGGAAAGTTGATGATAAAACGATCTATGAAGGGAAAACGCAGCTCATTGCTTAGCAGCGCCAGCTTTGTCCCCCACAGGCGCCAAAATCTATAGCCGCGCAAATCCCAGCTTCCACCCATAAAAAACGGTGTAGATTCTTTGCCGTGATTCATTTGCAGCCACAATCGCACGGCATGAGATACCGAGGTGCTCAACCGGAAGTAGCGCCGGTAATCAACAATGGTGGTAATAAAATTAACGTTCGAGTGAGCAACATCCATCGTGTTCCCAAGCGTAATGTTGATCCTCTCCCCATCGATCGGCCCCGTGGGCCCCCAGAGTGAATTGTCTTTAATATAAGAAACAAAATTTGAAACCAATAGCGCTTTGCGCTGATAGTCGCGGAAAAACCATTGTTTATCAGAATTTCGGACATTCAGACTGGCCTCAATTCGCTTGAATTTTGAAAGCGGATAACTCAAAGCGCCGAACCCACCATAACGTCTTTCCCAAAACCAATAATCGTAAAGGTTATAAAATCGACCGGCAAAATGATAGATGCCGATGGCAAAGTTGGTTCGCCTGGATAGATCAACGCGGGACACGGCAAAATTAAAGCTGCTGAGAAATTCATCCCGGGTGCGAGCGGTATTGTAGAGCAAGAAAAAATATTGATAGTTTCCAAGCATATCGGAGACAGCAAGCTGCATGCCGCCGGATGTGCCAAAAATCGGATCCTGTGTGATTTGACTTTGTGCCACATCGAGGTTATACTTGGGTTTATACTTTATTCCACTTGGACCGCTCTTGCCGGTTAAGCGATTAAAACTCCATTTCCCCATATTTGCAGCTATTTTATCATGTGCGATGACCGTTGATTTTTCGAATAATTTGTCAACGTCTTCAAGTATATGCAACTGAAAGGAAAGTTTTTCAAATGCAGTAAAAATCAAATCACCCTTTTCCGTCCATTCCGGATCGTACGCCCCGGTCGTGAAAAATGTTACTTGTTTCAGGCTGTACTTGTCTTTTAGCGCAGAGACATGATTGTATCCCATTTGGCCGGGAGCCTTCCCGTCGTCGGCGGGCAATGTCTCTCCAACGCCGGCAATCAGGTTTTCCTTGCCATCAATTTTGATCATCCAGATGTTAGAGGTGCCGCTACGATCCGAGACGAACGCAAGATATTGACCATCCGGCGACCAGGAAGGCATGGTGTCGTTGAATTTGCCGTGCGTTACATAATTGATTAATCCGCTGTTCAGATCGTAGACGAACAGACTGTGAAAACCTTCCTTACCTGCTTCTCCTCTGTCTGAACTAAAAGCGATTGAATTCCCGTCAGGTGCCCATGCCGGATCACGGTCATCGTAATAATCGTTTGTCAGACGAATCAGGCTTTTGCGAGATCGGTCGTAAACATATAGATCGCTTTTACCGCTAAAAGCAAGACCTGAAAAAGCAATTCTGTTACCATCCGGTGACCAGGACGGCGAGAAAAGAGAAACCAGGTTTTTAAAATCGTGCCTGCCGGTTATTTTCCCTTTTTCAATGTCGTAAATGTACAATTGATCCAGTTCACCACTGCGGGAAATAAATGCCAGTTCCCCGGATTTATTCACATCAATGTTGCTGCTCAGCATATGAAAAGATTCAAAATCCGCGGTTCGTTCTCCGGCAACAAGAACTTTTGCCTTAACCTTTTTATCGCTTTTTTCGAGCGGCTGGATATAAATATTGGAATATCCCGTCCGGTTAGAAATAAAGGCAACTTGTTCAACGCCATCTTTTTCGTAATATGCAGGCTTTATATTCACGCCCTTTTTAGTGATTGCGTGCGTGGTCATAAAAACAGAATCATTCTCCTTCAAGAGCGGATATTTTTTCTTTTTCAGCGCATAGCCCCACTCCTTGTCCAATTCTTTGTAATCCCGTCCCAGGGTAATTTTCATGACGTCGGAGAATTGCCGTGACATCCACAAGTTTTGCATTAATTCCAGCAGTTTTTCATCGCCATAAGTCTCGGAAATATATTTCAGCAGAGCCTGGCCTTCTTTATACATTAAAAACGAGCCGGATATCTGATAAAGCTTGCTTGGCAAAAAAATGTAATCATTGAGGACCGCATCGCGGATAAACATTTCCGCCTGGGAGTCCCAGCCGACAGACCAAAATTCAGCAATCCCCTCGGTAAACCACAGAGGCAGTCCCGGATGATTTTGCTGGCGATGATCTTTGAGTGTGCGATTGACAACGCTGTGGGTAAATACGTGCACTAATTCATGCTGGAGTACATGTTTAAACTGTGAGATAGATCCATTGGCCGGTACAACAACCCGACCTTTTAAAAACTCGAAGAACCCTCCGACTCCTTCCGGAACCATGGAAGGAATGGTGTTGGTTTCCTGAAAATGAGCATGGGTAGCGTAAAAAATAAGCGGAATGCGGCGGGTGATGTTTTGATTAAATTTTTCTTCCAGGAGAAGATAAACTTTTTCAGCATGAGCAGCACCGATCTCGGCCAGTTCACGCATTTCCGGGTAATAATAAATATCAAAATGTTCGGTCTGTAAAATGTGCCAATCGAAACGGTTGTACTGGATCTTGTTTCTGCCGAAATAATATTGGGCATGAACGTTTCCAGACACGATCACAAGTAGGAATGTTATGAGGAGCATTTTTTTAGATTTTCGCACTGACTTGCCTGCAAAAATAATTAACTTTTTTTTGGTGCTTTATATTCTTAATACCATACTTTGGCAAATTTTTAATTTTTGGAAAACATATCCCTTTAACTCAAACATTGCTATATTGTTTCTTCATTGCTGGACATTTTGCAATTTCTTCTCATATTTCACGCCTACGGGGTTTAAACTTTTTTACGAAAATTTACTATCAAGTTTGCTAAATCCCATAGGGGGGTGACATTAGTCCCCAAATCAATCTTTCAGAAAAACATAGTTGCATCATGATTACGTTCCAAGCATAGATATAACGCTATCTGTCCAACCATTCAAATAAAAATCGCTCTTGATAAGATATGTTAAATTTTTCAAGAAACTCAATATATTCTTCCCGAAATGTCCTCTTTTGGTGGTGTTTTTCCTGGTTAAGAATATAGTTATAAACAGCTTCAATTTGTGAATGGGCATAGGAAAAGGCACCGTATCCTGCTTGCCAGGAAAATTTACCCATCACCCATTTTTTATCATTAATGAGATTGCTGGTATTGTTCTTAACATCACGAATTAAATCCGAAAGAGCCATGGAAGGTTTTAGGCCAATGAAAAGGTGGACGTGATCAGAAACGCCATTGACAATGATGGG
>Ga0114931_10002686_pt1 | contig 22599 bp, 21 predicted proteins | sample 2SBtaG_FD_89579 | JGI IMG/M metagenome (GOLD analysis project Ga0114931, IMG submission 89579) | Deep subsurface microbial communities from Kolumbo volcano to uncover new lineages of life (NeLLi) - 2SBTROV14_V59a metaG | ecosystem: Environmental > Aquatic > Marine > Volcanic | place: Kolumbo... | reverse complement strand
GCGATGACGTGCGCGACTCGATCTCTTTGGCCAGGCCGAAGTCCACGACCTTGACCACGCCATCTGGCCGGACGATCACGTTCCCCGGTTTGAGGTCCCGGTGGATCACGCCCGCTTCGTGCGCCGCCTCGATGCCCAGCGCGATCTGGCCGGCGATCTCCAGCGTCTCCTCAATCGGCAACGGCCCCTGCGTGATCCGCTCGGAGAGCGTCAGGCCCTCGACGTATTCGAGCACGAGGTACCTGGCGCCCTCGAACTCCTCGACGCTGTGGATCCCGGCGATGTTGGTGTGGTTCAGCGCCGCCAGCGCCTTGGCCTCGCGCTCGAAACGCGACAGGCGTTCGGCGCTCTCGGCCAGTTCGACGGGCAGCGCCTTGATCGCGACCGTCCGGTCGAGCCGATCGTCCCTGGCGAGGTAGACGATGCCCATGCCGCCGCGGGCGATCTCACGTTCGATGGTGTAAGGCCCGATGGCCTCCGGGTGTGTCATGTGGTTCCCCAACCGCGAGAGTCGATGCTGAATCCGAACCAGCGAGTGTAGGGAGACTCACGCCGGCGCGTAGAATCCCTGCCCGGTGTGCGTCAGTTCGCCATCGGCCACGAGCGCCTCCCACACCTCGCGCGGGAACTCCCGCGGCGGGATGATCGCGTCGATCGACGAGTCCTCGCCCTTGGTCAGCAGCCGCCCGGTGATGCGGGATTCGTCGGCGAGCCTCGACAGCTTCAGCCGCTTGCGGTACGCCTTCATCGCGAGCCGCTTCTCATCATCGGTGACGTCCGCCGGGTCGCGCCCGGGGCCATCGCCGATGCGCTCGGGATGCTCGACGAGCGTCACCAGCGCATCGAGCCCCATGAGATCACGCTCGCCAAGGCAGCGCTCCACCTCCGACTGATCGACCGGCATCCGCCCCATCAGGCGTTGCATGAGGTCCCAATCGCTGTCCGAGTTCTTCCCGGATTCGAGCGACGCGATGATGGCGTCGAGTGTCTGACGGAGTTTCTGGGCGGCGTTCATGGCGGCATTCTATCGCGTGGATCCCGGCGCATAAAAAAGGCCGCGGATGCGGATCCACGGCCTCGAATGACCCCACGGGGATTCGAACCCCGGTTTCCAGGATGAGAACCTGGCGTCCTGACCAGGCTAGACGATGGGGCCAATGCGCCGGCGGCCTTCGCCGGCGAGGGTGATCTTAGAGAGTCCGCCCGGCGGGTCAACCAATGTCCCGCGTGCCGTGGCCGCTGCCTGGAGTGGCCACGATTCACACCAGATACGATCGGTTCACGCATGGCCACGCAAGGCCGGGGCCATGCCGCTCGGGTTTGGCGAAGGCTCGGATATCGGGGCTGCGGGCGTCGATCACGGAGAAGCGGTCACGGCCCCAGCGGATTCGTCCGGGTCACCCAGTAGACAATCGAGGCGCGCGGGAGGTCCGGGTCGTCCAGTGGGCGGTCGAGGATGCGCATCCGCAAGGCGCCGGCGCTGAGCGGGTTCATCCCGCCCGGCGTGGCGCCCGCGTGCGGCGTCTCCGACGGCGGGGGGGCCGGCTCGAGTGGTTGCCGTGTCAGCGTGATCACCAGCGTCAGGCACGCCGCCAGCGCGATGGTCCCGGCGATCGCTTTGACGCGCCATGATATCGGCGCGCGTCGCCCACCGGCGCGGGCGTCGCGGACCGCCTCGATGAAGGCGTCGGGCGCATCAGGCGGTCGCTCGATGCAGCGATCGCGGAAGGCCCGCCCGGCGTCGTCGAGCAGACGCTCCAGCCCGTCCGTGTTCGGATCACTCCGGTTGTCGCCGGCGTTGTCTCTCATGGTTTCACCCCGCTATCTGGAACGTGTTGACCCCGTGTCAGGGTTGTGCGCAGGATCCCGAGCGCCGCCCGGTGGCGTGCGGCGCAGGCGCTGTCGGTCAGGCCGATGGTGTCGCCGATCTGCACCCACGTCAGCCCGATGAAGTCCTTGAGGATGACGACCTCGCGGTGCTCGAGGCTGAGCGCGCCGATGGCGGACCGCAGCTCGTCCGGCGCCCCGACCGGCGCCCCGTTGTGGTGCGCACCGTTCTGGTGAACGCCGTTTCTGGAGATCGCGACGCGCTCGCGGGCGCCGCGTCTGGATTCGGACCTGCAACTGTTGATCGCGACATTGCGGGTGATCTTCACCAGCCACGGCAGGGCCTCTCGGACCTCGTCGACCCGCTCCATCGGCGTCGCGAGCACCCGCACCAGCGCTAGTTGCACCGCATCCTGCGCGTCGGCGCGGTCGTTCGTGCACGCGAAGGCGACCATCTCCATCGCGCCGCCGGCACGCGCGTACAGCCGGCGGGCGGCCATCTCGTCGCCCCGCCGGCATCGGCGCAGGTCCCGGGTCAGGCTGTCGGCGGGAGCGGTCATGGGCGGTCTCAGTTCGCGAGCATGGCGCGGGCGCGATCGAGCGAGTCGATCCCCCGCAGCTCGTTCTTTTTCGCCAGAGTCACGCCGGGCACGAACAGCTCTGTGAGCAGACCGTAGGGGTGCTCCCGTGTTGTCGAGCGAAACTCCGTTTTCATTTTTTCCAGACGCTCCATCGCATCCGGTTTGTTCCAGTCCGCCGCGGTCTGCGTATACCACAGCTGCATCCGGACCAGCGCCGCATCCAGCGCTTCCGTATCGTTGACAATCGCCAGCAGCGCCTCTGTGCCTTCGGTGGAATCGAACCATTCCTCCATCATCGCTTTGAGCTGCGCCTCGGTGACCGGGGCCGCGAACCGATCGCGAAGCCACACCGTCATCAGATCCCCATCGGACGCGATCGCCCGTTGCAGGTGGAACGGGTCTTGTTCCTCGAATCTCCATGTGGCCAGACCGACGGTCTTGCGTCCCTGGGCGCCGAGACGATGCAAGACGGAGTCGTGCATGAGCACGTTGCCGCACATGGTCGTGATGCTCACCGATACCAGGGAGTTGACCAGAAAATTATCCTCGGCGGTATGCGCGGCGAGCTCATACACCGCGGCGAACCGAGCCGAGGCGGCCTGCGAATCGCCATCAACGAGCTTCGTTCTGCCATCGAGCAGCAGCAGCTTCGCGCCGGTCCGCAGGCCCCCCAGATGCGGGAGGAGGAGCTCGATCCCGTCCTCCGGGTCTGCTCCGAAGTCACACTCGGGCAGGGCGCCGGCCTTGAGGAACTCGTGGATCACGCTCTGCGCATCGGATGATTCGAGAGCCTCGCGTGTCGTCCCGTTCGGACTCCAATCGGGGTCGCCGATCAGGTCGTCAAAGTCAACCGCCTTGATCGCCTCTTCCAGCTCAGGCGACAGCAGCGCCAGCCCGCGCCAGTACCGCAGCGCCGCGTTCCGGGAAGCGTCGGCGCGGGCTGACTGCATCGGCAGCAGCGCCGCAAGGACAGCGAGCAGCGGCAGAAAACGTGAGAACGATCGCTCGGACATCGCGGGCCTCCTGATTCTGGTTCGCACCCGGAGGGGGTTCGGATGCACACCAACAGGACACCGCCCGGGGGCGGATCCGGAACGCGGATCCGTCGTTTTCCTCAATCCCGCCCCTGGATCAGCGACAGCAGCCGCAGGATCGACACGTACAGCCACACCAGCGTCACGAGCAGCCCGAACCCGGCGAACCACTCCATGTGCTTCGGGGCGCCCGCCTTGGCGCCCTCTTCGATGAAGTCGAAGTCGAGCACCAGGTTCAGCGAGGCGATCACCACGATGAACCCCGCGAACCCGATGCCGATCGGGCCCGAGCTGTACAGCAGCGGGATCTGCACGCCGAAGATCTGGAGGATCCACGTCATGACGAACACCAGCACGATCCCGCCCGTCGCCGCGGCGACGCCCAGCTTGAAGTTCTCCGTGGGCTTGATCAGCCGCGTGCTGTACGCGATCAGCAGCGCCGCGAGGATGCCGAAGGTGAGCAACCCCGCCTGCATGATGATCGCGTAGTTGAGCGTCAGCCCGCCGGCGACGGGCTTGCCCCCGGCGTAGAGCGCGTACATCGCGCTCACCCCGCCGACGAACAGCCCCTCGAGCAGCGCGTACACCGGCGCCAGCACGGGCGCCCGCTTTGGGTTGAACACGAGGATGATCGCCAGAACAAACCCGCCGATGCCCCCGCCGAGCAGCCACGGCGTCGGGTTCCCGACCGCGTCGCGCGCGATCACGCCCCCCGTCACCGCCGCCGACGGGATGATCTTCGACCACGCGAAGACCGCCGTCGCCGCGCACAGGGCCAGCAGGATGAATGTCTTGTTGACGGCGCCCTGGAGCGTCATCGCGCCCGTTCGGGCGGCGTCGGTCGGGGCGGGCGCGCCGATGCCGAGCTTGCCGGCGGACCCGGCTCCGGCAAACGTCGAGGCCTTGAGCGCGGGATTGTTCGTGCGGATCATGGGAGACTCCAGAAGGGTGGCGTGGTGTGGCGATGCGAGCGCAGCCACGGATCGTGCGTGCTGCAGATTGTAGGGAGATCGGCGGATCAGGTTTCGTGACTGGAGCAAGACTCGGCGTCCGAAAGACTGGAATCCTTGCTTACAACCGCTCCACCGCCAGCGAGGCCAGTTCGCTCCGCTCGCTCTTCATCAGCGTGACGTGCCCGGTGACCCCGAGGTCCTTCATCCGCTCGACGGCGTACGAAAGGCCGTTCGACGACATGTCCAGGTACGGGTTGTCGATCTGCGCGATGTCGCCCGTCAGCACCAGCTTCGTGCCGTCGCCGACGCGGGTGATGATCGTCTTGACCTCGTGCGGCGTGAGGTTCTGCGCCTCGTCGACGATCAGGAACTGATTCGGGATCGAGCGCCCGCGGATGTACGTCAGCGCCTCGACGATCACCGAGCCGTCGGCGAGCAGGCGCTCGAGGCGCTGCTCGGCGGATTTGCTCTCGGCGTGCTGGCCCATCGGCGAGCTGCGCGTCTGCATCAGGAACTCGAGGTTGTCGAAGACCGGCTGCATCCAGGCGCCGAGCTTCTCGTCCTTGTCGCCGGGCAGGTACCCGATGTCGCGGCCCATGGGCATGATGGGCCGGGCGACGAGCACGCGCTCGTACCGCTCTTCTATGATTGATTTGGTCATCGCCGCCGCCAGCGCCAGGAGTGTTTTGCCCGTGCCCGCGCCGCCGGTGAGCGTGACCATGGAGACATCGTCGTCGAGGAGCAGGTCGATCGCCATGGTCTGCTGGACGTTGCGCGGGAGAATCCCGAAGACGGGCTTGCGCGGGCCCGAGATCGGGATCAAGTGCTCGGTGTCCGAGAGACGCCGGGCCAGCCCCGAGTGCGAGGGGTCGAGCGCATCGTGGATGATCACGAACTCGTTGGGTTCGAGGCGCAGCTCGTGCGATTCGTCGCCGTTGGCGTCGGGGATGACGTCGTCGTCCTCACGCTCGGCGCCGTGGATCTGCCCGACGGCCTCGACGAGCTGCTCGACGGGCAGCATCCGCTGCTCGTGGAGAGTGTTGATGAGGTCCCCGGGCGCCGACAGCTCGACGAACCCGGTGTAGAGCAGGTGGGGATCGAGGCGATCGGTCTCGTAATCCTCGGCGGGGATCTCGAGCGCCCGGCACTTGACGCGCGCGTTGATGTCCTTGGAGATGAAGATCGTCTCGACGCCAGCGCGGTGCAGGGCGTTGGCGCTGGAGATGATCCGGTTGTCGGGCGAGTCGCCGTGCAGCGGGAGCGGTCGATCGTGCTCCTCGATGTCGATGCGGATGACGCCCGTGTCCTCGCCCCACTTGACGCCCTCGATCAGGCGCCCCATCCGGCTGAGCGCATCGAGCCTGCGGATCGCGTGCCGGGCGTTGCGCCCGACCTCGCCGTCGGCCCGCTTGAAGCCGTCGAGCTCCTCGATGACCGGAAACGGGATGACGACGTTGTTCTCCTTGAACGCGAAGAGCGCATCGTCATCGTGGAGCAGAACGTTGGTGTCGAGAACGAAGCTCTTGAGCGGCCCAGAGGCGTTCGATCCATTCAGCGTTGGCTTGGCCAAGCGGTGCATCTCCGGTATGGGGAGTCGGTGCGTGAGTGATCAGCCCGATCCACGGCGGATCGTACCCGATGGTGGTGTATCGGAAAGATCGGGGGGACAGTTGGGGGCGAGCGGTGAACCGGCGCCGGCGGGATCGCCCAAGGGGTGTTGGCGGGCGTTGCGGGGCGTCGGATCGACTACTATCGGGCCATCATGGTCGAATCCAGAACCATCCGGTCCGTCATCACGAGGCTCGAAGCCATCGCGCCGCTCGAACTCGCCGAACCCTGGGACAACGTGGGCCTGCTCCTTGGCGACGCCCGGCGCGATCTCAACGGCCCCGTCTTCCTGACGATCGACCTCACCGAGGCCTCGCTCGCCGAGGCGGTCGCCGCCGGCGCCGGCATGATCGTCGCCTACCACCCGCCCATTTTCCGTGAGCTCAAGCGAATCACCACCGATGACCCAAGGGGCCGAACGCTGCTGGGCGCGGTCGAATCGGCGATCCCCGTCTACAGCCCCCACACCGCGCTCGACGCGACCGAGGGCGGCGTCACCGACTGGCTCTGCGACATGCTCGCGCCGACCGGTGGCGACACCAACCTCGGCGACCGACGGGCGCTCACACCGGCGTCGATCCCCGATCCCGACGCGACGCACAAGCTCGTGACCTTCGTCCCCGCCGAGCACGCCGAGCGCGTTCGAGATGGCCTCGCCTCCATCGGCGCCGGGCGCATCGGCGCGTACTCGAACTGCTCGTTCACCGCCGCCGGTACGGGCTCATTCATCGGTGGCGAGGGGACTGCGCCGGTCGTCGGACAGGCCGGCACGCTTGAAATGGTCCCCGAGACCCGGCTCGAAATGGTCTGCCCCGGGTCGGCGCTGCCGCTGGCGGTGGAGATCCTCCGCGCCCTGCACCCATACGAAGAGCCGCCCTTTGATGTCTACCCACTCGTCCCCAAGCCCCGCCGGGCCCTGGGCGCCGGGCGGAGGATCCGTCTCGACCAGCCCGCAACGCCGACCCAGCTCGCAGACAACCTCAAGGCCAACCTGGGCGTCGACGCCGTCAAGCTCGCCAGCGCCGGCGCTGAAGAGCCCGTGACGATCGTCGGGGTCTGCCCCGGCTCGGGCGGCTCGCTCATGGCCGGCGTCATCGCCGACGGCTGCCGGCTCTTCGTCACCGGCGAGGTCTCGCACCACGAAGCCCTGGCCGCCACCGCGCGAGGCTGCTCGGTGCTGCTCGCAGGACACACCAACACCGAGGGTGGCTACCTCCACCGGTATTCCGACCGGATCAAAGCGCAGCTCCCCGGCCTCGACGTCATCGTCAGCGCCGTCGACAACCCGATCTTTGCAACGCTGTAAGTGCTTGGATCGCGTCGAGCGCGTGGCATGGCCTCTGCTGCGAGCGCCCGTGCCCGACGCCACACGTCGCCCCCGTTGCGTTGTGTGCGCATGAAAAAGGGCGACCCGATCGGATCACCCCGTTCATACGATCGGATGGTTCGGCTCAACCCCCGGCGGCGGCCTGCTTCTGGAGGCGGGTGTAGCCGTACTTGCGCTTGAGCGGCTTGACGACGAGGCCCGATTTGATGGCCTTGGTCGAGACGCGGATCTTGACGGGCTTGCCGTCGATGAGCGCGTTGACCTTCTGAAGGTTGGGCTTGAAGGTGCGCTTGGTGATCCCCGTCGGCTTGAGGCCGAAACCGCCCTTGCTGATCTTCTGACCGCGGTAGGTGCGGGTCTTGCCGGTGGATGTTCTCTTGCCGGTGAACTGGCAGACGCGTGGCATAATCGATGCTCCAAACTGCGAAAAAGTGGTCCGACTGCCGCCAGCCGCCCGGATTCGGGCTTTTCTGGCGAGCCGGATAGTGTAGCGGTGGCCTCGTCCGGGACAAGCGCCCGGACCCGCCTGCGGGGGCCGCCCTATCCTTCGCAAGCAAACACCCCCGAGCCATCAAATGCCCATCAAACCACGCAAAGCCCTCTCGGTCACCCTTATTCTCGCCGGAGCCTGCCTGATGACCGCCATCCCAACGCCCGTTGTCGCCGCCGAGGATCCCGCAGACAACCACACGCACACCAACGCCCTGATCCACGAAACCTCGCCCTACCTGCTCCAGCACGCCCACAACCCGGTGGACTGGCGCCCCTGGGGTCAGGAGGCCTTCAACGAGGCCCGGGAGCGTGGGGTTCCGATTTTCGTCTCGATCGGGTACTCGACCTGCTACTGGTGCCACGTCATGGAGCGCGAGTCCTTCGAGGATGAAGCGACCGCCAGGGTGATGAACGAGCACTACGTCTGCATCAAGGTCGACCGCGAGGAGCGACCCGACGTCGACGACATCTACATGGCCGCCACGCAGACGCTCACCGGCGGCGGGGGCTGGCCCATGAGCGTCTTCCTCACGCCCCCGGGCGCCCGGGGGCCGGACGATCCGGGCCTCCAGCCCTTTTACGCGGGGACATACTTCCCCCAATCCGACACGTAGGGCCGCCCGTCGTTCACGCGCGTCCTGACGGCGATCTCGGACATCTGGACCAACCAGCGCGAGCAGGCGCTCCAGCAGGCGGCCGTCCTGAGCGAGGCCGTCCGGGACCGCATCGCGTCGAAGTCCACACCCGTGCGCATCGGGGGCCAACAGGTCGGGCAGGCGGCGCAGCAGCTCATCCGGATGTACGACAGCGTCGAGGGCGGGTTCGGCCGAGCGCCGAAGTTCCCGCAGCCCGTGTTCATCGGGTTCCTCCAGCAGATCGAGCCGACGCTCAAGGACGAGGCGCAGCGCAAGGTCTACCGGGACGCGATCCGGCACACGCTCGACCGCATGGCCGTCGGCGGGATCTTCGATCACGTCGGGGGCGGGTTCCACCGCTACTCGACCGACGGGACGTGGACCGTGCCGCACTTCGAGAAGATGCTCTACGACAACGCGCAGCTCGCGCGTGTGTATGCGCACAGCGCGATCACCAATGGCGACGCCTACCACGAGCGCATCGCCCGGCGCACGCTCGACTACGTCCTCAACGAGATGACCGCCCCGTCGGGCGCCTTCTACTCAGCCCAGGACGCCGAGGTCAACGCCCACGAGGGCGAGAACTATCTCTGGCGCCTCCCCGAGGTCGGGGCCGCGGTGGTGGATCTGGACGACGTGCGGTTCATCGGCGATCTGTACGGTCTCGACAATGGCCCGAACTTCCAGGACCCGCACCATCCCGAGACGCCCCCGGCCAATGTCCTGCGAATGAGCGATCGGCCGGACGTGCTCGCGGCCGCGTTCGAGATGACGCCAGGCGAGCTGCTGGCGCGCATGGACGCGATCAACAAGAAGCTCTTCGCCGCCCGGGCGAAGCGCGACCAGCCCAGGCTCGACGACAAAACGATCACCGCGTGGAACGGGCTGATGATCGCGGCGCTGGCCGAGGTCGGCGCCGAGCTGAACGAGCCGCGGTACATCGAGGCGGCGCGCACAGCGGCGGCGTTTATCCTCAACAACATGCAGGCCGAAGACGGGTCGCTGCTCCGCACGAGCCGGCTGGGCGTCGCGAAGACGCCGGGCCTCTTCGATGATTACGCGTTCTTCATCCAGGGGCTGCTCGCGCTCGAACGAGCGGGTGTGACAGAAGTCGGCGCCAGGCGGACGCTCGACGAGGCGATCCGCCTGACGGACCTGGCGCGCGAGCGGTTCGGCGACCCGGCGACCGGGGGCTACTTCGACACACCGGCCGACCGGACCGATCTGATCGTGCGCGCCCGCTCATCTTACGACGGCGCCATCCCCAGCGCGATGGGGGCCATGATCAACGACCTGCTGGACCTGAACGAGATGACCGGGCTGGAGCGGTACAAGGACGAGGCGGCCGGGGCGCTGGCGGCGGTCTCGCAGGAGGTGGCGCGCTCGCCGCTGGGGTCGGTCAACTCGACGCGCGCCCTGCACCGCCTGCTCCAGACCGACCCGGACGCCATCGCCCGCGCCGGGATGACGCAGGAAGTCCGCATCGCCCCGAAGGAATCTCCCGTCGAGGTCTACGCCAGCGCCGATTCGGTGGGGCTCAAACCGGGCGAGCCCCAGACGATCGCGCTCAACATCCGGGTGAAAGACGGCTTCCACGTCAACGCCAACAAGCCGGGCGTCGAGGGCCTCATCGGTCTGATGATCGACATCACCGGGGGATCGGGCGTCGTCGCTGAGGCGCAGTATCCGAAGGGCGTCGCCTACGAAGGCGGCGCCGTCGAGGACCGCGAGGGCGAGCAGCTCATGGTCTACACGGGCGACACGACCATCGAGGTGACGCTGTCGCAGGAAGAGGGCAAGCCGATCACCGGCCAGCCGCGCATCCGCGTGATCTACCAGGTCTGCGACGACGCGGCGTGCTACGAGCCGACCGGGGCGGTGCTGGATGTGGAGATAGTCGAGGCTCAATAACAGGTGAGCCGTGCCACTACGCGCTGAAGCGGCGGGTAGTGGCGCGCGATCGTTCACTCCGCCGCCAGCACAACCCCGCTGCACTCCCCGAACCCGATCCGCACGGCGCCCTCGCGCTCGCAGTGCCCCTTGATCATCAGCCGGTCGCCATCGGCGAGGAACTTGCGTTCTTCTCCGGTGGGCAGCTTGACGGGGTTCTGCCCGCGCCAGGTGAGCTCGAGCATGCAGCCGCGCTGGTCCTCGCCTGTGCCCGAGACGGTGCCCGAGGCGAGCAGGTCGCCCGGGCGCATGTTGCAGCCGGTGGAGGTGTGGTGCGCGAGCATCTGGGCGAAGGTCCAGTAGAGGTCCATCCCGCTCGAGTGGCTCAGACGCATCGGTTCGGTTCCGTCTGCGCGCATCTGCTGCGATTCAAGAAAGACTTCGAGGTTGATTTCCAATCCCATCGCCTCGGCCTCCGAGCCCGCGTCGGGGCTGAGGTAGGGCAGCGGCGCCGGGTCGCCGTCGGGGCGGGCCGGGAGCGGTTTGCGGTAGGGCGCCAGCGCGTCGAGGGTGACGACCCACGGGCTGATCGTGGTGCCGAAGTTCTTGGCGTTGAAGGGTCCGAGCGGGACGTACTCCCATTTCTGGATGTCGCGCGCCGACCAGTCGTTGACGAGGACGATCCCGAAGATGTGCCCCGGCGCCTCGTTGATGTCGATGCGCGAGCCGAGGTCGTTGCCGCTGGCGACGAAGCAGCCGATCTCGAGTTCGTGATCGAGCAGCCGGCAGGGGCCGAAGATCGGCGGGCCGTCCTCGGGCTTGAGCTGGCCATGAGGCCGGCGGATGTCGGTCCCGCTGACAACAACGGACGAGGCGCGGCCGTGATAGCCGACGGGCAGGTGCTTGTAGTTGGGCAGGAGCGGGTCGCCGTCGGGGCGGAACATCTTGCCGACGTTGGTGGCGTGGTTGGCGCTGGCGTAGAAGTCGGTGTAGTCGCCGATGGTGAACGGCAGGCGCATGGTCGCGTCCGTTTGGGCGACGAGGCACCGCTCGAGGAGGGCGTCGTCATCGCGTATCGCGGCGGTGTCCGAGCGGAGCAGCCAGCTGAGGCGCTCGCGGATCTCCCGCACGCGCGCCCGGCCCAGGGAGGCGATGCGGTTGCACGAGCCGTGCGCGAAGATGTTCGAGCCCTCGGCGGGGGTGTTCTTGAAGAGGTCCGAGTTCCATCAGGCGGAACAGTCGAGGATGGCGTCACCGATCGCGACGCCGACGACCGGCTTGTCGGCGTTCCCGTTGTTCCGGGTGAAGACGCCGAAGGGCAGGTTCTGGATCGGGAAGTCGGTCCCGGGGTCGTTGGCGGAATCCAGCCAGCTCGTCAGCGCAGGATCGTTGGCGGGGATGGATTCGATGTTGGGATAGTCGTCGGTCATAAACGTCTCGGTCCGGGTTGCGGACGGGTTTTCAGTCAGCGGGGAAGATGTCGAGCTCTTTGAGGTCGTCGATGGGTTCGGTGAACGAGCACGCGCCGAAGGAGAGCGCGAAGCGCTCGCGGGCCAGGGCGATCTGCTCGTCGTCGAGCGAGAGGTCGCGCCACGCGGCGCAGACGTCGGTGAAGCGGAACGCGTACTCGTCGCGCTCTTCGAGCAGCTCGATCGCGTCGGGCTCGCTCAGCTCACCGAGCATGATCCCGGCCGCCGCCATGAGCAGGTTGAGGAACCCGTGCATCGGACCGCCGAGATCGGCGTTGTGGTGCCGGACCGGGTGGTGCAGCCCGGCGGTGGCCTTGAATCCAACATGGGCGGCGTTGCACGAGATCAGGAACCGGGCGAGGTCGGCGCAGCCGGGCACAAGATCCGGGGTGACGCCGCCGGTGCGCACCTTCGCGTACACGGGGGCGTCGTTGTCGGCCCCGGCGAGGGCGGCGATGAGGCCGCGCGGATCGTCTTCGATCGGAATCTCGAAGTAGGTCTTCAGACCGGCGGGGTTCTCGCTGATCACGCGGTCGATGTGTTCGGGGCGGTCGGCCTTGATTTCGACGGCGTCGATCAGCGCCAGGCCGTTCGCCGGGTCTTCGTGCCGGTCGTTGAACTCTGCGATGCGCCGGTAGAGATCGTCGAGGTCGGCGTCCGAGGCGGGTGGCATCAGGGCGCTGATCTTCCAGATCTCGTGCGCTTCGCTGGTGGGGAGCAGCTCAGAGGCGGCGTGCTCAAACTCGGTGAGCCGGGCGACGGGGACGATCAGCCGCCCCAGCATCCACTGGTCCCTCGAGCAGAGGTACGCCCCGTAGTTGCGCACGGTGTGGTCCATGTCGAGCTTGGCCGGCGGGAAGAGCCCGGCGTAGTCGATGATCTCGGTCATCAGGATTTTGACGATTTGCATGGTTGTTCGCTGGGGGGCTGGAGGGCTGGGGGGGCGGTTGGGGGGATGTGGGGCTGTGTCAATCATCCCGACCGGTGGTCGGGTGTGCAAGGGTATCTCACTGGTTTGCGTTGGCGTCGATCCGCCGGTGGGGAATCCCGTGATCCGGGGGGCCTCGATTCGGGCGGCTCGATCCGGGCTGGGGCCGGGCTGGGGCCGGGTCACTTCAGGTTGCTCGCGGTGAAGGCGCTGGCGACGGCTCGCGGCGCCCAGGTGTGGGCGGGGCCCTGCCTGCCCTCGTAGAACGCCCAGACCTCGAACCAGTAGCTGCGGAACCGGTGCTCGCCGAAGGGGGCGTAGTGTTGTTCGAGTTTCTTGCGGATCACCCGCTCGTCGCCCTTGTAGCCCAGGACGGCCTTGCCGTGGCGGATCGTCTCGGTGTCGATCGCCAGCCGGCTGTAGCGTCCCAGGAGCATCATGATGTTGGCGCCCGCGTAGGGGCCGATGCCCGGCAGCGACAGGAGCGTCTGGTGGATGTCGTCATCACCGATGGTGTGGTCTTCGAGCCGGTCGAGGTCCAGTTCGCCCCGGACCGCCATCCTGGCGAGGTCCACCATCCGTTGGTCGCGGTAGCCGACCGAGCAGCGAGCGCGGAGCGTGGCGGGGCGTTTGCGGGCCATCTGCCCGGGCGTCGGGAAAGCGGGGCAGACGACCTCGCACAGGCGTTTGTTCATGTTCACCGTGCTGGGCCAGGTGACGTTGCAGCTGGTGACGGTCTTGATGATGTCCTCGAAGGGCGTTGGGCTGCGGAAGAGCCTCGCCTTGCCCGATCGCTTCCAGCGCGGGTCGACGCGATGAAAATCGGCCACGCTCTCGTCATCGAGACGCAGCATCCGCGTGATCTGCCGTCTCGCCTGACCCTGCTCGGCCCGGGTCAGCGCGCGGTCGGCGGTGACGGTCAGCGGCGATCCCCGGCGATTGTCCGGCTGGGCGATGGTCAGCGTCGCGACGCCATCGGCGAGGTTCAGCGGCCTCGACAGCGTCTTGCGGTTCGGGTCCCAGACGTTGGGCGCCAGCAGGAAGTAGCCGTACGAACAGGCGTCCCGGATGAATCGGTAGTCGCGGGGCGTCCGGATCGTCAGGCGAGAGCCCATCGGGTGTTTCACGCTGACGTCGGGATCGGGGCGAGCGACACACCCGCGGGCATGAGCAACGTGGCGATATTCACGCACAGCCGGTCCGCCTGGCGGGCGAAGAACTGGTAGTGCTCGTCGGCGTCTTTGTTGCAGTCGCGCTCGGTGACGCCGGCCTGCTGGAGCGACTTGGGGTACGCGCGGATCAGGTCAGCGACCATCGGGCGGTCGCACTCAAAGTGGTACTGGAAGGCGTAGGTGCGCACGCCCACGCGGTACGCCTGCTGCTTGCAATGCGCACTCGAGGCGAGCAGCACGGCGCCCTCGGGAAGCTCGGTGATCCGCCAGGCGTGGTGGGCGAACTGCGGGATGGTCCAGGCGATCCCCGCGAGGATCGCGTCGGTCTGCCCGGTCGGGGTGATGCCGACCTCGGGGAAGCCGATCTCGGGCTTGTCCATCGGTTCGACCTCGCCACCGAGCGCGTGGGCGATGAGCTGGGCGCCGAGGCATATCCCGACAACGGGCAGCTCGCGCGCGTGCGCCCGCCGGAGAAGCTCGCACTCGGGCTCCATCCAGGCGGTGTCGTCGCCGACATGCTGCGGCCCGCCGAGCGTGACGACGCCCGTGATGTCGTCGAGATCGCCCGGGAGCGGATCGCCCCGGTGCAGGCGGCGGGTGTCCATCTTGTGCCCCTGGTCACGGAGGGTCAGCCCGAGCCGGCCCGAGCGGCACATGTCGTCGTGTTGGCAGATCAGGATTGTCATGGGAACAGGATAGCCGAAGGCGGAGGGTGGGCTTCGGGTGATGATCAGTCGGCGTCCTTGAACATCGCGATTGTCGCGTCGTGGCCCTTGAGGTAGTCCTGCCGGAGGGCGACCGAGGGGCTCTCCGTCATCGCCCAGTCGAGCAGCGCGAGCGGGTCGAACCGGTTGGCCGGCCCGGTGTCGTCGCTGGCCCGGGCCCGGTGCGTCCGGGTCGAGAGGAAGTTGAACAGCACCGCGCCGGAGGCGGCCCGCCACGCGTGCGCCAGCGTCTCGGTGGCGAGCCGCTGGGTAAAGGTGTTCAGCGATCCGGAGAAAACGATGACCGATGGCGCCCGGCCGTCGATCGCAAAGGCGGACGGGTCCGACGCGAAGTCGGCGACGGCGCTCGCCGCGTTGGGCGGCGCCAGCTCGTTGGCGCGGTCGACCATCTCGGGCATCGCCTCAAGACCCAGGTAGCGACCGAAGCGGATGCCCTGCTCGTGCAGGTAGCGGGCGAACGCTCCGTCGCCGGCGCCGGCGTCGATGATCGTCGCGTCCGTGAAATCAAAGAGCGAGCAGAAGACCTGGAAGCGGGTGGTCTGGAAGCGCTCGTTTGCCCAGAGCGTGGCCTCGAACGAGGGGCCGAACCGATCGACGGCGTCCCGGTAAGGATCGAGATAGGGCGCTGAGCGGGGGGCCTCGGGAGCGGCGTCTGGTTCGGAATCCGGCGCCAGGTCCGGGGCGGCGTCGGGATGTCGCTCGGGATCGCTCATGCCGGCAGGGGTTGATCCGTCGTGCGTTTGAGCGGGACGTGCTCGACGATCTCGAGCCCGAAGGCGTCGAGCCCGGGGCGGTCGACCGGGGCGTTGGTCATCAGCCGGAGCCGGGTCAGCCCGAGCTCGCGGAGGATCTGCCCCCCGATGCCGAACTGCCTTTCGGTCATGGGGATGTCGCCGCGCGCCACGGCGCCTCTTTGGGCGCCGGCGCTGAGCCCGAGCCGGTCGCGGTTGATGGTCTGGAGCCGGCTTTCGAGGTCATCACCGCTTCCCTCGGGCCTGAGGTACACGATCGCGCCGGCGCCCTCGGCCTGGATGCGGCGCATCGACTCGCGCAGGACGGCCCCGGTCGAGCCGTCGTGCCCGGAAGTCAGGTCGCCGAAGATGTCCCCGAGCAGGTGCCGGCGGTGCATGCGGACCAGCGTCGGCTCGTCGCGCCCGATGGGCTTGCCGTCGCTGTCGAGGTCGCCGACGCCCCCGAGGGTCAGCGCGATGTGCGGCAGCGGATCGACGGCGGAATCGAACGCGACGAGATTGAAGGGGCCGAACTCGGTCTGGATCTCGACGCCCGACACCGGTTCGTGCCGGCGGACCAGTGTTTCCCGCGCGAGGCGGTGCTCGATGATCTGCGCGACGGAGCACATCTTGATGTCGTGCTCGCGGGCGATTGTTTCGAGGTCGGGGATGCGGGCCATCCCGCCGTCGGGGCGGACGATCTCGATGATCAGCGCCGACGGGTGCAGCCCGGCGAGCCGGCACAGGTCGAGCGAGCCCTCGGTCTGCCCGACCCGGACGAGCACGCCCCCGTCGCGCGAGCGGAGCGGGTTGATGTGGCCCGGGCGGACGAAGTCATCGGGCGTCGAGTTCGCGTCGATGGCGAGCTGGACTGTCCTGGCGCGGTCGAAGGTCGAGACGCCGGTGCCGACGCCGTGCTTCGGGTCGCCGTCGATCGAGACGGTGAAGGGGGTGGCGCGGAGCGAGGTGTTGCTCTCGGCCTGCGGGTGCAGGTCGAGGCGGTCGCAGTCGGTTTCGGTGAGCGAGAGGCACAGGTAGCCGCGGGCGCAGGTGAGCATGAAGTTGATGGCGTCGGGCGTCGCCATCTGGGCGGGCAGGACGAGGTCGCCCTCGTTCTCCCGGTCCTCGTTGTCGGTGAGGATGACCATCTTCCCGTTCTGGAGGTCATCGAGGATGTCGGCGATGGGGGAGAACGGTGTGGTCATGGTTCGATCCTAGGGCGAGAAGGCCGACCGGGCGTGGCGCCGTGATGCTGTCAGCGGGCACGCCTTGTGATGCCCGAGAGGACTGGTTGGGTGCGGGTTCATGGTCCTGGCTAGTTAATGGTCGGCCCGAGCGTGATGGCGTTGAGGATGAGCCGGACGGGCGCATGGGCGAAGCCCCGGATGGTTACGTCGTCACTGAAGCACACGACCGAGCCCGAGCCGACGCGGTGGCGTGTGGCGAAGGCCTTGCCGGCGATCTCGTCCGCCTTGTCGTCCGAGATCACCCCCCCGATGACGGGCGCGTCCCGATCGAACCTGGCGATGGCCTGCCCGTTCGCCCGCAGGGGCGCGACGCGGTCGCCGCGCTTGATGACGCCGACCCAGTCGCGGACGCCGGCGGCCAGTGGGTGGCCGGTGTCGACGTCGGCGACGAGCAGGGCGCCCGGGATGTTGCGGTTGACGTTGCGTTGCTTGCGCTGGCTCCACGTGAGGTCGCGGTCCTCGGGGTCTTCTTCCTGTCCCGTGTCGCCCTTGCCGTTGTTGTCATGTGCATCAGCCCTGTCGTCGGGCTGGTCGTCGGGTTCGCCGAGGAACCGCTTCGCGGCCCAGTCGCTCGCCGAGCCGATGGCGACGAGCGTCCCGCCCGCGCGGACCCAGTCGTCGAGGTCCCCGGCGGTCGCTTCGTCCAGCTTCTCTGCGAGACTCCCGCCCAGGTGGGGCACGACGATGACGTTGTAGCTGTCGAGGTCAACCCGGCGCAGGTCGTCCGCGTTGACGGCGGTGTGGGGGATCCGGAACTGGATATCGAGCAGGTTCCAGAGCTGCCCGAAGCTGTACGAACTGACCGGATCGTTGCGCACGAGCAGGATGGACGGGCTCACGAAGCGCGCGTTGTCGTTGGCGCCGAGCACGCGACCCTGCTCGGTGACGCCCCGGCCGGTGCCGTGGGTGCTGACGCCGAGCGAGTTGCAGTCTTCGAGGAAGGCGTCGATCGACCGGGCGTTGCGGATGTGGTGGACGATGAGCGAGCCCGCCGGGAACGATCGGCCGTCGATCGCAAACGGCGCGCCGGCCAGCCGGGCGAAGCAATCATGGCGGATCAGCGCGCCGACGGCGGCGGGAAAGTTGTGCTGGTCGGCGCCGATGATGGTCGCGACGTTGCCGGTTGATTCGATCGCCGGCGGCCGTTGCAGCTCGGTGTATTCGACGCGCGGGCCGGGGACGGCCTTTTCGATCGTCCACGCGTCGAGCCCGAAGACGATGGGCAGCGACCAGCCGGTGATGTCGTAGGTCTCGGGCTCCTCGACGGTCGTGGCGCGCTCGAAGATGGCGCGGACGAGGGCGCCGCGGGGCTGGTCGCCCGGGATGAGCCAGCAATCGCCGAGGTCCGGCGGCGTCTCGGATGCCTTGCCGGTGCGGTAGTCGAGAAAATCGGCGCCGCGGACGCGGGCGCCCCGCGCCGGCTCGTGGATCTCGATGCCCTGCATGGCGCACAGGTCGGCGAGCTTGCCCAGCAGCGCCGGGTCGTTGTCCTTGCTGATCGCGTAGGTGACCGGCGCGTAGAAATCGCGGTCCGCCGGGAGGGTGAAATACCGCGCGAAGCGCTCGGTGTTTTCCCGGCGGTTGGCGGCGGCGTACCGCAGGTCGCTCATGGCGACGATGAAGTGGTGGGCGATGCGTTCGCGGAGCGTCAGGACGTGGTCGTCGCTGAAGTCGATGGCGAGCCCGGCGCGCGAGTGGCCGCCTTTTTCACAGAGCATCCCGACGGCGCCGTGATAGGTCGGCAGCACCTTCCCGTACCCCGGGTAGAGGTAGTCGAAGCGCTCTTTGGTGGCGTAGACAAGGCCCCGCTCGTCGAACGCCTCGGCGTTGGCGGCGCCGAAGCGGGCGACCCAGTCGATGGTCTCTTGCGGGATATTCTTGTTGAAGGGCTTGTCGCCGAGCCCGAAGAAGTAGGGGCTCTGGTAGCCCTGCTCGTGGAAGTCGATGTGCAGGTGGGGGAGGTAGCGCTTGTAGATCGCAAGCCGCGCCCGCGACTCGGGCTGCACACCCCAGAGCCAGTCACGGTTGAGATCGAAGTAATAATGGTTCGTCCGGCCCTGTGGCCAGGGCTCGAAGTGCTCGGCGGCGTCGGCGTTGGGGTTCGGGCTGGCGCCGGTGACGCCGCGGCTCCACGAGACGTACCGCTCGCGGCCGTCGGGGTTCAGGCACGGGTCGATAACGAGCACGACGTTGTCGAGGGTCGCGCGGACATCGGGGTCGTCGCTGGCGGCGAGGGTGTAGGCGAGCTGCATCGCCGTCTCGGTGGACGACGGCTCGTTGCCGTGGACGTTGAAGCTGAACCAGACGATCGCCGGGCTGTTCTCGATCGCGCTGGCGACGTCGCTCGCCGAGCGCGTGCGCGGATCGGCGAGGGCCGTGTTGGCCGCGAGGATCCCGTCGAGGTTGCGCAGGTTCGCCGGTGACGAGATCGTGCAGACAACCAGATCGCGCTGTTCGTGGGTCTGCCCGTAGGTCTCGATCCGGATGCGGTCCGAGGCTTCGGCGAGCGTCCGGAGGTAGCGCAGCGTGTCGGCGTGGCGGGTGAACCGCCCGCCGATGGGGTAGCCCAGCCCGGCCTCGGGCGACGGGATCGATGGGTCCGTCTCGCCTTCTTCGAGATATTCGAGGAAGGGATCCCCGCCGGCGCCGGCGAGGTGGCCGGTGGCGATCGCGGAGGCGTCCGGCGCCGAGGCGCTGGTCTGGGCCAGGGCCAAGGGCGCGATCGCCATGAGCAGCAGCGGGGCGAGAATGGGCATGGTGAGGAACAGGGATCGGCGCATGCGTGGTTGCTCCGGTTGAGCGCGGGTGCAGGTGGCGTGTGGGGCGGGGTCGCAGGGTGTACGCTTGGGCCATGGTAGAAGATGCGAAGCGCCGAAAGGAACACCGGGGCTGGCTGACCGAGATCACGTCCCTGCCCACGGCGACCGGCCGCGAGCTGCGCGTGGTCGAGTGGGTCCGCCGGTGGGCGGCGGATCGGCCCGGTGTGCAGATCGTGACCGATGACACGGGCAACATGCTCATCCAGCGACCCGAGAGCGCCGATCGATCGGCCAGGCTGGGCGCCGGCCCGATCCTGTATACCGGGCACCTTGACCACCCGGCGTTCGTCATCGACAAGGTCGGCTCGAGCGGGAAGACCGCCACGGCTCGATTCCTCGGCGGCGTGCGCGAGCCGTACTTTGTCGATGGGCGCGTCACGGCGCACTCGATGACGGACCAATCGGCCGAGCCGATCTCGGGAACGATCACCGGGCACACCGAGCCCGACCCGCCCGAACGCCTGTTCCGGGTCTGTGAGATCGAGCTCGATGAGCCGGCGCCCAGGCTCATGGCCGGTGACATCGCCGTGTGGGACCTGCCCGCGACCACGATCGGCGATGACGGGATGGTGCGCGCCCGCGTCTGTGACGATCTGGCGGCGGTGTGCGCGGCGCTCGGCGCGTTCGACAGCCTGGGCGATCTGGCATCACCCCCGGATGTGCGCGTGCTGCTGACGCTGGCCGAGGAGGTCGGGTTCATCGGCGCGATCGCCGCGTGCAAGCTCGGGACGATCCCCGCCGGCTCGCGCGTCGTGGCGCTGGAGAACTCGAGGAGCTTCCCGGACTCGCCCATCGGCGCCGGGCCGATCGTGCGTGTCGGCGACCGGATGACGACGTTCAGCCCCACGCTGACGGGCGCGGTGGCGAAGGTCTGCGAGAAGCTCGCCGGGACGGCCGACCGCGCCGTCGGCACGCCGGTGGCGGCGAGCGAGCCGCACGACCGCTTCCGGTGGCAGCGCAAGCTGATGCCCGGCGGCGCGTGCGAGGCGACGGCGTACTGCGCCTACGGCTACGAGGCGACGTGCGTGTGCCTGCCGCTTGGCGCCTACCACAACATGGCCAACCTGGCCGAGGTCGAGAAACCCGGGTTTACGGGCGCAGCGACCGTCGGCCCCGAGACGATCGCGCTGGCCGACTTCGAGGGGCTGGTGGACCTGCTCGTCGCCTGCGGAACAGAGCTTGGCGTCACAGAGCCGATGACGGTCAAGCTGGAGAAGCTCTACGACGAGCGGTCGTTCGTGCTGGGGCAGTGAACTCCCCGCGCCGCGCGGCGCCCTTATTTCTTCGGTTTGCGCGCGATGATCGAGACCATCGGCGGCGTGCAGAAGAAGCAGCTCGGATCGCTCGAGCGCCGGGTCCATTCGTCCATGAACGCCGCCCGGTCCGATTCTTTCAGGTAGCCCTCCTCGACGATCTTCGGGAGGAAGATCTCGAAGTAGCTGCTCGGCCAGCGCCACATCGCCTCACCCGGACGCGCGATGCGCGTGAGCGAACGGATCTGCGTCACCTCCAGCCCGGCGTCGCGCATCAGCCCCGGGAGCTTGCCCCCGATGTCGTCGTCGCCGCCGTAGTCCAGCCAGCTCTCGCGGATCGCCTGCTTGACGGGCTCGAACAACGTCGAGTGCGGCGCCAGCGTCAGGGCGCGGTAGTTGAAGTATTCCTGTGACGCGAACACGCCGCCGGGCTTGAGCGCCCGGGCCACGCCCTCGACGATGGCCCTGACGTCCGGGGTGAAGCACATGACCCAGCGCTCCCAGGCGCCGTCGATGGACTCGGGCGGGAGGTCGATCGCCTGGACATCGCAGACCCTGGCGCTGATGTTCGTGACCGCGCGGCGTTTCGCCTCGTTGTTCAGGTAATCGATGTAGCGTTGCGATTCATCGATCGCGATCATCTTGCCGTGGGGCTCGAGGAACGGGGCCAGGTCGAAGGTGGCGAACCCGGGGCCGGACCCGACGTCGAGGATGGTCTGCCCGGGCCCGAAGCCGGCGTCGCGCCAGGTCCGGTTCGCCTCGTCGGACCAGAGGCGGTGCTGGAGCCCGAGGCGATTGAGTTCGTCATCGTCGACGCCAAGGACGTATTCGGGGCGATCGGCGCGGGGGTCGGCGGCGGTGGTGTTGCTCATGGATTGGTCCGGGTTGTGAGAAGGAAGTGTCTTTGCTGGATTATTCTTGGTCCGGGGCGAGAAAGCGAATCGACGGAGGGGCGGGTCCGTCTCGACAGCGATTCCCGGCTCGTTCGTTGGCGGCTCGCTCTTTGGCGCTGCCCGATCAGCCCCGGGAAGGTGTCTTCGCAGCCGTGACCCCGGCGCGGTCGCGCGCGATCCAGACAGTCACAAGCACCGCGACGCCGGTGATGATCCCGATGATGCTCAGCGCCCCGAAGAGCAGTGTGCTGAGCGTGAGGACGCCCGGGGCGGAACCGCTCAACAGCCTGGGCGTGATCAGCCCGCCCGCGGCGAGCCCGGGACCGGTGGACGGGCCGAACTCGTAGAGGCCGGGGGGGAAGTCGCCGGAGACGTCGATCTCATAAGGGCCGGGCCGGGACAGGGTCGCCCGCGCGATCTCCGCCCGAACGCGCGAGCCGATGCGCTCCGGGGCGCCCATCAACGGCTCAAGCTCGAACTCCTCGCCCCGGGTCGGCTCGACGATCACGATCCGGATGCCCTCCGGGATCGGGGCGGATTCATCCCGGGCGAGTGTCCGCCACAGAGAGTACGTCCCGGGCGATGTGATCTGGACCGCGGCGCCCCCCGGGCCCGTGAACTTCCAGTTGGCGGCGCCGATGACCCGCGCACCGGTCCACAACGACCACGCGAGCGCGACCGGGCCCATGATGATCAGCACGGCCCCGATGACATACCAGTGGGCGCCCGGGCAGTGGGCGCCCGGGCGCGATCGGGATGGGTTGGCTGGTGGCATGGTGAACGCTCGGCGCACTCTCTCGCGCGGCGCCCGGGAACGCAACACCAGGCCGGGCGCCCGCCGGTTCTCCTCCTGGCAAGTTGTCGCTGAAGCTAGAGCGGTTTCACTCCTCGTGTAGTGGGGCGGGTTTTCAACCCGCCTTCTTCACACTCATCCTGGGATGCGAGATCACCGCCATCAGTCAGCGCGCTTCAATCGAAATGGCGGGATGAAATCCCGCCCCACTGCACAGCCATC
>Ga0114931_10002685_pt1 | contig 22601 bp, 14 predicted proteins | sample 2SBtaG_FD_89579 | JGI IMG/M metagenome (GOLD analysis project Ga0114931, IMG submission 89579) | Deep subsurface microbial communities from Kolumbo volcano to uncover new lineages of life (NeLLi) - 2SBTROV14_V59a metaG | ecosystem: Environmental > Aquatic > Marine > Volcanic | place: Kolumbo... | reverse complement strand
TATGACAACGTCATTCTGATCATTCTGCAAATATTTCAAGAGTTTTGGAATTTCCTGGGGCATATGTTGACCATCCCCGTCAACTTGGATTGCTATATCATAACCATTCTCTTTTGCATATTTGAATCCAGTCTGCATAGCACCGCCAATACCCAAATTAAAGGGTAATGAAATCACTGGGACATGGCAATCTTCGGCAACTTTTTTAGTATCATCTGTTGAACCATCGTCAATGACAACAACATCAAAATCAGGCCGAAAGGATTTCATGTCGTTAACCACATTGATGATATTCCTTCCTTCATTATATGCAGGAATAATCACTACCTTTTTACATTCTGTCATAAATAATTTACCCCTTTGATTATAATTCAGGAAGTTTTCTTACTATTTTAGGACCCAAAAACTTAGTCAGCGACAACGGCATTTTTTTCCAAAGGTCGATCATCGATTGATATTTATTATTGTGGGCATCTACTTGCGGAACCGAGTCAGATTTGTTCAACAAATATTGATAGTACAATTGAATCGTATTGGCACCCCATTGAGTTTTAAAATTAAACGTTCCACTGTTAACGGTCGACCTGCCGAAATCAAATTCCTTAAAATTATGATTACATGCATACTCAATGGACCTCCAATACAACAAATTATTTACATATATTTTGTTGTACTCTGTCAAAGACGCAACCCATGGTTCGGACATGTAATGCTTGAATTTAAATAGAAACATTGCAGCCACTACTTTTGTATCTTTCTTTAGGACAAGAATATTTACGCGGTTGGGAAATTCCCTAATTATATTTTCAAAAAAACTATAGGGATAAATCGGAGTGCCTAATCGCCGCAAATTCCTCGTCCATATATCATAGAAGTCGTCTAAATAAGCAATGTTTAAATCGCAAATTAACCCATTTTTCTCTGCTTTGCGGATTTTTCCTCGATTTCTTGAACTTAATGCTTTCCATATATACTCAGAACCATTATCCAAGGGAAGCATTAGAGTTACAAAGCTTTTCTTAGTATGAAATTTTAAATCCGTACCATTAAAATCAATTCCATTTTCTAATTGACGAATTTCTAAATATTGAACATCATGTGTCTTGGCTATCTCAAAAGCACGTTCTAATAACTTATAAGCTACGTCCGAATTATTTGTGCAGAGACCCGAAAAATTTGAAAACGGGTTAGAAATCAGGTATTTTCTCCCCAATATGTCGGTCATAAAGAAAATTGGTAAAATACCAACTATTTCGTCCTCGTTGTTTGTGGCCATCAGATAATAGGAACGGAATCCAAACGTTTTTTCTAAAACTCCTTTCCACCCAACTAATTGATACATGTTACTTTTTGGATGTTTTTCAACAAATTCATCCCATTTTCTATAATGCGAGTGAGACAATTCCTGGATATTGGTAACTTTATCAATTGTGGTGGTGGTTGTCATATTAAGTCCCATTGCTGGCATTTTTCATGTAATTCGGTACAACTCTGCATTATATTTGTTTTTGATTTATCAAACTTTTTACGGCAAATTTAGTGCCAAAAAAGAAATATGGTGAATCTACGATAGCCTGTTGTTTTTATATTGTATATATTATATTTTTCTAAATAAATCTCATTAAACCAAATCAATGGGTATAAAAGCTTGTACAGTTTTTGTACAATGTTTCATAATCATACAGTCTCAATCAGGCTTACAAATTTAAGGAATACGGCTATCGTACATTAAATTCCACTTTCTTCAGCAATTCTCCATTATATCCTCGACGGACAAACAACAAATCTTTATTTGTTTCATAATCTGCACATTCTTTTTTACCATTTACATTAGGAGCAAAGAGAATTGTATCAACGCCATATTGGGTTTTAACTACTAATGCGACAGCTTTTTCGGTCGGTAATTTTTTACCATTATTTTCAATTGGAATCTCGAATGCTTGAAGTATATTCATTTTTCTTTCATTCACGGAATATGGAAAAAGGATATCCAGAAAAACCGTAGGCGTTTTTCCTGACTTCGAATAAATAACCACGGGCGCCTCTACCTTTTCCCCATATTTCGGTGAGTACCACCCCTGAATAGGATGTAATTCTCCCTCTTCAATCTTCACCGACAGGTTTTCAGTTTGAACTGGATAGATCATAAGATTTGCTGAGTTTTCGTTTTTTGTCTGAATTGATTTTATCGATTCTGAAATTTCCATCTCACCCGGCACAAAATGAAAAAGCTGATCATACGTGTGCTCACCCTTACCACTTAACACATCCCACAATATCCAATAATCCGGTTTAACAAACAACAACCGCCGTGTATGCTTTACATCATGACTGATATTCTCTTTAGCGTTTCCATATCCCTTATCGTAAGCTGACTGGACATAATCAATGTTCTCATTTGAGAACCACACATTGGGCAGTTTTTTTTGAGGTTGAGAATCCCAGTGCTTTTGGTCAGGCTGTCTTAATTGACTCCTGCCATCAACCACAATGGTATTGTGTGCGAAAGAACTTTCAAAATATTTATGCCATTTATTGTAAACATAAGTAAACGTCCCTGCTTCGACAATAAACGGTTCTCCGTAAGCGACTATCTCAAAATTAAGTTTATCCTCATGCCCATGAGCTGATCCAAAAAGGCCACCGTCAAAAATGCTGTAACGTGCGTCAGGGGACCAGGCACTGCGCATTACATACAATCCGGTGTAAGGAAACGCCACTGACGTGGTATCCGGCTTTTTCCCTGCTTTGCCATCGGTGGCAAAATATTCGAAATCCTCCCGGTGAAAGCGCTGCGATGCCTCGTCAAATAGTGGTTGCAATTTTTTGGCGTGAAATCCATCATTGACGGCCGGCATACGTCCATCTGGCCATGCAGTGTACATCATAAACGCATACATCTTTTCAAATCGTTTGTAAAAATCATCCGTTAGATGTACATCATGTTTTTCCGCATAATTCACGATTTCATCAAATAATCGTACCACATAGCGATGATAAAATGTGGAAACTTCGGTATATCCTCCATCAGGGTAAACATCCATTTTCATTCCCCTATCCAACCGATAAACGGACATATTCAGCCACTCTTTTGCCATTTTGAATTCAGGAAACATAATCCCCGCTTTCATTAAACCAAAGCTCTCCTGAATGAGGTGATTTCGTCTCGGTGATCTGAAAAAATAAAGGAATTGAGCCTGATCATGAATATAGCTAAGCATTTTTATTTTCACATCGTTACTCACGCTCGGTGAATTTAAGAAAACATAAAATGCGTCAACCCAACTACCGCTAAGACGTAAGCCAACACCAATAAGCCGCCACACCGGATCCCTTTCGTCTTTCCATCGGATCAGAGAAATCTGATCGAAAAAATTCTGCATAATTTTATCAAAATCAGCGGCATATTTCTCATCCTTTGTCATAACGTAAGCAGCCATGATGTCCCACATCCACTCAAATTCATTGAGAGCATAGAGCCAGATATCATCATCGGTGGGATTCTTATACCAGTCGATGGTTTCGGGAAGCTGTTTGGTCACATCCCAAAGGGTGAACTTTCTTACAAGATCATCGTTTGCCCATTGAATGACTTCGGCTGTGTCCGGATACAAGCGATAAAGTCTGGCGCGAACCTCGGCAACCACTGAATCTCTTCTTTGAGAAAAATACGATAGAAACAACTGTTCATTTAACTGGTTTTCATCGGAAATGCCAAAGGAAGTCGTTTCAAACAGATTTTTAAATTGCCGATTGAATGATTCAGGGGCTTTTTCCAGTTTTGAAAGGGATGGCTGTTTGAAATAAAAACCATTCACAGTTAAAAACAGCAACCCTGTTAAAATAAAAAGCTTAGTCGAATAAAAACGTTGCAAAATTTGCCAATCTCTGGCCAGTTTAAAATATAACAATAAGACTGAAATCCCTGTAATTAACAAAATGCAAGCATTACCAATGATGCTTTTTGCTTCCCGAATCCCAGGCAAGAGCTGTTGATTAGCATAAATTGCCACGGGAACCATAATTAGCAGGACCAGCAAAGATGCCAAAGCAAAGCCTTCAAATTTTGGGAAAACGGACCAAATAAAGGTAAAAATTAATGCTCCAATAAAAGCGTAGAAGATATAGATAAGCAACTGGCGGTGAATGAAATAGAGGACAAAGCGGTGCAGCTCAAATGAAGAATAATTTTCGACGTAAGTAAAATGAGCAACGAAAACTGTACCTGTGAAAATGGCGACTAAAAATGCCCAATATAAACTAATTTTTAGCCTGTTAAAAAAATACATGCAATCCTTTGCTAATAAACATTTTTAAATAAATATCACCTACTTTAATGATACTTGATTTAATAAGTTGTAATCCACAAAAATCTAATTTAGACGATGGTCAAAAGTAAATTCTTCATAAAGATTTTGAAATCTTTCAACCTGTAGGTCTAAAGAATACTGCCCCACCACCATCTTTCTTCCCTCCAGACCAAATTGTTTTCTCCGTTTTGCATCGCTGAGCAATGCGGATATTTTTTCAACTAATTCTTCGGGTTCTTCAGGAGGAACCAAATACCCCGTTTTGCAATCCTCTACTAATTCAACTGTCCCGTCCACAGCGGTAGCCACAACCGGCAATCCAGAAGCCATTGCTTCAAGTATGACATTAGGAAGGCCTTCATACAGTGATGGTAAAACGAACAAATCAAATGTGCGCAACAGTTCTTTCACATCACTCCTAAAACCAAGTAATTTGAAATTTTCAGTTAAATTTGCTTCTTTGATGCTTTTCTCTAAATCGGGTCTTGTATCACCGTCCCCGACAAACACAAATTGTATATCTTCAAATTTTGGAACAATGGTTTTTGCGGCTTCAATTAAATACTGATGGCCTTTTTGTGTATGTAATCTCGCAACCGTACCTACAACTAGCGTTTCGGGTTTAATACCTAATTTTGCTCGTAATTCTGGATTACTACCCTGTTTGTACAAACTGAGGTCCACTCCGTAAGGAATAACCACAACTTTATTTTCGCTCAATCCACGTTTATCCACCAACCATTTCGCCGTAGCATTTGAAACAGAAATTACTTTCGTACAGAATTTCATAGCAAAACGATAGGCCCAAAGTCTGTGCGTAAGCAGCCATTCCGGGGCTGAAATTGTCTCCCAGGAGAAGACGGCTTTATTGGGACTGATGGCACTCGCAAGTGCTCCGATCACATCCGCATAAAAAAGTGTGGTCATGACCACGTCAATTTTTTTCTCTTTAATAATTCTTGAAACGTCGTAAATTAGCTTTGGATCAATGCGGTTTCGCCGTTTGAGACCGATATATGGGACATTTAATGCGTCAAATTTTTCTTTAATCCGGTCACCAATGCCAAGGCTGCAGACCGTCGTTTGAAAGCGCTCATTATCCATGTGCGCAATAAGTTCCATGAGCTTGGTTTCTGCACCTCCCCAATTCATCCCTTCCACAAGTTGCAAAACATTAACTTTTCTTTTTTCAGACATTTTCCACCGCTATCATTTAAAATATAATTCGTTGGTTGGATTATTAATCTTGTTTTAGCAATTCAGCGGTAGCAGGTTCCTCCGTGACCGTTTTTACTTCAGTCTTATTGGCCCTTGCCACCAGATGTAATCCGGAGCAATACCAGGTTGGTGGAAAAATTCTCAATAGTTTCAAAATAAACTTACCCAGCGAGTTTAGTTTCCAAATCTGCCCGTCTGAACTTCGCAAAAAGAACCAATCTGCCCACAAGCCAATATGGCGGTCTTTGACTGTTGGTTCATAATCATCATAGTCGCTCTGGATAATTTCGAACCCGGCATTCTCAAGATAACTCTGCAGTTCCTTTTTTGTAAACCGATATTCCCAAAAATAATTGGGTTTTCCAGTTAGTTTTCTTTTGAAAAAATAGATCGACCGAATGGGATGTGCGATAAACCTTCGCAAAGGAGTCAAAAGCGGAGTTGTCACTAAAGCCACGCCCCCGGGCTTCAAAATGCGATATGCCTCTTGCAAAGATTTTTCAGGACCGTGCTCAAAATGTTCAATGACACCCAACGAAATATAGGCATCAAATGAATTGTCTGGATATTTTAAATCCGTAATATCCCCCAATTCAACCGCCACATCCTTTTTAAATTTTTTTGCTTGTTCGACGATTTTCTGATCATATTCAATACCGATAATTTCATTGCCTCTTCGCTGAAACCATTCACACCAGGCCCCGAAACCGCAACCGCCTTCCAGAATTCTGGTGTTGCTATTACCAACATATTTTTCAAATATGCGTTCAAGCGTTCGTCCTTTGAAACTTTCCAATTCACCTTCAATACTGCGATTCTTCCACTGATCAAGATCATGTTCGGAACCGGTTTTAAAAGACAATAATCTGTAGCTCATTGTTGCTTATCCTTAAATTTTATGATTAATATACTTATACATCCTTTTCTTGTGCTAAACTTATAATCGTGCAATGTCTTTCATATCTTAAATATAAAATCCTCCACAAATTTACTCCAACGGTTTACACTCACCATTTATTTAGGAGTCACCGAGACCCCTCCTGGTGCTATGGGCGCAACATTATCCGACTTAAAACCCTCGGCATAAACAAACTTTATTGCGTCCGCAACAACGACACCATCCGCTTTATTGGTAATTTTTACATAACCGGACTGGCCCTGGTTGAACTGATATTCCCCAAGAAGATTCCATTGTCCCTGATTGATACTCTGATCGATAGAGAACGATTTTGAGCCACCCGCATATTTGACTTCGTAAGGTGCATTTCTCGCCTGATTAAAACCATTCAATTTGCCATGCCATTCATAAACAACATATTTACCGGAAAGGCCAATATTCGGCGTAAATTTTGCCGTACTGCTGCCGTCTCCGGCAGTTGTATAAGCCATCGCCCAACGATCTTTATGAGCTTTGTAGGCAATAGCCCAGGCATTTTCAGTTAAATCATTTTCCTGCGTCCAATTTCCTGTATAAACGGCTTCTCTTGAACCGGGATTTGTGCCTTCGTCATCGCTGTCAATTATAACATCGGTGATCGCCGTGACCGGTTCCCTGGTTAATAAAATAGCATCCCCAATAATTCTATCCTTGTTGTCACGACGGCCATCCAACATGACCTGGTTGAATTTTTGTCCATTATTAAAATCAGGAGCCTGGCATCCCTGAAAACGGTAGTAAGGGCCATTGTAACCGCTTACTCCTGATATTTGACTATCGGAAATGGTCTGTGGTAATTCGCTTGTATTCAAAATAACCGCTCCTTTGGTAAAAAAACGAACCCAGACACCTTGACCATTGCTGCCGGTTTCATAGACTTCCAGCATTTCTCCTGTGGGAAACCCTAAATCTAATTCGAACTCATCATAAAGGCTGTAATAATGGTGAAGATCACGTTCTGCACAGGCAAAATATCCATCCCCTGCCATTGTGATACCCAACAAATAACGCATGTGTGAAAAATCATCTTTGCTGTTTATTAATCCGTCAAAAAGCAGTAAATGTGGTTGACGTGCTTTACTCATCCAGTCTTTGTACAAATTATAAAATCCATTGAAATCCGTTACGGCTTCCGTGTGTTCCAGTACTATCCCATTGGTATCCACCCAATTATAACCCTCACGTTCAGTATGAAACCGTCCGGAATTTATGATGATTGGTCGATTATTATTGATTCTGTTTATTTCATCGACAACCTTGTTGACGCCATTTCTCCATTTTTCTCTCACCCAATCCTTTCCATGTTCATCATAGTCGTTCACGCTGTTTCGGTCCAAATCAATATCCCATAATTTTTCAGATTCCCGCGGACGAATCCACAGTCCGTCTGTGGCAATTCCATCGAAAAAATTTTGATCATGCGCTGCTACCAAATAACCCGGCAAAAACTCATTATATTTTTTGTTATCATGATTAGGGCTTGTTTTACAAAAATCGGTGAAATTCGCAGTATATCGGTCGTTGGCATTATAAATGTTCATGGAATTGCCTTTTGAATCGTACGTTCGCCATTCAGATGGGACATTCGTACCCTCGATGCCGCCACCAAAATTCCAATCCAAAACGCCAAACACAAAGACATCGGGATTTTTGCTTTTAATGGCCTGAACTAAACTTGTCCTCATGGTTCGCACCAGAACCAAATCAAAATTAGCATACCACTCCGCAGGTGCATTTCTACCGAAATGCATCACGCCGGTTCTCGGATACGAAGGATTATTTTGACCCAAAACAATTCCGGTAAAAGTCACAAGAAATAACATAATCATTAAAACAATCCGATGTAAAATAATGTATACCACAGTTGTTTTTTTCCAAAGCATGTTAACACCCCTGATTATTAAAAATTAATTATTTTCAAAAACTGTTAATCCTGCATTTTCTCCAGGATAAAAAGCACAACACTTCCAGGTTGCAAATCAATATCCAAATCAATTTGATTTATGTTACGGAATTGCTGTACAGAGTTGAGAATCCTCAAATCATCTTTAGCGTCCAGGGTCTTAGCCTGTTTAACGGTCAACTTTCTCGGGCGCCCCATATCATCCCAGATAGTGTAAGAATTGGAATGGGTTTCATCAATGAGGAACTGCTTTACAACAAAATCGTCAAATGGAAGATTTTTTACGAATAAATTCACATGTGCTGTATCTGTTTGTGTAAAATCAAAGTCATCTTCATTTAAACTGTAAACAACTATTTCAACAGCACGATCACCTGACTTTGTAGCTATTGCATGTACTAAATCGCCAAATTCCGCATCTCCGGAAAATTGAAGTCGTTCATTTCCTAAATACCCGAGCAGTTCAATTGCATTGTAAACAGGCCGTTTCACAACAAGTTCATGACCGTTTGCTATCGGTAAAACCGATGCTACCCCGCCTTCATCCTTAAAATATTTTGGTATCTGATTATTCGACCACAATATAGATACTTCCGGAACGAAAACATCACCCAAGGTATCTTTTAAATACAAAAAACTGTCCACCATCTTGGCGTACCACGCTGCATAATATCTTGTGTTGTACTTGTTAGGTTTGTATACGCCCGGCCCGACTTCCGACAAAACAAATTGTTTTTTTGCAATGGCCATCTGGACCCTTTTATCATCATGGTTTACTGCCCTGCCAATTTTCCAGAATATTTTTGCGACCATCGAGTTTTTCATCGGTTGACGGTAGTCGTAGCCCAATTCGCCATAAGCATGTGTCGAAACAAAATCGGTGGGTGCTGAATTTTTCTTCTCTATTTCAAAATGCTCTAAAAATGTATCGATGTACCCACCGGCAGTCGCAGGGCCACCAACATGTAAATTTGTATCCACTGCCTTCACTGCGCGCGCGGTAAATTCGTAGAGCTTAAAGTACTCCGCCATATCGCCCTGGGATTTGTTCTCAGGGTCCTCGATCCAGAACAAATATCCTAAATCCGGTTCGTTCCAAACTTCAAAATACCATTGCCGAATTTTCTCAAGTCCGTAACGATTTTTCAAATGTGTAACCGTATTGAAAACCAGATCGTACCATTTATCATAATCTACTGGAGGAGAAATATTCGCTTTGCCCCAACGTTGTCGCCTATCCGGTATGGAAGCCAGCGCATCCGGCATAAAACCCAGCTCTACAACGGGAGTCAAATCCTCAGAGACAATTCTGTCAAACGCTTCATTCAGTAACATCCAGTTGTACTGAATTTTACCGCTGTCGTTTACATGATATATATTAAGTCCCTCACCATAAGGCGGTTTTCCATCGCTGAATAAATTGTGAGCCCGGATGTACCGAAACGCTTTATTCGTTTTCGTATTTGATTCTTTTATCATTTTAAAGAGAAAACGATTACGCCGTGTTAAGACGCCATCCCTCAACGATTCGTAACCAAGACCACCCCAGAATTTATGCAAACGGCCCAGACTTTTCTCTGCATCGACTGTAAGGTTCCACCCCTTGTTTGTAAAATCCGGTTCAGTTAAGACGACCTTTCCTTCAAAGCTTTGCTGAACACCCGCTTTTATGACAACGACTTTTCGCGCTAACCCGTAGAGAAAAGCATTGGATTTAATATATTTTTTTACATAATATTTATTTTGCAGCGCTAAAAAACCTGCAACACTTCCCAGAGCGATGAAAACTATACCGGCAATAAGTAATCTTCGTTTTGTCATTTATCTTTAATGTTAACGGTTTCTGATTCTAAGAATTCTCTCATTCAATTCAAACTTTGTTGAATCAGGCCCACAACTTTCTGTGCATTCATTTCCCATGAATACTGTCCACAGACTTTGTCACGAGCCTGACGGCCGATACTTTTTCTAAATTTTTCATTTTCTATCAACTTGCACGAACATTCAATAAGCTGCTCCATATTACCCGCATCATACAGCAAACCGTCTTTACCATCTGTTACGATTTCTTCGATTTGCCCTACCCGGCTGGCAATCACCGGCTTTCCGGCAGCCATATATTCAAATAACTTCAATGGAGAAAAATAGAAAAATGACATAGCCGGATACGGTGCAATAACCGCATCCATCGCCGCCAGATAAGTCGGAATTTCATGGTGTTCCGTATAGCCGGTAAAAATCACCCTGTCGCTAAGACCTTTTGTTTTGAACGTACTTTCCATATCAGTTTTTAGCGGTCCGTCACCGATAAATAAAAACACCACATGGTCATATTTTGAACATAGGTGCTCAACGTATTCCTCCAAGGCTTCAACCCCATGCCAATAATGAAAGGATCCTACAAATCCGATCACAAATTTTCCATTAAACGAATATTTATCCCTAAAACCGTTGACGTCCAAATCCGGTCGAAATTTTTTCACATCCACACCATTGGGAATAACTTCAATTTTTTGGTCATTTATCCCGTTGGAAATGAAATATGATTTCAGAGCTTCTGAAACCGTGTAAACCTTTGATGATAATTTCAGATTCAACAACTCAATCCATTTCGGGATAAAAGGTAAGTTTACAACTTTATCATTAAATTCCTTATTTTCCAATGCCATTGGTGAATTTACTTCCAGGATCAATGGAATTTTTTTTAATTTGGCGATGACAGCCACAGAAAAATTCAAAAGATTATACCGAACCAATAAAGCATCCGGATTTTCTTGTTTTACTAAAGCCCATTCCCTGCGAAAATATCCTATATTCGAAATCAATGCATTCAACTGACCGACATATTTTGACAACCGTTGTTTCAACCATGCGCGGGATTTTGATCCCACGGCTTCTTCCTCGCTTCTGAATTTATTCATATAGCATGCTTTGATGTCAATGCCGCATTTTTGAGCTGCTCGAACAAACTCCTCCACATGAACAGCAGCCCCCACTGAACTAAATTTTCTGTCAAACAAATAATTTATGTACAGGACTTTCATTCGTTATTTGCTCTCAAAATAAATTGCAAATGTTGTTTTTCACCTTCTCTTGCCCGGAATTGCTGTTTACGTTTCACCAGCAACTGCATTCGGCCTTTAGCCGTATGGATGATGTCCAGTGTTTCAAAAGGCAGGTCATAGTTTTTTACTTCCAAACATAAAGACCGACGATCAGATTTCAAGATCACCCGCGTTGCGCTTTCAATTTCAATTCCGAATTTATCACAGGCCACTGGAAAATTGAAAAATCGAAAGTCAGCAAACTCACTATCCTCTAAAAATGTAATTTCATCGTCAAACACGATCGCATCCTGTTCAAAACAAACATCCCGTTTCAGGCCAAACCGGCCACAGGTATATTTAATTCGTAACGACTTCCCATCTTGCGTAAATTGCTCACTTTTTCCATTTGCCGGAACATACCACCTGGTACTATTCTTTGCAATAGGGGCAAAAATATTCTGTTCGCTTCCCGGGGGACTCTTCTCCCCAAAACGCTCCAATGACGGCCCTCCGGGACAAGAATAGACAAACCCTACATCCTTCCACCAGATATGTTGTGGCGTCACGCCTGCCTCGGATAAATACTCATCTAAACCGCCGTAGAAGGCAGTAAAGTAATTCTCATTTGAAAAAATTGCCGTTTGTGTTGGTCCTGAAATCCATTTAACAGGTTTATTTACATCAGGAACGGACGGCGGACGCTCATTTTTCAACAAATGAGCAAGCGCAAGCCAAACGCCGAGAAAAGCATTGTAAACCGTCAAATGGTGATAATCGTACCAGCCGCTGCGTTCTTCATCTGGGCGATCATTTAGAACCAGCGGGAAGTGACCACCTTTACGAAATTTCAATAAATAATCGAACAGACGGTCTGCCGTAGCCAGAAAGACGTCTTCACCCGTTTCTTTAAAAGCGGCTTCAAGAGCATAAATAGCAGCACCGTAACCGAATATTTGTTCATGCCCGCGGCCCACATAATTGAAATCACCATCGGGGTCGACAAACGGTAAAAAATACCGCACGCCTTCGAGAAACCACTCCTTCGATTTTTCACTGCGATTCAACAGATAAATTCTATGTAAAACAGCCACTGTAAAAATATGATATTGGATAGGCCGGCTCAGATTCAAATTATCGTCAAAACAGCCATCGCTGCTGCGAGCCTTTGCAACTGTTCGCAGATTCCAGTTCGCTTTGAGGATATCAAGCTTGCCATTGAACAGGCGGTTGCGTTCCAAAAACGCCCAGGCACGCATAGCCGCCCAATTGGTCAGTTTATTTTTGTAATTTGTTTTCCAGGATTTCAACCCGTTCTGCCAGCGCTTTCTATCCACCGTAGACAACACATCCTTTAGCAAACCGTATGTCAGGACAAAAGCATAGTTTTGAAAATCCCAGTGGTACATCCAATTGGAAATCGGTGCGTATTCATTTGGAGATGTCCTTAAATGAAAATCAACAGCCTGTTTCGCCTGGTCTAAGTAGTGGTCATCTTTCGTTTCATTGTACAGAATGGCGCTCAGGAGGGAAAAATTGCTTGTACTGTAGTGCTCACCCTGAACCCTGCCATCGATGGGATCGTAGATTCCGCCAGCATCGACAATTTCAATCTTATTCGAGGAACCATCGTTAATCCCTCTTAAGGCAATACTATTTGCCGTAAAAATCTGTTCGGTCAGATTTTTTTTAAAAACCATAACCTTACCATCAACCGGATGATTCAATTGAAAATCGACATGATCGTTAACTTTGTGACCTTCCGAAAAATCTGGTTTCACTTGTAACCCGGCCAACCAGAGTTGGATTCCTTCGGCAGTTTTAAGATACCGGCTCATCTCAATTCTTCTATGCTCCCCCATATATTGTAAGATTTCAATTATTCAGATTTTCCGGCGAGTTCGGTTTCTGCCTGAGTTTTCGAAACGCCATTTTTCTTTTCCGTATATGATTTTCGGTTATCTCTGACGACCCATTCTTCAGCGGGAACTTCGCAAAAGCCCGGATCTTTAAGCTGATCAAGTTCCTCAATATCACATAAGCATTTATAAAGAACCCGCAAATACTGTTTCATGAACTTAGTTGGAACGTGCAAAAAAATCGTATTGATAACCCGATTCTCGAACAAAGTCGAGACGGTCATCATGATGGCGGCACCGATGTAATGTTTCAACTTCAACTGTGAATGCGGCTTTAAATTATGGTAATCCGGTACTGCCAGGCCAAGAAATTTACGAATTCGAATATGAGCATACGCCAATTTCTTTTTCAAATTTACCGTTGGTAGCATGCCGAGTTTTGCGATATTTCGATCGACAGGTTCCACATAAAGAATCCCTTCAGCGACTAAATCATCCACCACTCTCGAGCCCTCTTCTGTCCGCGTAAACACGTACGACCAGCCTGCTTTATAGTCTTCTCTCACCACTCCGTCACCCCGCCATTCATCACCGGCAACGATATCGGCAAATTCAGCAACCGCATCCGTACAGGTGGTACAGCGTTCGCGTTCGAAAACGGCATGTGCCCAGAAAAACTCCTGCACCGGGTGAATCATATTATTTGTGCCATCTTTTTTTATGACGTTGAAACCACCGGGCCAGGTATCATCCCGGTAGCGGATTTCCTTTATTTCATTAAAATTCTTGACCCCGGCTCGACGCACCAAATATGTTGTATTTGTAAAGGAAGGGTGAAAACCGCAAATCAAGCCAATTTGCAACACGATACGTTTTTTGACACGAGGCATTTTTTGCTGCGCTAATCGTATGCCGTGAATGTGGCACGGTAATGCTACGACTGCAAAGCGTCCATCTTCTTTCAGAATTTCCTTAATAATTGCAGCTGTTGGTACCGGTAAGTATTTCGACTGTTGCGCCTCTAATACTTCTTCACGCGTTCTGGCAATATATACCTTCGGTTGTAAGGGATGCTCCTCGTCCATTTTCACCACAACTGCACCATCAATTTCTCCTTTTTCGAGAAGAGCGATGAGAATGGCCGAAACGATTCCACCAGAAGCACCGGACTTACGGACATCGTGCATCGTTGTATATCCACTCCAGAATTCCCGGATATAACCAATATCTTTGTCAGCCGGAATGTGCCCAAATGTATCTTCCTGCAACGCATTCCAATCGAACTCTTCGCCGGGACAGGTAATATAACACAAATCACAATCTGTACAGGCATCCCTTTCAAAGACGGGGAACAGCCCTTTTTTAGGATGCTGTTGAATGGAAATTGCATTTGTCGGGCAGACTCCTGCGCATATACCACATTGATGACAATTTCCGTTTTCCAGTACGTGCTCTATATCCATAGACAATCTCAGTCCGCGTTAAGCGGACACCTTTTTTAGTTCAGGCAATGTATTTAAAAAATCTTTATCGCCATCATGGATGACCCGCAACCACAATTCAAGTAAAACCAATCCCCAGACCCGCCGGTAAGTGATGTTTTCTGTCCGGAATCTCTCTTTTAGCTTTTCCACAGCTTCGTACTGAAAAATTCCTCGCGCTTCAACAACTTCCCTGGACAACACATGATCCACTAATGGGTAAAGTTCGTTACGCAACCAAATAGCAAAAGGAAAATTAAATCCGAGTTTTTTTCGTTCAATGACTTCAACAGGCAACACGTCCCTGACACTTTCAATGTAAATATATTTAGTCATTCCTTTATTCAATTTCAGACTTGCGGGAATATTACTTGCATATTCCACTAATTTATGATCGATAAGCGGCACTCTCGTTTCCAGAGAAAATGCCATACTCATCACATCCACATCGCGCATTAAAATATCACCGAGATGAGTTTTCAGATCTAAGTAAGAAACCTTATTGATGGGATCAATTCCCGCAGGTACTTTACTTAGATATTTGTCGTAAATGGCCATTGTATCTGCACCATTTAGACGACTTCTAAAATCTTCGGAGTAAAGATTGCGCTTTTCGCTCTCAAACAGTTCCATACGGATTCTGGCATATTTCTTTATGAACGAACCGTATTCATCTATAAATTTATTAAATTTTTGGACATGGGGAATTGAATTTACTTTACCCGGCATTGCTTTCAAAGTACCGGTAATCCCATTTCTGACAAATGCCGGCAATTGCTCCCATTTAGCATCCCGTTCAAGAAATTTGTTGAGATAGGTGAAAGAACTGTATCCTGCAAAAAGCTCGTCCCCTCCCTGACCGCACAAAACAACTGTAATATCTTTTGCTGCCAGTTCAGAAACAAAATAGCTGTTTATCGCATCACTGGATGGTTGATCTAAATAGTAAAGAAAGCCCGGAAGATGCGACAGAATATCGTCAGACGTGATAGTGACGGACTTATGGTCTGTATTAAATTTTTTCGAAATGAGATTTGCATAATAAGTATCATCATATTCAGAACCACCGACGTCGTAACCGATTGAATAAGTTTGAATCTGCTGATTAACCAATTGATGCATGATCGCAACAATGGAACTGGAATCGATACCGCCGCTGAGAAATGCGCCTAAAGGGACATCACTCATCATTCGCATTTCAATGGATTCCCAAAGAATATCCTTCACATGATTTTTAATGCTTGTTTCATCATAGCTTTCCAATCCGGTATACTCAATATCCCAGTAAGGATAGACATGGACAGTGTCGTTTTCTATTTCCAGAGCATGCCCGCCGGGCAGCGTATAGATATCTTCGTAAATTGTCATGGGTACCGGAACAGCCTGCAAGGACAAATAATGATGAACCGCTTCGTAGTTTAACTTAGGTTTCACCAGGTCGGTCGCTAAAATCGCCTTAAGTTCTGATGCAAAAATAAACGTGTTTCCGACAATCGTATAGTAAAACGGCTTGATTCGGAGACGGTCAACAGCAGCGAAAAATCGTTTTCTATTCGCATCCCAGATGGCAAAAGAAAACATACCCCGCAAATGCTCGACACAGTTTTTACCAAACTCTTCATAAGCATGAATAATTGTTTCTGTATCGCAATTACTTTTGAAAATATGCCCTTTCGCTTTTAAAACATCATTGACATTTTTGTAATTATATATTTCACCATTGAAAGAGATCCAGACATTCCCATCCTCATTACACATGGGTTGATGACCGTTTTTTGAAAGATCGATAATACTCAATCGGCGGTGTCCTAAACCCGTAGACCCATCAACATGCAGTCCGTAATCATCAGGCCCCCGATGATGCATGACATCGGTCATTTTTTTCAGCAAATCTTTCGCAACCGGTTTCCCGTCAAAGTGTATAATTCCTGCAATTCCACACATAGGCTTAAAAATCCTTATATAGTTGTTTCACTCTGAACCACTGTCAAGCTTCTTACAATTACGTTGTAGCAAACTTACGCGGTTGTTTGATAAAACGGGAGATAAATTGCATCTCCTCTTTTGTAAAATATCGTGTTATAAGCGCCATGACCACAATCAGCAACCCCGATGTTAGAAGAACTATCATCAGGTTAACTCCAGAAACAGCATTGACATAGAGTATGACAGCCGTACAGATGATAGCAATTTTAGGAGCCAACTTGAATATAGGCGGCATAACCAAATGTATTGTCAAATACCGGCTATGTAATAAGAATGTAAACAACTCCGAGGCAAGTGTAGCAAATGCTGCGCCATACAAACTATATTTCGGAATTAAAATAAAATTCAAAACAACATTCAAAACAGCACTTGCAGAAACAACTTTGGCTGTAAAACCCTGCTGATTTGAAGCACGGGTAGCATGAGTCTGAACCGTTCCGATAAATATTGTTGCTGTTGACCAGACCAGTATTTTCAAAGCGTTTGCAGCCGGCAAATATTCTTCTCCAAATAAAAGGGGAATGATACGATCGGACAGGGAGAATATCAATGCTGCGATAGAAAACCCCAGAAGAAACATCACCTTGAAACTTCTCTCAAACAGTGATTTGAATAAATCCATCGACTGTTTATAATAAAGTGAAAGCGCCGGGAATACAACCTTCATCGTCGCTGTTGGGATAAACATCATCGCGAAAACGAGCCGATAAGCTGCATTGTACCACCCTACCGGTTCATCACCTTTCATCAGGGACAACATTGTGGAATCGATATAGGTGTACATTAGAGCGAAAAAGTAAAGGATACCAAAAGGGAAGCCTTCTTTTACAAGAAATTTCATCGTAGACAAATCAAAACTTATTCGAATCGGCACAAATTTAAACTGTACGATAAGAATGCAATAAAGAACACGCAGAATATGCGCACCAAGGTAAACGTACGCCAACACGACAAAGTTAAAGCCCATAAACAGAATCGTAATTCCCACGGAATTTACAAAAGAGCCAAAAATCAACGTGGCGGTGACGTCATAGGTCATTTTTTGACGCGCACGAAAAACGGATGAAAAAAATTCAGCAAATGATCCTACGATAAAAGCAGCACCGATAACATACACAGCAGTTAAATCATTCCGACTTTTTCCGGTAAACTGTACAATACCAATAATCAGAACATACGTTAATGCTGAGAAAATGAGTTTTAGAAACAAACCGTTGGATAAATAAAGTTTTGTTTTTTCTGGCGTCCGTGCTATCTCCCGTACGATTAATTGGTGTAATCCAAAATCTGCCAGAATTAAAAACAGACTTGCATAGGAAAGAGCGAACGCAAATTTACCATACTGAACATCACCCAAAAGCCTGGCCGAAAAAACAACCAACGCCAAACGCAGAATCCGCTCGACCACTTCCCCTGTTAAAACTAAAGCCGAATTTGAGAAAACCCTTTTAAAACTCATTCTGTCTCATCCAGTAATCTTGAATCCAATTAGACAGTCCGGTTGCGACTAAATGCTGTCCTAATGCATTTGGGTGAATATCCCGTTTCGATACGATTAACTTAGAAGCATCACGGCCCATAAATTCTGTTTTGAATAAATTTAGTATGGGAATGTGATTTTTCTTACAAAAATTTTCATACTTTAGGTAAATATGATCCTCATGAAAATTTAGATTCAGAGATTTCAGGGCAGGCATAATAAAGACGCCAAATTCGATGCCGTTTGCCTTACAAAAATCTGCACTAGATAATGTGGACTGAAAACAGATTTTTGCACCAGGTGACGAGATATTAGAGAAAAAGGATTCCCCGCTTACCTTATTTAAATCAAAATGCCGTCCATACAATTCTATCAAACGTGGCCCGATGATATATGAATACAAATCAGAATGTGTTCTTATCCATAATTTTATGGTCGCAAAAAAGTTGTCTGCCGTGGTCGTTTCATACTTTCTTCCATCATTCGTTTCTCTAACTAACGTTTGCCCCCTGGCAATCTTGTCAAGATCTCCCAATTGGTAACCTTTACTCATATAATCGTCATACAACCATTGAAACAAAACAATATCGGGATGAAACTTAATACCAAAACGCCTTAAATATATATATTCCTGTATCGTATTGAATCCTGAGACGCCAAAATTTAATATTTCAATTTTTTTCGCAGCCCGATTCTTAGAATTCAGTATTTTCTCCAATTGAGCCGGGTACGTATCAGCATTATCATTTCCATGCCCAAACGTATGGGAATCGCCAAAAAATGCAATGCGTACAATATTTTCAGGTTTCGCAATTTGTCTGTTTTTTTCATCTCTTAAACCAACATTGTTGATGTGGGCTTTACCACCCCGTGTAATCACATCATTATTTTTAATAAAGACTGAATTGTACCCTTCATTACCTTGAAATCCAATCGGTATTCTAGGAGTTTTTAAAAGACGACCCTCATTTTGTGGCTCTTTTCCTAGATAAAGTCTCACAAAAAATTCAGCAGACAAAACAATCAGAACAAAAGAGATAAGCATTATTCCCATGTTCATAATCCAGACTTTTTTACGACGACTTTTCATGTTCAAATTTCCAGATTCCTATAGAAAGTTCAATTACGACATTATTGTAGATGATTTGTGGCCAACTCTGCAGAATAATTTAGCAATTCATCATACCACTGAAGAATTTTATGATAATGAACATCCGGGTCGAATTCACGTTCTGCCTTCTCACGAGCAGCTTTACCGTAGTTAACTGCCAACTGAGGGCTTTCCCAAAGTATTTTCATCTGTCGTTTCAAATCGTCGACATCTCCAGCATCAAACAAAAGTCCATTTTCATCATGGTCAATCAATTCAGGCATCCCGCCCATTTTAGACGCAATCACAGGTTTGCCGTATGCAAACGACTCATAAATGACCAGAGGGGAATTATCATACCACTCTGAGGGAACAACGATAAAGCGGGCATTTTTCACCAACGATTCCAACTCAGCACCGGATTTTTTCCCTAATAATTCGACATTCTTCATACCACAAGTTGCAATAAACGATTCCAACTTACCTCTTTGTGGTCCATCGCCTGCAATTTTTAATTGTGCATACGGGAGTTCCTTCATGGTTTTTAATAAAGTTAATATCCCCTTCTCATCCGCAAGACGGCCGTAATACAACAAATAGTTCTTACTTTTATAATGTGGTATGAATTTATCCATCTTGATGGTGTAAAATAAATGCCGGATGTTATCTTCACCTACACCGGCCTGTCGCATTTTTTCACCTATAAACCTACTGGGTACATGAAAAATATCAATATTTTTCTCATAAATTCGTGTGGCCCTGTGAATGGAACTTTCAAGAGCGATAGCAATGCCGGCAGCAGTAGAATTCTTATGGCACCTCTCAAAAATGGGATGAAACAAATTTCCATCCAGACATTTTTCACATATTTTCCCGGTACCGGGATTGTATAGTCTGTAATTTGGGCAAACCAGCTTATACTGATGAATGGTTTGAATAACAGGAATTCCAAACTTTTTAAGAGCAAGCAAAATGGATGGTGACAATTGATGATCGATCATATGCAAATGAGCAATATCCGGCTTTTCTTCTCTTAACAATTTTTCTAACCGCTTGCGTGTATCCACGGAATAAATCATTCTGCCAGTGACTTTGAAAAAAGCAACTGCTTTTTGCATTGGAGAATGAATATCATACTCAATGTTTTGTGCGAAGTAACGTTCATAAGGGGTTGCAAAATTATTTTCATGATTCATCGCAAAAGGAATCACCTTATGGCCTCTGGACTCAAGGATTTCGCTCAATTCAAACATGTAAGTTTCAGCGCCACCTTTGATAAAATAGTACTTGTCTATCATCAATATCTTCATACACTCTTCCCAACTAACATTGTTTAGATTATATAACTCATTTCTATCTTTGATACGTCAACCTATCGGGAGTTACACGCCCATTATTCGGCTTTGAAGGAAGCATTGAATTTTGTGAATTCATTGCCTGCTTTCTTTTTTTCAAAATAGTCTCGGCGCGTTTTATCCTGTGTACAGAAACCGCTAAAGCGCCAAAGATCCAAAACAACAGTTTAATTCGATAATGTTGATATTCCGGCCCAAAGTTTGTCGCAACCAGGAAACCGACAAAACCGGTTATAACACCTAGTGATGTCGCAAACAAAAGTCGATCTCGATATCTCAATCCGCGATATGCACTTCTAAGTGATGAAAAAACTAAAAATAAAAATATCAGCAACCCAGGTATTCCAGTCTCTGCGGCGAGGCGTAAATACGTATTGTGAACAGGTTGCCAAAACTTGAATATCGGATAAGAATACCATTGGTAATTATTCAAGCCTACCCCGATAAACCAGTGGTCTTTAATTAAGCTAAATGCAATGTCAACCATTTTGACCCTATATTCACCAGTTGAACCATTTGCAAATCTTATGAGAATTAAATCCCAATTGATAAAAACGATAGCTCCAACCGCAAAAATCGCCAACATAATGGCTGCAAACAATTTTGCAGAAAACATTCTTTTTAGCATTAAAATGACAACAAAAACCACTGCACAAATAATTAGACCCGCCCAGGAAGACCGCGAAAAAGAAAACATTAACGCCATCAAACCCAAAATACTGGCAACCCCATAGAATGTTTTTAATTTTGACTTCCGTGAAAATGTATAAAGACTAAAACTCAAGGGAATAAGAAAATTCAAATATGCTCCAAATTGATTTGGGTAACCTAACGTTCCTCTTACCCGGAAAATCTGTGTTGACCAGGCTTTTGCACTTGAGCCCAGGAAATCCAAGCCCAAGCTGCTGCGCGTAAAATACTGTGCAACACCCAACACCCCTTGAAATAACAAACCGACTAAAAGCCAATAAACCACTATTTGAAGTTTTTTTCGTGTATTAATATTATTAGCCAAATAAATGTAAAACATGAGAGATTTGACAAGCATATAAATCCCAAACCCTGAAGCTTTTTGGGAAATGGCGACAATAAACGTAAGAGCACACCAAAAAACATTAATCATTCCCGCTGTACCAAAAACACCTAAGTATATACTCCCACCTGAGAATGCATCTGCTCGCGACAACCAAAACACCCAGAGTAAAAATAGCAGAGCATCCGTAGCGAATATTAAGTCCACCTGCAGTACGCCATCGTAAATAAAACCAACACTAAAAGGTAGCGTAAACAAGGCTGCTTTTAACAGCACCTCCTCTTTATTTTTCATTTGCAGAAAAATTGCGATACAAAACATTAAGACAAAGAGTGCTATCAGCCACTTAAACATCTTAGAAGATCCTGTGGCGTTAACCAGCAAAAACAGAATTGAAAATCCTGACAAAAACTTTATAACAATGTTATTCCGTGTGAACATTTACTTAACTAAGGAATTCATAAATAACTGTAATCAAGCCGGACGGGTCTTTTTCCCGATAAATCAATTGTAATCCCGCTGGTATATTTTTACCTTCCAGCAAGAATGCAATCTGTTCATAATCCCTCTCATAACGTTCATTTAAAACGAGGTAATTTACCCCCCGATTTTTGGCATATTCGATAATCCGATTAATCTTGTTAACAGGGACTGTCACAGATTCTTTTATATTGTAATTGCCTGCATAGATGTCAACTGCATGATTCCGGCTCATGATAACGGGAGATTTATCAGCATGTTTTTTAAGCCAAAGCCCTGCCCTTTTCTGGCCAACAGGATCAGCGTAATAGTCATCTGAAGTGGGGTTCAAGTGCAACACCTTGCCCAATTCAGGCAAAAAGCTGCCGCCAAGAAATGTAATGAGAATGATCATCATGGCAATCCGGTTCGGCGCTACTCTATGT
>Ga0114931_10002684_pt1 | contig 22605 bp, 21 predicted proteins | sample 2SBtaG_FD_89579 | JGI IMG/M metagenome (GOLD analysis project Ga0114931, IMG submission 89579) | Deep subsurface microbial communities from Kolumbo volcano to uncover new lineages of life (NeLLi) - 2SBTROV14_V59a metaG | ecosystem: Environmental > Aquatic > Marine > Volcanic | place: Kolumbo... | reverse complement strand
GTGCTGGCCGGCCATGCCTATATCGCCCCCGGTAGCAGCCATTTGCTTATTAAGCGCGACGGCGCCCGATTTCGTTGTGTTTTGGACAACGGTCCACCGGTCAACCGGCATCGGCCGTCAGTGGATGTATTGTTTCGATCCGTGGCGCAGGCCGCCGGGTTTAATGCCATCGGTATTATTCTTACCGGCATGGGTGATGACGGTGCCAGGGGGCTGGCGGAACTACACGACAACGGCGCCTACACCATTGCCCAAGACGAAAAATCATCAGTGGTTTGGGGCATGCCGTCGGCCGCCATCCAACGCGGTGGCGTGGATAGTGTTCTGCACCTCGACGGCATTGGCGCCGAGGCATTAACCCGTATTCGACAAAAGCAATGACCGTATGCACAACCCATTGAATCAGGCGTGGCAGATGATGAAAAACTACCGTATGCCGTTGTTGCTTTGGGCGGGAGTATGGACTTACGGTTGGTTTATGGCCACCGACCGGGCCTTTTTCACCGTATTTACCCTGGCCTGCCTGGTTTGTGTTGCTGAACCTTACCTGCGTCACCGATTCAGGGCATGGTTAACGGTGGCGGAAGAAGATCACCGCCAAACGCTACAGGTTTGTGAGCACAGCCTGAACTATATAAAATCCCAGAACGCGGCCACCCTGGAAATAACCGGCAGCTTGAAGAGTGCGTTCATTCAAACCAAAAACGTGACCGCCGACGCCGCAAAAAACCTGTTGGACAGTTTTTCCACCATCGAACTATGCAGTCAACAGCAACAGTCCCTTGTACAAAGCATGGTTAATCGGCTACAAACACCCGTCGGCGAACCGCATACACGGACCGCCGGTATCGATCATGGTGATAGTTTGCAGGATATTATCGATCTTATCGACGGCCTGGGTGCAGACAGCATTTGCGTGGCGGAAAAAATCGACGCTGTTGAAGCGGAAATTAACGGCATTTTTTCCCAGATACCGGGCATCAATGCCATCGCCGAACAAACCAAACTATTAGCATTGAATGCCTCGATCGAAGCAGCACGAGCGGGTAAAGCCGGACGGGGTTTTGCCATAGTCGCCGATGACATACGCAAGCTGGCCATGCAGGCCGATGAATTCAATGCGCAAATCAAGTCCCAAATCCTGTTATCGAATGCATTCATGGGTGATGCGCGCGCGATAGCGACCGCTGTGGCGTCAAAGCGAGGCCAGGTCGAAGAAACGCTTACGAATGTCCGTCAATTCATTCAACAGCTGCGTGAATCGTTGAAGACGCTGTCGGACTTGACCCACTGCGCGGCTCAAAGTGTTCACAAGGCGGCCCAAAGTCTGCAATTTGAAGACATCACCCGTCAGATTGCCGAATACAGTATACAATACCTGGGCCAGGTCGATGATATGGTGCTGGAATTAAATCAAGCCCTGTTGCCGGATAATCGTAATGGTTTGATAGTGATAGACGATTATCTAACCAATATCGAAAGATCAAGGAACCTTCTGGCCAAAGCTCAATCCCAAATGACGGAAAAAATGCAGATGCCGGTTCAACAGCATTCCATGTCAACGGGCGATATCGAACTTTTTTAGTTTGCCAGCTAACTGAATAACTGAAGCAGGAGCCAAAAAATGCCGGTCATCGTTGATTCGAACAAGAACCTTAACACCGTAACCATTTCGGTGCGCGGTCGATTTGACTACAGTATAAACATCGAATTCCGCGCAGCCTATCGCGCCAAACGGGATTCAACAACGCACTATGTACTCGACTTGCAGGATACCGACTACATGGACAGTTCAGCCCTGGGTATGTTGTTGCTACTGCGCGAACACACAGGCAATGATGCGGCACGGGTGAAAATCGTTAACTGCCGGTCGGAAATCAGGAAAATATTGAGCATAGCCAACTTTCAACATCTATTTAGCATTTGTAGAGTTAACCGGGCACCCATGCCGACCAAAGCCGCGCTTACCCAACGATGCCGGGCCTGACTGTGGACCACCTCCCGGCCGACTTATCTGAACGTAAATCCCACCCCTTGCGGCGCGACAAAAAAATCTTCCTTAACTAAACTAATTGCAAAAATCCTTTCCCAAAGCATAGGAAACTATGATATTTTTTAATTGGCTGTCAGTATGCCCCAACAACAGGGTATAGTCTTGGCTAACGACAACAACGGAATTTACATGAACGGTATCGATCTTAATCGACTGAACGGCAGTATCAAATCGTTGCGTACTGAAGAACTGTGTTTACCACGGGGATTGAATCAAGCGGAAATAGAACGATTGTTGTCTATCGTGAAAAATCACTATAGCCTGCATCGCGGTGAACACGTTTTCCATAAGGGCGATAAAAGCAACTCCATTTTTGCGGTTAAATCCGGTGTTGTAAAGTCTTATATGCCCACCGATGCCGGTGAAGAGCACGTTTTGGGCTTTCACCTTTCCCGCGAACTGTTTGGATTCGACGCGTTCGGCGAAAGCGAATTTCCGTATGCGGCCGTCGCACTGGAGACCGCCGAGGTATGCGAACTTCCCATTAGTCGACTGGATGAACTTTGCCGGGAATTGACGGGGTTACGGGAAGTCATGCATGAGCTTATCGGCAAGGAAATTGCCTCCGAGCATATGATGTTGCTTATGTTGGGAAAAAAATCCGCGGAAACCCGGCTGGCCAGTTTTTTATTTAACCTTTCCCGCCGTATGGCCGATCGCGGTTACTCCCCGAAGGAGTTTGAGCTGAAAATGTCTCGCCGCGACATCGGTAACTACCTGGGTTTGGCCGAGGAAACCGTAAGCCGTCTTTTTACCCGCTTACAGGATGAAAAAGTCATCACCGCCGCACGCCGGCATATCCATATAGACGACATGGCCAAGCTGCAAAAGATTGCGGAAATATAATAATTCGTTATGCTATTGATTTATTCCCTTTTCCTGCCGGGGCGTTTCGATGACAGAATTTGCGGCACCATTACGGGATCTCACAGCACCATCGGTGCGTAGACTACACAAACAATTTCCGTTACCTGAACGACAAGCCCTCCTCAACGATTCCTTACGCCGGTTACCCACGAATTTTTCTGAGGAGGCAAAGATTTTATACGCCTTTGCCGAGCACGGCAGGGCACCCGACCTGGACGATAAGCCCGCGCAGGCCATTCACGATTTGGCCGCCAGGGATCTGGTTATTACCGCCAACGGCTTGGTGCTTGGTGCTTATCCGCTTACCTTGGAACCTGCTGCCCATCGGGTAAGCATTAATGGCCATCGATTAATTGCCATGTGCAAAAGGTCATGCGTATGAATCGATATTGGATATTGATCGCCGATGCCGCCCAGGCAAAACTATTTGCCAAGGCAAACCGAACCAAACCCCTTGAATTAATCGAAGCGTTCGAACACCCGCAAAGCCGTGAAAAACGCCAGGCCCTTACCTCGGACAGACCCGGGCACTACCAAAGCAAAGGGACGGGGCATGGCGCTCTGGTTGACGCCAGCGACCCGAAAATATACCAGGCCGAGCAATTTGCCAAACAATTGGCGGTCACCCTGAACGAGGGCTATCTAAACAAATCCTTTCGCGAACTGGTACTTGCGGCACCACCAAAATTTTACGGTATGCTCAACAAACATATCAGCAAGCAAGTCAGCGCGAATATCGCGACGGTGCTTGCCAAAGACTATACTCAAACTCCCGACCGCGAGTTGAGCAGTATCATCAATGCGACGATTATCAGCTGATCATTCAGCGCAATTGTCGGGACAATCCATTTTTTTGGCTTTACCCAGCCGGTAGACCGAATGGCGTGTATGCGCCAACCTGCTGTTATATTTAATGATTTCCGAGGTCTGAATTTCATGGCCGTCCGGTATGCTTGCGTGACCGTACACTTGGGCGGTAATTCGGTCGTTGCGAAGTCGCCATTGTTCCAGCCGTGGTGCCGTTTCGATTTTTTCTTCAACCAACCAGTCGGCCGGTAAAATGGTAACGGTAATCATGGTGACCCTCATCAGCGTGTGTCAGATAATGAACGCAGTGGACTTACATTTGGTTTACAGATAAGTCGACCCACCAGCTGAAAAGGTTCAAAAAGCAGCGCTTTTCCGGCTTTATGCTAAAAGACCCGGACTGGCGTGGCTCACCTGGTGGCTAGGTTGAATTTACGCATAGATATTAGAGAAGGCGAAATACCCAGCCGATTCGGCGCACATCAAATAAGATATTGATTTTACAGTGTAAAAATCTATAGACCGGCCACCGCAAAACGGCTGATAAAGGCGGCAAATCCCCATTGCTGCCCGTAAAAATACCCGGCAATCATCAAGATTATTAAAATAGCCGACGAAATGCCATAGTGACGCAACGCCTGCTCAACCACCACGGCCACCAGCATCCCCAACCACTTAAATAACAGTAAAACCGGTTTGATTAACAAGCCGCTGATAATAAATACCACCAGGAAAGCGAAAAAGGCGCCACCGTAGTCGAAATACTTGTAACCGAAATAAGTCCCGGCAACGATAGCGGCAAACATGGCTGTCACACCCGCCAGTGTACCCAGTGACTCGGCGGCACGATAAGCCAGCTTGGACAAAGCCATTCGTTGCGGCGGCTCTTTGATCTGTTCGGCGCGCGTCAGCAAGTAGCCGATAACGTCGTCATAGATCTTGGTGAATTCAGCCCCGTCGATATCCGCCCGAGCATGGTTAATCGCCTGGTCGTGGTAAAAACGCAACTCCCTCAACCGGTCGATACAATACTGATCAAAATGTTTGCCGGCTAACTGAAGTTTTTCGACCAAATCAGCATCTTTCGGCACACCGTAGGCCTCGGCCAGAATGCTGCCTATGCGATCACAATAGTCACGAACCGTATCGATGCCCACCCGCCTGTCGTCTTTGTCATGGGCCAGCTTGGACTGATTGGCACGGCGTAAATCCTGAATAAGCTGCCGATGGGAAACCACGCGATCGTGCAGTCCATCCTCTTTACAAGGTATGCTGGATATAACATTGACATAGTGATTGGGGAACTGTTGGTACTGCGCGCCCAACATGACTATTTCCTTATACCAATCATAGGGTTCCAGTTGTTCGTCGATATGCGGGTCGCGCGCCAAATATACCAGGCATTCGTACTGCCGGTCACGTATAGTCAATGTCAGGGTATCCACCCCATAGGCAGGTCCTTCGCAGGCGTCCAAAGCCGGTTGCTCATCCACCGCCATGCTGTACACCACGCCGTACACCACATCCAGGCTTGCACCGGTTTTCAACAAATTGCATTTGCCTGACTGATCCATGCCTTCGGCGTGAAAACGAAGCTGGTAGCCGCTTAATTGGCTAAAACCGATCAACTCGGCGGACGGGACCCGGCGCTGCAGGCGCAACGGATGAAGATTGGAGCCGTAGGCAAAGTAGTACATTTTTTCCATGGGATTGGTTAGCCTTGTTTGACCCACACCAGAGGGCCGGTCTTTCACGTCGCCGGTTGACTATCGTCTTAGCCCCATGTGGGCGTTTTTGACGCCCCGGGCAAGGATCTATTATATCGGAAACCGGTGTGGCAGTACCACGGCCCGGTCACACCGGGTTTGAACCCGTATCGCATCGCGGGCGTTGTTCCACGCAAAACCCTTGTGTATGCTTAGTTTTTTTGACGAGACCATGGACAAAAATGGAACCACAGTATAATCCGAAAACCATTGAACCGGAGGTTCAATCCCTTTGGGAGAAAGCACAAAGCTATCGCGCGGTGGAATCCGACGATCGGGAGCCGTTTTATTGCCTGACCATGTTCCCCTACCCCAGCGGGAACCTGCATATGGGTCATGTGCGTAACTACACTTTAGGCGATGTTATCAGCCGTTTTCAACGCATGTTGGGAAAAAACGTCCTGCAACCCATGGGTTGGGACGCTTTTGGGCTACCGGCGGAAAACGCCGCCATCGACCACAACGTACCACCGGCGCAATGGACCTATCGCAACATTGCCCATATGCGCGATCAGCTAAAAAGCCTGGGTATGGGGTATGACTGGGAAAGAGAACTGGCCACCTGCCACCCCAAATACTACCGTTGGGAACAATGGCTGTTTACCCGACTGTTTAAAAAGGGCCTGGTATATAAAAAAACCGCGCCGGTGAATTGGTGCCCGAAAGACTTAACCGTGCTGGCCAATGAACAAGTGGAGGACGGTAAGTGCTGGCGATGCGGTACCGAGGTGGAGCGCAAGGAAATCGCCCAATGGTTTATGAAAATCACCGCCTATGCGGAAGAACTGCTGGAGGGCTTGGATAAACTGCACGATTGGCCGGAACAAGTACGCACCATGCAGCGTAACTGGATCGGACGCTCTGAAGGGGTGGAGTTGCAATTTGACGTTCCCGGTCATGAGCCACTGAGTGTGTACACCACCCGACCGGACACCCTGATGGGGGTGACCTATACCGCGGTAGCCCCTGAACACCCATTGGCAAGGCTTGCCGCGGGGCACGACCCTCGGATTGCCGAATTTGTTCGTCAATGCAGTAAGGCCGGAACCTCCACGGCGACCTTGGAAACCATTGAAAAAAAGGGCATGGACACCGGGTTGCTCGCCATACATCCGATCAGTGGCGAACACGTCCCTATTTGGATCGCCAATTTTGTATTGATGAGCTACGGCTCCGGAGCCGTTATGGCGGTACCCGCCCACGACCAGCGCGACTGGGAGTTCGCCGATAAATACGGTCTGCAGATCAAGCAAGTTATCTACCCGTGCAAGGGTGAAGACGTGGATCTGGAAAAACAGGCTTTTGTTGGCAAAGGCGTGTTAAAAAACTCCGCACCTTTCAACGGCTTGACGTCGGAACAGGCGTTTGACGCCATTGCCCGTCAGCTGGCAACAAATCAACAGGGCAAACGGGCGGTTAACTACCGTTTTCGGGACTGGGGAATCTCCCGCCAACGCTACTGGGGCGCACCCATTCCCATCATTCATTGCCCGGACTGCGGTGACGTGCCGGTACCCGATCAGGATTTACCGGTGGTACTACCTGAAGATGTGTCTGTGGACGGCAGCGGTTCGCCCCTGGCGCGGATGCCCTCGTTTACCGATGTCCGCTGTCCAAGTTGCAACGGCGAAGCAAAACGCGAGACCGACACCTTCGATACCTTTATGGAGTCGTCCTGGTATTATGCCCGCTTTACCTGCCGGGACAATGACGACAGTATGTTGGACCGACGCAATCATTATTGGCTGCCTGTACACCAATATATCGGCGGCATCGAGCACGCCATCCTGCACCTTCTATACGCGCGTTTTTACCACCGCTTGATGCGTGATGAAGGTTTGGTAAACGGCGATGAACCGTTTACCCGCCTGCTGACCCAAGGCATGGTGGTGGCCCCTTCGTTTATGCGCCAGCACGGTGATCACAAAAGCTACTTCGCGCCCGATGACTTGGACATTGCTTTGGATGACAAAAAACGCGTGATCGGCGCTGTTCTAAAATCCGACGGCCAGGCTGTGGAAGTGGGCAAAATCGAAAAGATGTCCAAATCCAGGAAAAACGGCGTCGATCCCAAAATCATACTGGAGCAATTCGGTGCCGATACAGCCAGGCTTTTTATCCTGTTTGCCGCCCCGCCGGAGCAAAACCTGGAATGGTCCGATGCGGGCGTGGAAGGAGCCCATCGATTTCTAAAACGGCTGTGGAAACATGTTTACCAGCATGTCAGCACCGGCACGGTATCCGAGGCATTCCACAAACAACAGGCCGACAGCGGCCAAAAAACCCTGTATGCAAAATTGCACCAGACTATTGCCAAAGTCACCGACGACATCAAGCGCCGTTACACCTTTAATACGGCAATCGCCGCCAATATGGCGTTGCTCAATGCGCTGGGTCAATTCAAACAGCAAGATCCGCAGAGCCGGGCGCTGCGCCAGGAAGTGCTGCGAAGCTGTGTTTTGATGCTGTCGCCGTTTGTACCCCATATTACCCATGTGTTATGGCAGGCATTGGGGTATCACAGTCTGATTATCGATGAGGCTTGGCCCGATTGCGATACCGATATCGGGCCGGACCAAATTGAAATTGTGGTCCAGGTCAACGGAAAATTACGTGGCCGCATCCAGGTACCGGCGCAATCGGACCGAGACACCATCGAGTCAAGCGCCCGGGCGGACCAAACCATTGCCGGCTATCTAGAGGATAAAACCGTCAGCAAAGTCATCGTGGTGCCGTCCAAACTGGTTAATTTTGTTGTCACCGGATGAAAAACCTACCGACTGCCGTTTTGTTCCTTCTATTGGCCGGTTGCGGTTGGCATTTGCGGGGATTGGGTCCCGGGGGTGCCGACCTGCCGGCTCTGCAAATACAGGGCAAGGATCCGCGCTTTGTGCAGCAATTGCATAAAGCGCTAACCGAGCAAGGATTGTCTATTGCCGCCACTGAATCGGATTGGACCTTGGTTGTTGAAAACGTGGAATATAAGCGCCTTATCGGTGCCGTCAACAGCGCCGGACAAGCCCAGTCGTTTTTATTAATTTTAACCATGCGGGTAATTTTCAGCAAAGCCGCGCGGGTATTTCCGGCGCAAACCGTACGCGCCAGCCGCGACCTTCAGTACGACCAATCCGCGGTTCTGGGTAAAGAGGCCGAAGAAAAAACTGTACGTATAGCTTTGTTGTCGGAAGCCGCCCAGCAATTACTGTACCGTTACCGCGCTATCAGCCAACCATGAAAATACGCGTTGAACAATTGTCCGCCCACCTAAAGAAAGGCTTGTCACCGGTCTATTATGTCTACGGCGATGAACCGCTGTTTGTTCAGGAAGCTTGTATGGCCATTCGCGTGGCCGCACAACAGCAAGGCTATAACGAGCGGGAAGTTTTTCACGTGGACGCTGGTTTTCAATGGCCCACCCTGCGGCAATCAGCCGACAGTATGTCGTTATTCAGCGAAAAAATCTTGCTGGACGTACGCATGCCCGGCGGAAAACCCGGTGACAAAGGCTCAAAAGCCTTAATCGCTTATTGCGAGACCATACCCGAGGACAAGATTCTGCTGATGCAAAGCGGTAAACTGGAGTCGGCGTCAAGCCGAACCAAGTGGTTTAAGAAAATCACCGAATGCGGTGTCATGGTTCAAGTCTGGCCGCTACGGGCGAGCGATCTGCCTGGCTGGATAAAGCGGCGCGGGCAAAGCAAGGGATTAAACCTTAACCCGGCCGCTGTGCAAATTATCGCCGAACGGGTCGAGGGCAACATGCTTGCCGCGGACCAGGAAATTGAAAAACTGTTGTTGCTGTACGGTCAAGCCGCCGTGGATGAAAATAAGGCGCTGCAAGCCGTGTCGGACAGTTCCCGATTTAATCTATATCAATTGGCGGACGACGCTTTGGCCGGTAATTTATCGCGCTGTGCCCGTATGCTGCACGGATTACAGCAGGAAGACGGCGAGACCGTGCTGATACTATGGGCCTTGGCACGGGATTTACGTATACTGGCAGGAGCCGCCGCCGTACCGGGCCAAGCCCAGGAGGCCACTTTAACCCAACTGGGAGTCTGGCAAAGCCGCCAAATGTTGTTCAAATCCGCACTCAGACGGCTGAACCGGTTGGAAATTGCCCACCTGATTCGCCATGCTGCTAAAATAGATTTGTTAATAAAGGGCGTATACCGGGGACCGGTTTGGGAAGCGCTATTGCGTCTGATAGCCGGAATCTGCGCCAAACCCCTATTGACCGAACCGCCCGCACCTTTACCAGGGCAGGAATAAACGAATGACTGAAATTAAACAAATGATGCACGACATGGGCCGCCATGCCAGGCAAGCGGCCATGGCACTGGGTCGCGCCACCACCAAGGCAAAAAATCTTGCATTGCACGCTATTGCCGACCACATCGACAAACAACGGACCGAGATTCTGGCAGCCAATGCCAGCGACTTGGAAGCCGGCCAGGACAAACTGGACGACGCCTTATTGGACCGCCTCGAGCTGAACAAAGACCGCATCGACGGTATGATTGACGGCCTGCAACAAATCGCCCTGTTGCCCGACCCCGTCGGTGCCATCAGCGATTTGAATATGCGTCCATCCGGTATTCAAGTGGGAAAAATGCGGGTTCCCCTTGGCGTCATCGGCATTATCTATGAGTCCCGACCCAATGTTACCGCCGATGCAGCCGGTTTGTGCCTGAAATCCGGTAATGCCAGTATTTTACGTGGTGGTTCGGAAAGTCTGCACTCCAATCGCGCAATCGCCCAATGCCTGCACACCGGCCTGGCACAAGCGGGACTACCGGCGCAAACCGTACAAGTGGTGGAAACCGCCGACCGGTCTGCTGTGGGTGAACTGATCACCATGTCCCAATGGGTGGACGTCATTATTCCCCGCGGTGGTAAAAGCCTGATTGAACGAATCAGCCGCGAAGCCAGCATTGCGGTCATCAAACACCTGCACGGTATTTGCCATGTCTATATTGATGACAAAGCCGACCTGGAAAAAGCCGTGGCGATAGCGTTTAACGCCAAAACCCAGCGTTACGGTACCTGCAATACCTTGGAAACCCTACTGGTGGCCGAAGCGGTCGCCGAACACGTGTTACCGGCGCTTGGCAAACTATATCTGGAAAAAGGCGTGGAATTACGAGGCTGTGCCCGTACCCGGGATATTATTGCCGGAATCAATCTGGCCAGTGAGTCGGATTGGGAGACTGAATACCTGGCACCGATTTTGTCCATCCGCGTGGTCGACGGTTTTGACCAGGCCCTGCAGCATATCGACCAATACGGCTCTCACCATACCGACGCCATCGTGACCGACGATATCCAGCGGGCTCGTCGTTTCTTGCGTGAAGTCGATTCCAGTTCGGTCATGGTTAATGCATCGACCCGGTTCGCCGACGGATTTGAATACGGTCTCGGCGCGGAAATCGGTATCAGTACGGACAAACTGCATGTCCGTGGTCCGGTTGGCCTGCACGGCTTGACCACGGAAAAATTTGTCGTGCTCGGTGACGGGCATATACGTGGTTAAGTGAAGGCATACGGCGTTCTTGGTGGTACGTTTGACCCGGTCCATATTGCCCATCTGCGCTTGGCCATCGAAGCCGTGGAACTATGCGGCTTGGACCATGTGCGTATGATCCCCTGCCATATCCCGCCTCACCGCGGGCCGACGCTGGCCGATCCAGCCCAACGTTTGCGGATGTTGCAGCTTGCGTGCAAAACCATCCCATGCTGCGATGTGGATGACCGGGAATTGCAAAGACCAGGCCCCTCTTTTATGATCGACACGCTGCAGTCCCTGCATGAGACATTCCCGGACCGCGCGCCCTGCCTGATCATGGGCGCGGACGCTTTTCATCACCTCGATAGCTGGCGGCGCTGGCAATCACTATTGGATTATTATCATATCATTGTCGCCGGCAGACCCGGGACAAATCCCGTATTCAATGAACGTATCGAAACCCTGTTGAAGCACCATGGCACTGACGACGCGGTGGAACTTCAAAGCCGGGTACATGGTCGTATATACTTTATCACCATCGAACCCTTGTCCATTTCCGCCACCGCGATACGCGCGTTGCGCCGAGACGGCCGGGACATTCGGTTATTGGTATGCGATAAGGTATACGAATTTATTCAACATCACCAACTGTATATATAATTTATGACTGATATTGATCAACAAGTACAACAGCTAGTGGATTTCGCCGTCGATGCTTTGGACCAGTTTAAAGCCTTCGATGTGACGGTGCTGGACGTTAAAAACAAAACCAGCATTACCGATTATATTGTGATCGGCTCCGGCACCTCCGACCGCCAAACCAAGGCCGCGGCCAGTTTTATAGTTGAAGAAGCTAAAAAACGCCAGTATCCCGTGCTCGGCACGGAAGGCGAGCAACAAGGTGATTGGATACTGATCGACCTGGGCGATGTGGTGGTGCACATCATGCTGCCCGCGACCCGGGTGTTTTATCAGCTGGAAAAGCTATGGTCGGTGGATGAACATCTAAGTAAAGACGGCGAAGCGCTAATCAAAAAAACGTCCTCCTCGTGAACACCGGTTGTGTGCAAGCTTAAAACAAGCAAGCGTTTATGCGCATCAAACTGATTGCCGCCGGCAACAAAATGCCGGCCTGGATCGATCAGGGATTCGATCACTACAACACCCGCTTGCCCAAGGAATACCGGTTACAGTTGCGTGAAATCGGCCTGACCAAAGGCGGCGGCATGGATGAAAACAAAATGTTATCCGCCATTCCAAAAAATGCGACGGTTATCGCCTTGGCCGTGGACGGCGAGAATTGGAGCAGCGAAACATTGGCGGATCACCTGCAACACTGGTCCAATGCCGGGCGCGATATTGCCCTGTTGATCGGTGGACCCGACGGCTTAACACCGGCCTGTGAACAAACCGCCCGACAACGCTGGTCGCTGTCAGCCCTAACGCTGCCTCACCCGTTGGTACGAATTGTCGTGGTTGAACAAATCTATCGGGCGTGGAGCCAACTGCAGGGACATCCTTATCATCGAAAATAGCAGTAATTTATAATTTATTTCATTACAAACCCCGGGCCCTAACAAGCCCGGGCGAACACCCGGGCTTGTTAGCGGCTTACCCAAGGGCGTATCCTGCTGGTGTCGTGTCTCATATAAAACGCACATTTAGACGAGATAGACTTGATGGTTGCCTAAAAAATCTATCTCGCCCTACCTTGAGTGGCTTTCTCAGTGCACATTTTATAGGAGACACGACACTGGATAAGTCATCGCTTTGCGATGCCGGATCACGAATTTGGGTTGACCAGTTGCGCACGACTTGAACGGCGGTTTTCGCCTTGATAATGGCATCGCGATCGTCACCACTGGAATGCTGATGATCGTTTCCGCACGCTACCAGGGCAAGGGCACACATGGCTAATCCTAAAATGCTATATGTCACAACTGCTCCCTTTGTTTATGTGCATTCCACGAAGACCGGTTATACCGTATTTCGTAAGTTAATTTTTTAACTATTATGTAAATGTAAGAGATTGTTTCATTGTGTTAACGACGCCGCGGTCACTCAATGGAATTAGTAACTACTCAGCCGTTTTGGTGCCAGCGGCCCTTGTAGGGCGGGTTAGCGATAGCGTAACCCGCCTTGGGTAGAAAACCGTTGCTCATGTATAGCGCCTCAGCAGGGCTGAATAGTTACTGGAATTATCCATACCTGCTTGAACAAAACATAACAGGTCTGGTCACCGCACCGGATCATAAGGAACACCAAACCCATGGCGAAAGTTTGTTGGATGGTCCGCCTGCCATAGCGGTTTTGGGTAAAAAAACCTTGCACTGTGCGGACTCGCCGGCATGGATTGTCGGCATTCGACATACCGCGTTAGACCGATCATCAATATCGTTGGCAAAATACCTGTCAATCCTAGCTATCGGTTATACTTAAATTTTTGACGGACGGGCTACCGATTGACTGTGAACAGCGTGAGGATTTACCTGGCATCCCGATCCCCCAGGCGAGCCCAACTCCTGGATCAAATAGGGGTAACTTTTGAAACCTGCAATGCCCAGGTGGACGAAAGCCTTCTGCCACGGGAAGCCCCTGGCGATTATGTGACACGATTGGCCCGGGAAAAAGCCCTCACCGGGATCCTGTCTAGCTCTATGCCGCGACCGGTTTTGGCCGCGGACACAGCTGTTGTCATCGATGATGAAATATTAACCAAACCCACCGACGCGGATCACGCCCTAGACATGCTGCAACGCCTGTCCGGACGCCAACACCGGGTTATGACCGCGGTGGCAGTTGCCGCTAGAGTAAATAATAACGAAAACGCTAAAACGGCGGTGAAACTACAAATCAGCTCCGTACGGTTCCGTACTATCGAGGACTGGGAAGCCGCGGCCTATGTGGCTACGGGGGAGGGCTTGGACAAAGCGGGCGCCTATGCCGTGCAAGGCTTGGCTGCGGTGTTTATTGAACGGCTTGAAGGCAGCTATTCCGGTGTCATGGGCTTACCATTGTTTGAAACCGCGCAATTGCTGCAACAATGGCGTATTCCGGTACTGTATCCATGAGTGAAGAAATCCTAATCAATGTCACACCACGTGAAACCCGGGTTGCCGTGGTGGAAAACGGCATGACCCAGGAGGTGTATATTGAGCGCACCAACCACAGTGGTTTGGTCGGTAATATTTATAAAGGGAAAATTCAGCGGGTGCTGCCCGGCATGGAAGCTGCGTTCCTGGATATCGGCTTGGACCGTACGGCCTTTTTACATGTATCTGACCTGCATGGTGTCGTCAGCGACAACGGTGAGGCGGTGGAAAGAAGGGTTTCCGAACCCATCGCCCGTATCTTGCGTGAGGGTGAGGAACTATTGGTGCAAGTCATCAAGGATCCCATGGGCAGCAAGGGTGCCCGGTTGACAACACAAATTTCGCTGGCTTCAAGGTTTCTGGTCTATATGCCTTACGCCGACGACAATACCGGTATTTCACAAAAAATCGAGGATGAGCAGGAACGGCAACGGCTTCGGGACATCATCATGGAAGAAGGCGCCAGCGGCGGATTTATTGCCAGAACCATGGCCGATGGCGTGGACGCATTTGGTGTTCGTGCCGACCGCAGCTTTCTTATTCGACTATGGGAATCCATTCAAGAATCCGCCAAGTCCACCCCCGCCGGGGAACTGGTGTATGAAGACCTCAACCTGGTCATGCGTGCCATGCGTGACCTGGTGGGCAGGGATGTGGAAAAAGTGCGCGTGGATTCACGGGAAACCTACCAGAAAATTTTAAAGTTCGCGGGAAAATTTACCCCCGAAATGGTGAGCTGCATCGAACATTATCCCGGCGAAAGGCCTATATTTGATTTATACGGCGTGGAAGATGAAATTCAACGCGCCCTGGATCGAAAGATACTGCTCAAATCGGGAGGCTATCTCATCATAGATCAGACCGAGGCCATGACCACCATCGATGTCAACACCGGCGGTTTCGTGGGTCGCAGCAATCTGGAAGAAACCATATTCAAAACCAACCTGGAGGCTACCCAGGCGATCGCCAGGCAGCTGCGCTTGCGCAATCTCGGCGGTATTATCATCATCGATTTTATTGATATGTCCGACGACGAACATAAACGTTTGGTGCTTAGAGCCCTGGAGAAGTGCCTGGAAAAAGACCGCTCAAAAAATCAGATTACGGAAGTCTCCGCCCTGGGCTTGGTGGAAATGACCCGCAAACGTACCCGCGAAAGCCTGGAACACATCCTGTGTGAGACCTGTCCAACCTGTGGAGGACGCGGCTCGGTCAAAACCCGTTAAACGGTCTGCTATGAGATATTCCGTGAAATCCTGCGTGCAGCCCGCCAATTCGATGCGGAGAAACTATTGGTGTTGGCCGCAACCGAAGTGGTTGATTTATTGATAGACGAGGAATCCACCTCGGTGGCGGAATTGGAAGAATTTGTTGGCATACCCATCAAATTCCAAGCCGAAATAGCCTATACGCAGGAACAATTTGATGTGGTGTTGATTTAAAAGGTTTCATTTGCTGCATGGTTTGGATTCGCTTTCTTGTCAAGTCGGTTTTCAGCACTCTGTGGTACAGCTTCGCCACACTCATTATTGTCGCGGCGGTTGCCATCAGTACGTTTCGACTTACCGCCCCATTAGCCAATACCTACACCAACAGCATTGAAACGTGGGTACAACAAGCGCTGGGCCGGCCCGTTCACATCAGCGAAATCAACGCGTATTGGCGGGGCCTGCAACCACATATCCTACTCAACAAACTGCAAGTGCTGAACGACGATCGCGACAAGACCCTGATTGCGTTTGATCAGGCTGAAATAAGCATCGATCTGCTGAATTCGCTTAGGCATTTAACACTGCTGCCCGGCTCACTGAGTATCGATGGCATTAACCTGAACATCGAAACCGACCGTCATGGCCAAACCCGCATCACCGGACTGCAATCGCAACCGTTTACCCGAGACAGTCAATCCAATGAAAACCTGGCGCAATGGGTTTTTGGACAGTCCCAACTACACTTGCGCAAAGGTAATATCTACTGGTCCGATCTTCAGCATCAGGTCCGTTATCAATTCAGTGGCGTGCAAATGACCTTGTTGAACGCGGGCGAACGCCACGTATTGCGCGGTTTGGCGGAACTACCGGCGAATCTTGGCCGAAGCGTGCGCTTTGCAGCGGACCTGCGTGGGCCGGGTAACCATCCACGGCGATGGCACGGTAAAACTTTTCTGCGTTGCAGCGAATGCCGCTTCAAAGCACTTAATCATTATGTGCCCGATCGGACATGGCAATGGCAAGGCGGGCGGGCCGATTTGGAAATGTGGGCCGGCTGGAATAACGGCCAACTGCGCAAACTCGAGGGCTATGCGCGGCTTCACAAACCCCGCCTGCTCGGCCGCGACAAAGCCGAACTGGAAAAAATCAGCGGCCGGTTCGCATGGCGCGGCGCACCCGATCAATGGCAATTGCTGGTGGAAGATGTACATATTAACTTAAACGGTGAAAGCTGGCCCACTACCCGGTTGGTTGTACAAAACCAGGGTGAATTTATTCATATCACGACAGGCTTTGTACGATTGCAGGAACTCAGCGACACATTGGCTCTGTTTCCGGCCACGCCGATTGCGCTAAAAACGTTCCTTCAACAACTTGACTTACACGGTGATGTACACGGTATGCAATGGGTGGCGCAGATCAGCCGGCCGGAAAATTTCTTTTTGCATGCTGACGTACTGGACCTCAGCATCAAGTCGTGGCGCTATCTACCCGCCCTGCATGGTGTCGACGGTTCGATTAAATTGACCCGCGATGCCGGAATCGTCAACATCAACAGTCACGATGCCAGTATTGACTGGCCCTATATGTTCCGTCATCGCCTGCATTTTGATGCCATTGCCGGCAAGGCGGCGTGGCGAAAATCAGGCCGCCACTGGATAGCGGCGTCCCGGCAAATCCATGCCGTGCACGGGGATCTGGACTTATACGGTCGGATTGCCTTGCGCAAGCCTCGCGGCCCTTTTACCCAGCAAGGCAGCTTTATCGATTTGGGTGTCAATGCCGGCCGCGGAAGCCTGGACGGCATACGCCAATACCTGTCTTTAAAAGCCATCCCTCGTTATGTTGGCGATAAAATTAACGCGATCGCCCACAAGGCGACCATCGAAGGCGGCGGCGTACTCTTTCAGGGACATATAAAAAAATACCCGTTTTTACAGGGTGACGGCAAGTTTCTAGTACAAACCGACTTGCATGATGCCAGTGTTGTTTACGCCGCGCCGTGGCCCAAGCTGACGAATGTGCAGGCCCACTTTACCTTCGACGGCCGTACCGCCCGCTTAAGCCATGGCGCAGGTAAAATTTACCGCTCGGCTTTTCACCAATCCAACGTAGTGATTGATGGCCTGCGGGCAAAAACACCACGCCTGCAGGTCAACGGTCATATCCGCGCCGGCACCGATGACGCGGTTACATTTCTTGTGCAAAGTCCGCTCAAACAACGATTCGAGCCCTATTTGCAGGGCGCCGACGCCGGCGGTAAAAGCGATATTTCGCTGCAATTAAGCATGCCATTACATGGTATCCCCGCGGTAAACGTGCAAGGACAAGTCCAATTGCGCAACAGCCGTATTGACATGCACGCCGTTGGTGTCAAACTTGACAAAATTAACGGTACCCTGCACTTTACCAATGAGAAACTGCGGGCAAAAAGCATTCGGGCAAACATCTGGAACATGCCGGCAAAACTTGATGTGCACACGGAAAAATCCGCAAAAAACACCTATACGGTGATCAGCGGTAAGGGTGATGTGGATGTAGCAAAACTGCGTGCTCGATTTGACCTGCCTGCGCTTCGCTATGCCAACGGCGCCAGCACATGGCAAGGCGTCATGCGTATACGCCAAGCCAGCCTGGAGGTATTCCCACAGTTGAAGTTACAACTGCAGTCACATTTACAAGGTATCGCCATAGACCTACCCGAGCCGGTAGGGAAAACCGCCGACCAGGCACAAAAATTTTTCCTGGAACATTTTGTCAGGTCCACCAACGGCAATACCCTGCACCTTCACTATGAAGGGGGCAATTTGCGTGCGGTTTTTTACGGTGAAAACCGTTCCGGCAGGGGCTTGATGTTTCAACGTGGAGAATTGCGATTCGGGGGTGAACCGGCTGTACTGCCCACCGAAAAAGGGCTGCGGGTTGGCGGATTTATTGCCAAGCTTTCCGCCAGCGAATGGGATCGCATGTTGTTCGCGAACAACCAAGGCGAAACCCATCAAATCGCCAATACCTCGATCGCCACACTGGTTAACCGGATTGATGTGAGTGTGCAAAACGGCGAAGCCATGGGTTATCGTTTTAACGACGTTCATTTAAACGCCACAAAAACCGCTGACCGTTGGCAGGCTCAAGTAACCAGCGCCGATGCGGAAGGTATGGTTCGCTTGCCCGTGGATTTTAATCGCGACACCCTGGAAATCAACATGAAACGGCTTTACTTAAATCCGATCGAATCGCACCGGCCCGCCAAGACCGATCCCCGCTACCTGCCCGCCGTACAGGCCACGATCACCGATTTAAAGTATGCCGGCGCCAAACTGGGCAGCGTGACATGTCGGATAGCAAAGTATCCACCGGGACTGGAAATTCAAACCATGGAAATTGACTCACCCATCCTGTCCGTGAATGTCAAGGGTCGGTGGTTTGTGATTGACGGTAAAACCACAACCAAAGCGTATGCTGCCATGGATGCCGACAATGCCGGTCGGCTGTTGGAAAACTTCGGTTTTGTAAACAGTTTAAGCGGCGGCAAGTCAAAGCTCGTTTTCGACCTGCAATGGCCCGGGCAACCGTAGGCTTTTAATTTCGACAATGTGCAAGGGGAAATATCCGTCAACATTCGAAACGGTCGCTTACTGAATATCGAGCCCGGTGCGGGCCGCTTATTTGGTTTATTCAGTTGGCAAGCCTTACCACGCAGACTGGCATTGGACTTCAGCGACTTTTTTCAGAAGGGTTTTAAGTTTGACACTATCAACGGCGACTTTAGCGTCAATCACGGCAACGCCCGCACCGCCAACTTGGTCATCGAGGGCCCCGCCGCGGTCGTTGAGGTTAGCGGCCGTACCGGACTGACCAAACGGGACTACGACCAAGTCGTGACCGTCGTACCATCGTTAGGCTCAAGCTTGCCGTGGCTGGGCGTACTGGCCAGTGGTGAACCGCAACTGGGTGCCGTCATCTTTCTTACCCAAAAGCTGTTTGATGCCCAACTCAAAGATTTAGCCCGTTATACATACGCCTTGTCCGGGCCATGGGACAATCCACTTATCAAAGCCATCAAATCGCCACCGGATTATTCCATTTTTGAAGAACCCGCGTTGGGTGAGCTTAACTGATCGGCACACCTTTATGGACCCAACCGGTAAAAATGCTATACTAGCCGGCATCGTTCATGAATGATGCACGGCGTCCTAACAGGATGAATTTTAAGCACTTACGTCTCCCTGGCTTGTTAACATTTCGTCTATTACGTTTCCATAGTCAGACGGTACGGGAGAGTTTTATTCTGCTTTGCGGAATGCCGCGCAACGATTCATGATATCCAGTTCAGTCGGCGCAGTGACTGAAATATGATTAGAACATTGGAAGAACATGCAGATTCTCGGAATTTCCGCTTACTACCACGACAGTGCGGCGGCTCTGGTTACCGACGGTCATATCGTCGCGGCAGCACAAGAAGAACGTTTTTCCCGTAAGAAACACGACGCCCGGTTTCCCACCCATGCCATTCAATACTGTTTGAATGCGAACGGCCTTGGCATTCAGGACTTGGATGCTATTGTTTTTTACGACAAACCGTTGGTGAAATTCGAACGACTTCTGGAAACCTATCTGGCCTATGCCCCGAAAGGGTTTCGATCGTTTTTAGCCGCCATGCCCATTTGGTTGAAAGAAAAACTGTTCCTGAAAACCACCTTAAAACGTGAATTCACCAAACTCGCCGAATGCAAACCAAACCAATTACCTCGCCTGATGTTTACCGAACATCATCAAGCGCATGCCGCATCGGCCTTTTTTCCAAGCCCGTTTGAGAAAGCCAGTGTCATGTGCCTGGACGGCGTGGGCGAATGGGCAACCACGTCGATATGGCTTGGTGACGGCAATCGGCTGACACCGGCATGGGAAATTGACTTTCCCCATTCCCTGGGTTTGTTGTATTCAGCTTTTACCTATTACACCGGTTTTAAAGTGAACTCCGGTGAATATAAACTGATGGGTCTGGCGCCGTACGGTGAACCCAAATACGTCGACCGGATTTTGGATAATCTGCTGGACTTAAAAGCCGACGGTACGTTTCATCTCGACATGGACTATTTTAATTATGCCACCGGTCTTACCATGACCAACAACCGATTCCACGCTCTATTCGACGGTCCACCCCGAAAACCGGAAAGCCCAATCGGGCAAAAAGAAATGGACATTGCCCGCTCCATTCAAGCCGTTACCGAAGACGTTGTCCTTCGCCTGGCGCGCACAGTGCACAAGGAACACGGTACGGATTTCTTATGCCTGGCCGGTGGCGTTGCCCTTAACTGCGTGGCCAATGGCCGAATACTTCGCGAAGGTCCATTTAAAGATATATGGATCCAGCCGACGGCAGGCGATGCCGGCGGCGCCCTGGGTGCCGCACTTGCGGTTTGGCACCAATACTACCAACAACCACGTACCGTCAACGGTACTGACACCATGCACGGTTCCTACCTGGGCAGCCGCTATAATGAATCGCAAATCAAAGCCTACTTGGATTCGGTCAAGGCAACTTACCATACCCATGATGACGAGTCCCTGGCCGAGAAACTGGCTGAAATTTTAGAGCAGGAAAATGTCGTCGGCTGGTTTCAAGGGCGTATGGAGTTTGGTCCACGAGCACTGGGTGGCCGATCCATTATCGGCGATCCCCGCAGCCCCAACATGCAGTCCGTCATGAACCTGAAGATCAAATACCGGGAATCGTTTCGACCTTTTGCACCGGCGGTATTGGCCGAGCAGGCCGCGGACTATTTTGAACTCGATCCCGGCCATTGCAGCCCGTATATGCTGATTGTCGCACCGTTAAAAAAAGAGCGCCGGCTGCCTATGCGTGATGAACAGCGGCAACTGTTCGGTATCGACAAGTTAAACATTGCGCGTTCCGACCTGCCAGCGATCACCCATGTGGATTACTCCGCGCGGGTTCAAACCGTGCACGAACAAACCAATCCCAAGTTTCATAAATTGTTAAGCACATTTCACCAACGCACCCATTGCCCGGTATTGGTCAACACCTCGTTTAACGTTCGCGGCGAACCTATCGTCGAAAGCCCGGAAGATGCCTACCGTTGTTTTATGCGCACGGAAATGGACTACCTGGTATTGGAAAACATTCTACTGGATAAAAAAACCCAGCCGGCCTGGAAAAACGATGATGCCTGGCAACAACAATTTGAACTGGATTAACGGCCATGTCCCAAATCATTGCAACATTGGACAACAAGGGGCTGCGTGAATTCGGCTTGCTTACCGGCGCCATTACGGCCGGTTTGTTTGGACTACTGCTGCCGTGGCTGTTTGAACGTGCACCGCCGTACTGGCCCTGGATGATCAGCGTGCCGTTTTGGCTGCTGGCTTTCGCCTACCCCCCCGCCCTGCGCCCCATTCACTACCTATGGATGCGTATCGGATTGGTGCTGGGATGGGTCAATACCCGAATCCTATTGGGTCTGGTGTTTTATATGTTGTTTACACCCATCAGCCTGTTGTTGAAACTGCTGAACAAAGATCCCATGAACCGTCATAAGCAACCCGAATCTGACAGTTATCGAATCATGACCGCCGCACAGAAATCAGACCATATGGAGAAACCCTACTAATGCTAGAGCTTTTAAAGGATCTTTGGGGCTTTATGAAAGTCCGTAAAAAATTCTGGCTGGCCCCGGTCATCATCGTATTGTTGATGCTTGGCGTACTGCTGGTATTGTCACAAGGCTCGGCAGTGGCACCGTTTATATACACCCTGTTTTAATCGCGGAATAAATAATGGCATGGCCATTGCCGACCGTTGCTGAAGGTATAATCGGCTCGGCATTGATTGAGAACCCTTCCTGAATTGCCTGTCCACATCGCAAATGGGGGAGGGGAGGATTGCCTATGTATTGTCACGGCTCATAACCGGTTTATGCCATTGCGCCATTGCCATACAACAGTTGATTCATAGGCCGTTCCATAGGTATTCTATAAAATCACCTGTTGTCAGCATGAAGCGGCAACTGATCCGCCAAAAGTCAAAACGGTTTCCGTGGGCAATGAACAAGGCCGAGCGTTATTGAACAGTCTTCAAAGGGTAGGGGTCTGGGCCTGTCACCGTCGTTCACCATCGCGGGATTCCCATACGACTTCATCACCTTTGATCTAGGCTCGTACTCGACCCTTGGGCTTGGCCTTGACCGAAGGCGAAGAACTCCTATGATCCCGTATGGGATGGCAAACAACGGTAACAGGCACAGATCATTGTGGGTTCAATAAGCTGCTTGGTCGTTTC